>Ga0163109_10003695_pt1 | contig 11701 bp, 6 predicted proteins | sample CRUFie1St13metaG_FD_108704 | JGI IMG/M metagenome (GOLD analysis project Ga0163109, IMG submission 108704) | Marine microbial communities from the Costa Rica Dome - CRUD Field 142mm St13 metaG | ecosystem: Environmental > Aquatic > Marine > Oceanic > Photic zone | place: Costa Rica: the Eastern... | reverse complement strand
TGGTTATAATCTTCAACGAGCGGCCGCTCGTTCTGGGGCTGATTTAACCTATCGTTCTCTAGGTTATCTCGGATTGTTTCAAACGGTATATGCATTTGAAAATGCCATGTATGAGACGCCGATAGGTGAGATTAGTGAACCGGTATATACCCGATTTGGAATTCATTTGGTCAAAGTGAATGGGGAACGCACCTTTGACGGTACTTCTTCGTATTTGCAAATTGCCTTACCTGAATCTTCTGAAAATCGACAGCTTTTAGAACAGGTGATTCGAGATGTAACGAGCAATTCAAGCCTCTTTTCAAGTTATGCAGCTCAGTATTCCACTTCGCGGAATGGAAAAAGCTCGCGGAATCCAATTAAAATCGGTGCTCAGGCAAACTCTGCATGGCAAAATGAATATGTGGAGAAGGCCTTGTCAATCGACACGATTGGTGATGTTTCTGACATCTTTTCCTTAGGCGATACGCTCTACCTTATCCAATGGATTGATCTTGATTCTTTTCCTGATTTAGATCAGGTGCGCAATGGACTGGTTCGAAAAATACAACAGGGGCAGCGCTCAAGAATTCAAAGGGACTCTCTTTTGCACGAGGCTAGAGGACTCTTTGGCTATAGTCAGCATGCAACGATTGAGGCAATGCTGCAATACTTTACTAAGGATGTGCTCAGTGGAAATGCTGATCTGTCTGAAGAAAGAGCGGCTATGACCTTGTTTGTTATTGGTCATGATACGCTAACCTATGGTGATTTAGAAGAATACATGGGGCATAACTATGGGGGATCCGAAGATGCTTACCGTGTCTATTATCTGGAAGAAAAGCTAAAAGCCTTAGAGCGGAAAACGATTTACGAACACTATCGGGATCATCTTCATGAGGTTAATGTAGACTTTGCTGCTCAAATGCAGGAATACCGTGATGGTATGCTTCTCTTTGAGCTTATGAATGAGCGAGTATGGCGTGAAGCAGTAAGGGATACTTCAGGGTTAAATGCCTTTTTTGAAGAAAACCGTGCATCCTACGTATGGCCTGAGCTCATTACTGCCTCACACTTCATTGTTGAAGATTCTACTTTCTTACGTAAGTTGTCCAACGCTTCCGATAACGCGAATAAACTATCCAAGTTGTTTGCTAAAGGGTTAAAGCGAGGTAAATTGTCGTCGAAGTCTTGGCGTATTTGGCCTGGTGATACGAGGCTAATGGACTTTGATCAACTCAATGAGCTCAGTATTGGACCTCATGCCTTGGATAATGGAATGTTTCTCCAAATCGAAGAAAAGGAAGAAGATGCTTGGAAAAGCTTCGATGAAACTCGAGGGTTTGTTATATCAGATTATCAAGATTACCTTGAAAAAGATTGGATTTATTCACTTCGTGAAGCAACATCCATTCGCGTAACGAGTTGTTTTATTAATCTTGTAAAGCCTTAAGCATTTGTATGAATTCTAGTCGTCTTTTCATCGCGGTTTTAACCATTTTGCTTGGCCATGTCTCTGTTGTGCGCAGTCAAGTCCTAGGCGATGGTATAGTAGGGCATGTCGAAGGAGAAATCGTCTTGATGAGTGATGTTCAGATTGCATCCTTCCAGCTACAAGAAGCCTATCCGGATCAGTCTAAGGCTGATCTTGAGTGCATGGCGCTGGATAACCTCCTGATGCAAAAGATTTTTGTGATTCAGGCAGAGCGCGATAGTATCTACGTGTCGGATGAAGAAGTTGACCAAGAGCTCGATGGTCGAATTGCGTATTTCGAAGAAATGTTTGGCGGACTGGAAAATCTTGAGTCCTACTATGGAAAAACAATCACAGAGCTAAAAGCTGATTTTCGGGAAGATATCTTCGATCAATTGCTCTCTTCGCGCATGGAGGGTAATATCACAGCGGGCATCTCTGTATCTCCTTCTGAAGTACGCTCTTTCTATCAAGCAATACCTCAGGATAGTATTCCTTTCTTTAATGCTGAAGTCGAACTGGCTGAAGTTGTACTGTATGAAAAGCCCACCGATGATCAAAACCAAGTAGCGCGCTCAACTGCAGAAGAACTCAGCGCACGTTTACAAGATGGAGAGGACTTTGAATTTTTAGCATTGGTCTACTCCTGTGATCCAGGGTCAAGTAAAATTGGTGGTGATCTTGGATTTATTCGTCGTGGTCAAATGGTGAGTGCTTTTGAGTCTGCGGCGTTTCGGTTAAAAAATCCTATGGAGATTAGCCCTGTGGTTGAAACGGAATTTGGCTTTCATATTATTCAACTTTTAGAGCGCCAAGGTGAGCGAATCCACGTCCGCCATATTCTCATCTGCCCTGAAATGACAGATGAGAACCTCAATACAGCTCGGAGAGAAGCCGATCGTATCCGGGATAAAGTTCTTGATGGGGCCATTACGTTTGAAGAGGCAGTCGAGGAGTACAGCATGGATATGTCTTCAAAAAACCAAGGTGGACTTTTGCAAAATCAAAATACTGGGAATTCATTCTTTGAAATGGATGAAGTCGAAGGGGTGATAGCAGTAAGGCTTGATGATGTTGAGGTTGGGGGGTACAGCCAAGTTATTCCTACCCAAGGCTATCGAGGGGAACGCGGATATCGATTCATACGACTTGTATCGGAAACAGAAGCCCATCAAGCGAATATTGAGCAGGACTATTCCAAGTTCAAAGCCGTTTGCCTTGAACAGAAAAAGCAAAAAGCACTCTACGATTGGATGAACACAGTAATCCCATCAATTTACATTGATGTAGTATCCGATTACCAGACGTGTCCTCAAATGAAAAATTGGAAGGTTTATGAGTAATGCCAACAACGATATGCAAAATATGGAAGCACGTGCAAAGGAGTTTGCACAGAAGGTTGAAACCCTGCGTCAAGAAATTGGCAAGTCAGTAGTTGGTCAGCAGGAGGCAGTGGATGGCCTATTAATGTCTATTTTTTGTGATAGTCACAGTTTATTAGTCGGTGTTCCTGGCCTGGCAAAGACCTTATTAGTTCAAACGCTATCAAGTGTCCTTGAGTTGGACTTCCAGCGCATTCAATTTACGCCTGACTTAATGCCTTCGGATATTACAGGTGCAGAAATCTTAGATGAGTCAAAAGCCTTTCGTTTCAATAAGGGGCCGATTTTTTCGAATATAGTATTGGCTGATGAGATTAACCGAACGCCTCCTAAAACACAGGCGGCTTTACTTGAGGCCATGCAGGAACGATCGGTTACAATAGCAGGAGAGCAACACTTATTGCCTAAGCCTTTCTTTGTATTAGCCACTCAAAACCCTATTGAGCAAGAGGGTACTTATCCTTTACCAGAGGCTCAGTTGGACCGGTTTATGACGCAAATTGAAATGACCTATCCTTCGTTTGAGGAAGAAAAAGAGGTTATTAGGCGCACAACGGGTCTTTCCAAACCTTCTTTAAATGTGGTTCTAAGGCAGCAGGAGCTTATTGATTATCAGCAATTTATTCGTTCTATGCCAATTACGGATGCAGCCCTGGAGTATGCGGTACGGGTGGTTACGTTAAGCCGTCCAAATTTGCCGGACAGTATGGACTTTGTAAATCAGTATGTATCATGGGGCGCAGGCCCTCGTGCGGCTCAATTTATCGTTTTGGCGGCGAAATGCAAGGCAGCGATGCGTGGTGCTTTTACTCCAAACATTGACGATGTTTCAGAGGTTATTCCTAATGTACTTCGTCATCGTGTTTTTCTCAATTACAAGGCAGAAGCTGAAGGCATAACCCTAGCGGATGTATTTGATACAATTCGAGGCTAGCAAGTACTACTTATCTTCAAGAAGGTCAACAAGTCGTTGAAAGCCCTTTTCATTCTCTTCCCATGTTAGGGCATTCAAAACACGTTTTTTCTCGATTTGGCTTAATCGAAGACTTAGGGGGACATCATATTCGCTGTATTCAGAGCCGTTAGGTAGAACAAACTGAACCCAGTCTAGCTTATCCCCAAATGCCTCTTGAAGTCCTGCAATCATATAGTCTTGCTTGTAATCTTGTTGTTGTGTGAGGTTACTTACGATGTTTCCAAAGGGTTGTATAATCTGTGTTAAATAACTTGGCAGGAAGGTGTCATCAATAGTGTTGTGCTTTAATGTAGTACGGAATTGGACAAGGACAACTCCCGAAGTGTTTTCATGAATCCATTCCTTATGGGCATAAAGAAAACGCACAATGGGTTCTATTCCATGATTGTCTCGGACACCAGCATCCATTACAAGGGTTTCTGGTTTACTTGGTAAAGCCACTGCGGGAAACAGATTAGGGAAGCTTGCATTCATTCGAATGGCTGATATAAATCGAATGTTTCGGCCACCCTGATCGGCAAAGAATGATCCAAAATCAATGGCATCGGTTTCGTAATCCAAGGTAGAATCACTTGGTGATCCACTGCGCATAAGGTATCGAATCGGGTGGGGGTTTAAGTAAAAAACACGGCCATCATTGATGATATGTGTGCTGAGAAACATTCTTGGAATGAGGCCTTGGTACTCAGGCTCGGCATAGTCGGAAAGTGGTTTTTCAAGATAACCTCTTGTGTTTTCGTTGAAGCTTTCCTCAAAGGCAATACCTCGATCAATAGCATGCTTCTGTCCTTGGTACATTGTTGTATTCCAAGGTAAAAACAAGTCATTACTTGCAACAGTAGCTGCCCATTTATTGAGCATGTCTTTGCTTAGATCATCTACATATTCCTCCTTTACTCGTTCTCTCGTATTGTTTAGTCGATCCCTTAATAGAAGTTCTCGCCAATAGGACAATCCATACATGCCTCCTGAAGCGCCAGACATAAGTAAGGTGTGATCTGAAACCATGTTATTGGATAGTGAGTCAAGAATCTGAAGTCCTCTAAACGTAAAAACACCTGACTTCATACCTCCTCCTGCGGCTGATAGAATTACGACTTTTGGTTTTACCTCTCCATGAGATGATTGATAGTTTTCTAGCCAGTTATTGAGCATTTCTTCACCCAAGGCAACGTCAGCAAGCCAATGTTCTTCTGAGGCCATGGAGTCCAAAGCAGAAAGGCTGTATTCGGCCTTAGGGCCATTGTAATCTAAACCTAATGCATGTGAATTGGTATTGATTCCTTCCGTTTTCGAAAACCAGTCAAAGAGGAGGAGTAAGATAATAACGATGGGAAGGGCCCATCGCCTAGTCCAATAGGTAAAGAAACCGATAATGGACACTAAAACAGAAAAACTAAGCAAAAGACTTGCTCCTGCTGGAATATCGTAGAAGGCTTTTTCATTAAAGGCTCCAGCAATAATTAAAAAGATAAATACGATGAGTTGAATGAAGAATGCACTCCAGTGGTGATTTAAAAAGGTAGCGTGGATTCGCACAAAATTGTAGTGGCTAACATCACGTGTACGCTGCCAACGCGCCCGTCTGGTAAGGTAGTACTTTACATTGGACCCCAGGCTCCGTCCTCGACGGGCTAGAAGCGAAGTAGACTCATCTAAACTATTGATTTCAAAATCTTTATGAAGGTCTCGATTGGATAGTGTAAAGTAAACAACACTAAGAATAAGTACGGCAAAAATCCCTATTAGATAGGCGAATACAAGCAATAGAGCAAATTGATTTTCAATAAGCTCTGCATTGCTCTGAAAACTGTAAATACAAAGGCAATGGATCCCAATAGCAAAAAGGGGTATGATGGCATTGTTTAAGAAAAATACGGCAACTGGCCAGCGTGTTGCCGCTAAAAATGGATACATATTGGAGTGCAATAGGTAGCTTACCATTTGCCACAGAACAAGAAACAACCCCATGGCAACGCCTAACATTGCGAAGCTCAAGGGGGTTACTGATCCAAAGTACTCAGGACTTAAAATGATTGAAGGTAAACCAAAGTGGTTTCCAAAGTAGGACGTGCTAAGTCCAACGATTACAATCCATGGGAGTAGGAGTAAGGGGAAGTTTACTGCATGGCTTACAAAAAGCTGAAGGGGAAAAACCCGAAATATGTCAAACCGATTACGCTGCATGATTCCTATTGATATTCCCAACAACCTATATCAGGCATGCCATCTCTCGTTTGATTTCCTCGGTCTACTACTATACCAACGCTCATGCCTGCGTCACGCGCAACGGACGTTTCCGTGAGCTTGAAATTTCTCAACCCTGGGTCAAAAAATCCTGGAATTTCATTGAAGATGCATTGGCTAGCGATCGACGCATTAACCAAATTTTGACTTCGTATTAGGCAATGATTTAACTGGATTGTTGAAGAGTCTTCTGCAATAATCTCGACTTCGTCTGGCAAACTGCCATTAATGATGCAATTGGTAAACTGTACATTTTCTATCCCAGATGGGTGAATCGCTCCCGTACCTTGATTGGAGGCTTGATTGCTAATTCCTAAAAGCGGGGCATCTCGACTGCTTCCCGATATACCGCTATTGTACATCGTACAGTGGGAGAACGTATAGTCTCCACCTATGGCAAGGCTTACAAGCTGCCCACCTGCGCTAAAAAATTCGCAATTCACCGCATTCACGGTGGAGTTCAGCGCTAACAGAGCGCTTACTTGAGCATTTTTTATGGTTACTCGATTGAGGTCGATGGATGGTCGACCAGCATCATCGACAAAGCCTGAGAAATCATTGGCAAGCGCAAATCGTCCCATGATACCATAGGTTGATTCATTGATTACAGTATGTCCTATATCTGCTGTAGATCCTCCAAATAAGACGATTCCAAACCATTGCCCAGGTAAGTCGTCGAGTGGGAAGGCAGGCGGGTTTTCAATTCGATCTGATTGTATAATAACAGAATCTTGACTTGAGGCATCTCCAATAGTAAGGTTACCATCAACGAATATTCCAGCTCCATTTTGTACATAAATCTCACTACCAGGGGGTATGGTTAACGAAGAGAAGGAGTCAATCCCAAGTCCTGGGAAGCTATCGTTTCGCAAAATTACGTGAGGCTTGTCGGAAGCCCATGTAATGGTTTGATTTTGAAGTACTTCGCCATAGTGAAAATAGGCGTCTTGTCCCCAAGCTTGTAGGGTAGCTGATCGGATGGTAGTCCCAATTCGACAATCAATTTGGTCGTAAATAACCAGCGGATTTGACACGTTGTTTGGGTCTACCGTTACTTCTGCAAAAATGTAAATAGAATCTTTTGATGGAATCAAAACATTACTTGCTTGATTGCCTGGAATACCGTCAATATTCAATCGAAAAACCCCGTTTGCCTGATCGACTAAGCGAATCTCGTCTAGCATCATATCGCGACTCGTTGGGTTATATATCGTTATCCAACGGGTAACGGATCCTATCGTGGTAAACACCGTATCAAAGGTGAGTGTATCTGCGCTAAACTGAAGGGATTGGACATCACTTTCCAATACGTTATCATCGGGTTTACAGCTCCATAACAGACCGAGGACAAGCAGTAATGTCAACAATAGATAGCTTCTCATTTATTTTGAATCAATCAACCCATAAAGTACGAATCTTTTTAAAGGAAATTGTGGTAATCTAGGCGGCAAAGGCAAGGGCGGTAGCATATATATCCTTGGAAAAAACGCTACGCAGTGCTTCTGCGCAATGTGCTAGGGTTGATGTTGAGGTTATTACATCATCAACTAGGATGATTATATCCGGTTTGACGGGTAGCGGATAAGCTTGGAAGGATCCTGTTAATCGTTGATAACGTTGGTTGAAGTCAGCACTCGTTTGACTTTGACTGTGTTTAACTCGGCTGAGTACTGAATGGCAAACGAGTGCACGATCGCCAAGTACCTCTTGAATACCATAAGCAATGTGCAGTGGAGGATTATAGCCACGTCTTCTTGCTCTTTGTTTATGCATCGGGACGGGAATGAGTAGGGATGATTTTATACCGGTATAAACTCCTAGGTTTTGTATGATTGACCCAAGGTATCGTCCCCAGTACCTAGCCAAATGCTCTCCATTGTGGTATTTTATTTTATGAATGAGGTGCTGCGAAGCACCATGTTGCTCAAAGTACATTAAAGCATATCCCCGACGAACTTGATTTTTGTGCTTTTTCAATCGTTGAGTGAGTTCGTGATCACACCCCTTGACTAAGGCTTGAATTCTGTTTAGGCAATGAATACAGAGTCCTGTATCAGGTTTTACAAGGTTTACATGGCACGAAGCACAAGTGTGAGGTATAGTGAGGTCAACAACATCCCGTATCCAAGGAATCATAGACTAAAAATGACCTATTTATAAGTAATTGTAGGATTTGATGATGGGATGACGTCCTAGTCGATTAACTCGCGTATATGGCTGATTAACTGTACGCTTAACGAGCCCTTGTAATCACTAAGCGCCTTTTTGTGTTGTGCGGAAGTTACAAAAGTTGTCATTCCTCTTTTTTCTGCTTCAACTACCCGCTGGAGTATCCTAGAAACCGGTCGTACTTCTCCACTCAGTCCAATCTCCCCACAGAAAACGGCCTTTTGGGGCATTGTGAATTGTTCAATGCAAGAAGATAAGAAGGAGGCGATCACGGCTAAGTCAGCTCCCGGATCGGTTACTTTGATGCCGCCTGCAATATTTAAGAATACATCTTTGGCTCCTATGGGAAACTGAATCCGTTTTTCAAAGACGGCGATGAGCATATGCAATCTTCGGTTATCAAAACCAGTACTTGAACGTTGCGGTGTGCCATAATAGGATGGGCTTACAAGGGATTGTGTTTCAATCAATAGGGGACGTATTCCTTCTAGGATACAGCCCGTTGAAACACCTTCTCGTTGACCATCTTGACTAGAAAGCATTATTGAGGTTGGATCAGTAACTGCATGTAAACCACTCGATTGCATTTCATAGATGCCTAACTCTGCTGCAGGTCCAAAACGATTTTTTTGGCTTCGAAGAATTCGGTGAGCATGGTGTTGATCTCCTTCAAATTGAAGTACGGTGTCCACAATATGTTCTAATACCTTAGGACCTGCCAATTGTCCATCCTTAGTGATGTGCCCAATGAGTATAACGGCAATCCCATTCTGCTTTGCAAATCGTTGAAACTCACCGGCACACTCGCGTATCTGGCTCATACTACCTGGTAAGGCATCAATGGTAGGAGACTGCATCGTTTGAATCGAATCAATGACCAACAGGTCAACTTTCTGTTTTTTGATTTCTTGGAAAATTTTTGACGTGTTGGTTTCGGCAAGTAATAGGCAATTTGTCGCAGAATACTTCATTCGATCTGCCCGGCCTTTGATTTGAACAAGACTCTCTTCACCACTGACATAAAGTACCTTCTGAGGAAAGTGTAAGGCGATCTGAAGGAGTAGGGTAGATTTTCCAATACCGGGTTCTCCGCCGATTAAAGTAATCGAACCAGGCATTATTCCACCGCCAACTACGCGGTTGAATTCTTCGTCATGACTTTTGAGCCGAGGAACTTCCTTGGCATTTATCTCGTCAATAGGTATCGCGCGATTAGGTCCTTGTTCGGAAAGTTGTGCAAGTCCTTGATTGGTCTCTTTATCTGATTTATGGATTTCCGTTTCTTGGAAGGTGTTCCATGCTTTGCATGAGGGGCACTTTCCCATCCACTTCGCCGACTCGTACGAGCAGGCCTCACAGATATAAATCGTTCTAGATTTTGCCATTACCTGCTAAGGTAATTCAAACTATCGTATAGGGTATGCCCAGAATTCAGTTCGGCGATTAAGTTGGCGACCTTCTTTATTATCCCGACCATTGGGTAAACGATTTGGTGCTACGGGATAACGCTCTCCAAGTCCATTCCAGCGCATGCGATCTACAGGGAAGCCAAGATCAGTTAGGAGGTAGTTGTAGACGCTTTGGCTTCGTCTTTCTGAAAGCGATTGATTATATCTATCAGTTCCCATGGCATCTGTATGGGAAGTAATGGCAATTCCATAGCCCGGATTTTGACCTAGAAAGTTGTACACTTTTTTAATCGAGTCAATGGCATCCTCTCTAAGCATATGCTTGTCAAAATCCCAATACACCGTGGCAACTAAAAAGCTGTCAGGGTTGAAATTTGAATCTGTTTTTTGAAGCTCAAGTTCAACATATAAGGTGTCGCTGAATTGAGCCTTTCGAGGTTGATCGAGTGAGAAAGAGACTGAATCATCACTGTAGCCGGGCTTTTCAGCTATGACCATATATTGATTTCTGAATTCAATGTTGTAGTTGAAGTCGCCTCTTGTCGATAATGCACCATCTAAAGGAAGGGTGTCTTGTTCTGCGCGATAGAGGGTGATCTCTACACTATCAAGCAAAACTCGTCCTTCGTTGTTCATTGTGTAGGTTTGACCAATCACGGTTAAACTTCTCTCTGTCGTGTTTAACATGAAAATATCATCGCAACAATGCGGATTTCTCATACTTAAACTGCTGTCACGATTGGATGCAATCGCACCAAACTGTCCATTCGGGCTGATATGAAGTCCATAATCGTCATAGGATGAATTAACAGGTTTAAGTAAGTTTTCAACCTGGCCGTAGGTTTCGTTATCCGCATTGTAGTGGCTGGAAAACATGTCTAGTCCTCCAAATCCTAAGTAGCCCTCGGAGGCAAAAAACAAGAGGTTGTTTTCAATATCAAAATAAGCCGTCCTTTCATCGAAGAATGTATTAATCTTTGGTCCGAGGTTAACTGGAACGCCGAAAGATCCATCTTCTAGTTTATCGGCATAATAGAGGTCGTACCCTCCGTATCCTCCTGGTCTGTTTGAAGTAAAATACAAGCGACCATAACTTCCTTGATTCGCATAGAAAGGTTCTGTTGCAGAGCTTCCGCTCAGATTGATGGATGGCCCTAGTTTTCGAAGTGAATCTTGAAAGTTTTCATAAATAACACATTCACTATTTAGCATTGAATCCAGTATGCAGTGGGTAAAATATGAGGTGGTGTTTACTCCTGAAGCATAGTTGCCTATGTGCAGCATTAGGGAATCAGTGCCCTTCAAATAAAACGTTTCGCTTCCCTGCCATAGAGTGTCTTGACGGCTAGTGATTCGAACTTGAGACGGATAATCAGCCTCATTTTTGGAGATGTAGGATACCTCTTTGGTATTTCTAAGTTGGGAATAGGTAAGCGTACTATTGGAGGTAAAGTGTGGGCCGTAGTCACTTGATGGGCCATTAACACTGCTGTCTAAATGATATGCGCGCCACAAAACCTCTTCGACATCTTCTTTCTCTTGATTTAACGCCCATTGACAACTTTGCATGCGATGGGTGGCTAATGCATTTTCATAGGCCAAACTTTTGTAGCGTTTAGCGGTTTCAATAAACTTTGAAAACTCCGCTAGAGCCTCGGAATATTCGCCTTGAAACATGAGCACACTCGATAGCATAAATCCATGCAATACATATACTCGATCCCGTTTAATTTCTCTTAGGCTGTCGAGATAGACCTTTGCTTGATCATAGTCACGTATAATGAAATTGGCTTTCGCAAGGGAATAGAGCATATCCGCTGTGCGCTTTTTGCCTTTCACTTTGTTTAGTGCCGTTTCAAAGTATTGCATTGAGGCATAAGGTGATCCCTCTTCAAATAATTGGTTGCCTGCTTTTTTTAGGGCTTTGTAACGGTAGGAAGACAATGTATCATCTGCTATAGTTGTACTATATGTAAAGAATTCCTCTTGGGCCCAAAGTAAAGTAGAGGAAAGGAGTATCAATCCCACAATTAACAAGCTATGTCGTGCAATTTGAAACATGTTA
>Ga0163109_10003694_pt1 | contig 11703 bp, 7 predicted proteins | sample CRUFie1St13metaG_FD_108704 | JGI IMG/M metagenome (GOLD analysis project Ga0163109, IMG submission 108704) | Marine microbial communities from the Costa Rica Dome - CRUD Field 142mm St13 metaG | ecosystem: Environmental > Aquatic > Marine > Oceanic > Photic zone | place: Costa Rica: the Eastern... | reverse complement strand
AGAAGGTGAATCTGGAGAAGGTGAATCTGGAGAAGGAGAATCTGAAGAAGGAGAATCTGAAGAAGGTGAATCTGAAGAAGGTGAATCTGAAGAAGGTGAATCTGGAGAAGGAGAATCTGAAGAAGGTGAATCTGAAGAAGGTGATTTAGATGGGGATGGTGTGACTGATGAAATAGATAATTGTCCATTAGTATCTAATGTTGATCAGGATGATTTTGATAGCGATGGGATTGGTGATGCTTGTGATGATGATGTAGATGGTGATCGGGTCATTGATGTTTCTGTAGAAGCAGAGCAAGTCATTTATAATGATATTTGTCCGCTGACTCCAGTAGATGCACCTCATGTTACGGAATTTGGATGTTTAGATACAGATGACGATGGTGTAATGGATGTTCCAGTTGTTTCATCAGAAGATGTAAGAGGTGATATTCCGCTTTTAACAGAATTAGAAACATTGTTATCGGGTGAGGAACCTATCAGTTTTGATAACTGTCCTTCTGAGTTCAATCCTAATCAAGCTGATTTAGATGATAATGGTGTTGGTAATATTTGTGACGAGCAATCTGCAGATAACCCATTAACAAATTTAGATAATTGGACATTTCATGATATTGGTAGGTTTCCTTGTGGAAATGGCCGAGCTGCAATGCTTTGGGAAGATTTTGAAAATGGTTATTGGGGGTGTAATAGTTTAAATAATATTCCACGTGGTCTCTACGTTACATCTGACGCAGGTGAGAATTGGGTTTTACAACAAAGAATAAATACTTTTTCTGTAAGGGATATTTTCTTAGATTCTGAAAGGTTATTATTAGCAATAGATAATGAAAATGATGCTAGTCACAATCCAATTTCGTCAGTGGTGTTGAATCAGGATCCTTTAAGGGCCGAAAGATTATATGAACCTGGTCGAGCTCTTAATAATCATGTTGGACTTGGGGAGTCTGTGGTGGCTACCTCGGATGGGCAAATTTTACTTGATTCTACTGGAACTTCTGTAGCTTATTTTCCTGGTGAAAATGTGGAGGGTGGACTATGGATGGATATTTGTACGGGGAATGATAATAGACTTTTTAATCCTAGAGATGGTTTTTGTGAGGTTAGAAGTGTCTTGGCAAATGTATCACTTGACAGTCCTCTTGAAAGTTTAGGGGGGGTTAGAGCTTATGATAATCGGTTTTATGCTTTTGAAAATAAGCGTAGCACTCCAGCAATTGTGTTCTTGCCAATTCTAAGCGAAGATAATTATCCATTTCAAATGGATGAAATAATTTTGCAGGAAGAGGGTGTATCAACTTTAGAAAGAGACTTTTTGGTTACTGATGATGGATTACTAATGTTAATTGGCCAACAAATGAATTCTAACGATCCTTTTATTGCAAGATGTAACTTGGGTGAAGATGATAATTGTTATGAAGATAGTGATTGGGAAATTTTAGATTTAGATATTTTTGATTCTGAACTTTGGTCCAGACCAGCGTATGTTGCAAAAGATGCGTTTGCTATTGATGCTCACGATGAAACAATTGCTATTGTAGGTAGTTTTTATACAGAGAATAGAAATGTTAATTTTCGTAATCCTGGTCATGGATGGGTTGTAATATCTCAAGATGGTGGTCAGACTTGGCAAGATTTAACTGAAACCTTAATTTCCTTAAATGATGGTTTAGAAAATCTTAACCACTTTTATAACGTTGAAGTGTTTGAGACTGGTGAAATTTTGTTAGTTGGTGATGGTAGTTACGTTTATAACCCTAACTAAAAATTAAAATTATTTTATGACATTAAAAGATAAATATACATATTTGGCGCTGATGGCTTTGGCCATGTTTGGAATTGGTTTTTGGATGCTAAGTATTGGCGGGGGAGCGAGTCAGCCTCCAAGTATTCCAGATCCATTAGCACAGCAATCTAGTGTTGCTGATCAGTTCAAAGGTTCTTTGAATTTAGGAGATGACAAAGTACATGATCAAATGGAGGAAACTTTAAAAAAAGTTTTATTAATTCCAGATACATTTGAGCAGTTTGGGACAACTAAATGTGAAAAAGGTGAAGAAGTTGTGCGTAATTTTTTAAAGCCAGGCCAAACATCTTACTATTTGTCTCATGAGAGTGATTTAACTGCACGTGAATATTTACGTCGAATTGATCCTGTGAATTTTTATCATTTGATTCTTCATTATAATTCCAAGGAAAATAAATGGGCATCGCTTGGTACTCAAGTTGGTAATATTGCCATTACGGGTGAAAAACTAGATACCTATAAAATTCCAGCAGGGGAGCCTGTTTTGGTTATTTTAATTGGGCTTCAAGAAGATGAAGACAAGGCAGCATACTTAGATATAGACACTGGAGAAACAAAACAATTAGTATACGTAGAACATTGTGAAAATAGTTTTCCAAAAGATGTTCCAAAACTAAATGATGGATGGAATCTTTTAGTTTCCGATTTAGTTCAAATTGCAGATGATCCACATGCACTAAGTGTATCTGCATTAGATGCTAGTGCTTTAGTGGCTAGTATGGATTTAAATGTGATACAAAATCTTTCTAACCAAGTTGAGGGTATTTTATCTTGGGTGAACTATGATTCAAAAAAAACACGTGAAGGTTTTAATGATGAAGTAAATGTTCCAAGATTAAGTTTTGATTTACAATCAGAACCGGAGGTGGTTTTAACTTACTCCAAACTGCCAAAAGAAATTGCTACTTACCATATACATCCGCAAAATAGTCCAAATATAAAAGCTGTTGCTTTGCGGGCAACTAATATTGAAGGGTTTGAATTTTCTGACTTATTTAACCAAGTTTTTTTTAGAGTTAATGGAGAAAGACTAGAGGTTTCTGATTTAGATTCAGATACTTTAATTGCCTATTTTGATGATTTAAACTCCGATGATTTATTCGCCAATGGTCCAATGAAAATTTCTGTAATGGCTAAAACGCATGCAGAAAATAGTGTAGAAAATTTACAATTAGGTATGGCATTTGATTTAGGTGATACTAGAATTGCTAAAAGCAAATTACCGCCTGTTTTTGTTGAATTTGAATCGATTGTTGCCGATACATATTTTGAAATAAAAGACTCGGATGTAAAACTTGATTCTTTAGAACTTGCAGATGGTCCTGATCGTGCAACACTTGTGTTTAAACTTCTGAATAACACTCGAAACGCTGTAGATATTAATTCTATCTTCTTGCCGTTTAAATCTAAAGAAGGTTTGACTGCAATTGATGTGACTCCTGGTTTGGTAAAACCAAATCTAAAAGTTGAAGACTATGATGGTAACCAAAAGGTATTAGTAAATTCAGAGGGTATTTACTTGTTTCCAAATCGTGAACTAACTTTAACATCTAGACAGCCAAGAATTATCCCAGTTGTAATTACATTTAATTCTCAATTCGATGGAAAATTTGAGTTTGGTAAAATAGAAATAGATACAAATGAAGTAAGTTTAGATTACGATAAACGAGCTATAAAACTTGCTTATGCAAAAACTGGTGATGCTCCTACAAACAATTCTCAAACAACTAGGCAGAGAACTTCTGATACAGATGCAGATGAATCTGATTCTCCTGAAGTTAATGAACCTGAAGACTCTCCAACAGTTGCTGTGAATTCAGAAGCAGAAAATGCTTTCGGTAATTTATTTGGTGGCTCGTCTTCAGATTCTAATGAAGAATCTGATGAACCGGCAGAGGACTCTAACGAACCTGAAGAAGAATCTGATGAAGGGGAAGGTGACTCTAACGAACCTGAGGAACAGGAGTCTTTAAATCAAGAACAAGCCGAGCAAAATCAAGATGGAGAGGATGGTCCTCCGCAAATTGAAGAAGGCATGTTTTCTGGTGATGATAATAATGAAGCTCCTGAAAATAGGTTGTCTGTGGCCTATAGCACTTCATTAGAGGAGGAATTTGTAAGACTAGTACATGAAGAATCTCAGAATTTATTTATGCTTGAACTAAGAAATCAAAATGCTTTTAATGGTATTAATTTAGTCGATTTCTATAATGTCTATGGAGATCATATCAGGTTAGAGGTTGAATCTATTCAATCAGGATGGATTGATTGGTATTTAGATGATGATACTTTAACTGATCAACAATTGTACGCGTGGTATTATGATACTTTTGTTGACGCTGAACCTATGATTCGTATTCGTAAGATTTCAAATGAACCTGTACGTTTATCGAATACTTCATTTGAACTTTTAGATATTTATGATGGGTCTTCAAGTGTTGAATTGCCAGATGTTAACGTGGTTCAGCTTGTAGAGTCTATGTCTGAATTTAATCCTCTTGCTAGTGAATTTAATGCATTAGCTACTGACCAGGCTCAAGAATTCACTTTAATGGAATTTGATTATACATTTTACATGGAAGATTTAAACTGGTTGGAAATTTATAATGTAATTATGGAGGTTGATGATTTAGATGGAGTAGAACTAGAAATTAGATATATGGATGATACTTTATTAGATCCAGGACAAATTCCTGATTCTGATAATCTAACTTATCCAGTTAAACTAGTTGCAACTTTTGATTCTGGATACTTTTTGGAAAATCCAAGTTTGTCTTTAAATGTTGGTTTTACTGGATCTGAAGATTTTGTATTTGAATTTTTATTACCAGAGCCTTCTGAAGAACAACGTGAGCAGGACTTGGTAGAAGCCCCACAAGAAGAATCTGAGCAACAAGAGCCAGAGGCTCTAGAAACTCAGGCTCAGCAAGAAGTGCAAGAAGCTCCAGAAGCCGAAGAAATACAGGTGGTTCCGGTTGTAGATTCTGAGCAGGAAGATCCAGAAGATGAATTTGAGCCACAAATTCAAGAAGTTTCAGCAGAAGAATCTGAGCAGGAAGTTTCTGAGGATGCTGAAGAAGAGTCACTTGAAGAAATTGAAAAAGCTTCTAAAGAGAAGCAAGAAATGATTGATAAATCATCTAAAATAGATCTTGAGAAAGAAATTATCAAAGAATAATAAAAATAAAACCCCTGATTTGCAGGGGTTTTTGTTTTAGTACTTGAGAGTAATGTCTAGTGGGATAATGTCTTTAATTGCTGCATCTGCTAGTTCTTTAAAGAATTTTCCAGAGCCAAATATAATATCGTATTTTGTTCTGTCTAAATTAAGACTTGCTGTTACTGTTTTTGAATCTAAATCATGAGTAGCGTTAAAGGTTTCTGTATTTGTTTTACCTTTAAGAGTTAAGCTTCCTGTGATTGTTAATTGTGTTGGGCTTGTGTAGCTAATGTTTGTGGTTTCGAATTTTCCTGTTGGAAAGCTTGGTGCATTAAAAAAGTCGTCTGATAATAAATGCTTTTCAAGGGCTGAGATTCCTTCGTAAGACTTGAGTGAATTTATATCGATAACAAAGCTTCCTGACTGTAGTTTGTTGTCGAGAAGGCTAATTTGGCCGCTTTGGAGATTGAATGAACCTGGGTGAGATGCTCCCACAATTTTTTCTCCAAGCCACTCAACTAAACTACCCTGTAAATTGATTTCTTTTGTTTCTTCAACTGGGGCTTGGACAGTAGTTTCTTGAACTTGTGTTTCTTGTTGGTTTGTTTGTGGAACTGCTGGAGTTTCAACTGGAGGTTGCTCTTGCGACTCTAATGGAGTTTCAACCTGTGGTTTTACTGGTTCTTGTTTGTAAGAATCTGTAGGCTCGGTTTTTTTTGGAGACTCTTCTGGAAGTTCTGTTACTTCTTCACTTTCAGTTACTTCTGTAACTTCGGGAGTGATTTGTTCTTGAGAAACTTCAGGGGTGCTCTCTGTAATAGGTTGGCTTGGTGTTTGGCCACATCCTGCAACTAAAATTGCAGCGAGTAATGCGAGGCTTATTTTTTGCATTTTGATTAATTAAAATTCCTCTGTTAGTATAGCGATTGTAGAATCTAAGTAAAAGAAAAATGCCAGAATTACCAGAAGTCGAGGCGGTTCGTTTGAGTTTGATTCCATTTTTAAAAGGAAGAAAAATAGATAGTGTTTTTGTCTCAAGGCCAAAGTTGGTTGCAAGTCACAAGACTAAGCGTGAGGAGAGTGTAGAAAAGACAAATGAATTTATTTCAGAATTAACTGGAGAAATTTTTGCTGATATTCAAAGACGGGCAAAGAATTTAATCTTTATATTTGAATCTGGAAAGGTAATGCTTGTTCATTTACGAATGACTGGTCAGTTGATTTATCAAAACAAGCAAGATGTTGCCTTTGGTGGGCATCCAATTAAAAATTCTTTGATCGAATTACCGTCTAAGCATTCGCATGTTGTTTTTGAGTTAGATGAAGGTACTTTGTATTACAATGATACTCGAATGTTTGGTTGTTTACTTTATTTTAATGACTATAAGGCCTTGGATGAATCTGGAATAATGGACAATCTAGGAATAGAGCCTTTGGAAGATTTTAGTTTTGAAGATTTTAATCAACGTATGCGAAAGTTTTCTTCTATGGTAAAAAAGGTGTTTTTGGAGCAGCGTGCAATTGTAGGTTTGGGTAATATTTATTGTGATGAAGTTTTGTTTGATGCTGGAATTGTGCCAACAAGAAAGATTCCAAGTTTGTCAGATAAAGAAATGCGAAAGTTGTATGAGAGTATTCGTAAAATTATGCCACTGGCTGTAGAGATGGGTGGTAGTTCTGTAGCTAATTATGTTTTGGGAGATGGTTCTAATGGTTCTTATGCCGATAAGCACATGGTTTATAATAGGGGAGGTAAACCTTGTTTAGCTTGTGGTAGTATATTAAAAAAAACCGCAGTTAATCAAAGAACTACGGTTTTTTGTGAAAAATGCCAAAAATAATTGTTAGTCTTTTCTTCTAAATGTGAAAAGAGTATATCCAGCTACTGGAATAAGAGCAGCTAGTGCGCCTGGTCCAGTTTGTGCAACTCTAGGAGGTTGAGGTGCTGGAACATAAGTTTGTGCAATTGGTTGAATTGCTGGAAGTAAATTTCCTTGTAGCATTGTTGGTGCTGGTGCAAATTGTTGTACTGGAGCAGATGCTGGAACAAATACTGCAGGTGATAATTGTTGCTGTTGTTGGCTAGGTATTTCGTTGAAACTATCTAAACCTCCAAGGTCAAAATCGTTAGATTGAGAAGTTGGATTAGACTGGTTTCCCGCTCCTGCTCCTGCGCCCGGGTCTGCAGCGCCTGCTGCTGGGTCTGCTGCTGGTTGTTCTGGAGGTTCTTCTCCAAAATTAATATTTTGCAGTAAGTCTGTAAAATCTGGTGGAGCGTCCTCTTGTGCAAAGGCTAGAGAATTTACACTTAGCATTAAAGCTAAAATAAGTATATTTAGTTTTTTCATGTTTTTTGGCATTAAACAATTAAATCTATATATTGTATCATTTTGAGAGTCTTTTGTAAAGTCCTTCGGATATAAAATGTTATTTATGGTTTTTTTTCCTAAATAGATAGTGTAACTTTAGGTATGATAATTAAAGAATTTGTATGAAGCTAATAGTTTTTGATACCGAAACAACAGGTATACCATCAAGTAAAGCTGAATTATCAGCACAGCCTTGGGTTATTCAATTTGCAAGTATTACTTATGAGTATGATTTTTTAACAAAAGAATTGAAAGAAATTGATAGAATAGATCAGTTAATAAAGCCAGAAGTGGAGGTTACTTATGAAACTACTGAGTTTACTGGGATTTCAAATCAAATGTTAGAATCTGCACCAAAGTTTGCAGATGTAGTTGATCGTATTTTAGAGGCTTTTGGTACTGCTGATGTTGCTGTTGCTCATAATTTAGAGTTTGATCAAAAAATGATGGAAATCGAATTACAAAGAATTGCTCGACCGGCTAAATTTTTACCGGAAAAGATTTTTGATACAATGAAACAAACTCGGGATTTATGTCGTTTACCAGGTAGACTTGGTAGTGGTAACTTTAAAAATCCCCGCTTGTCTGAATTACACACATTTTTATTCGATCATGGTTTTGATAATGCACATAATGCAATTTTCGATGTAATGGCTACTGGTAAGTGTTTAGGGGAATTGTTAAAACGAAATCATTTTATTTTGGAACCAAAAACACAAAATTCACTATTTTAATTTATGCAAATTTATAAATATTGTAATCTCTCTTTTTTAATAAAGTTTTCTGTAAGTTTAATATTTTTGAGCTTAGTTGTTTTAATTACAGATAAATTAGACTTACAGTTACTACGAGGAACTGTTGGAGTAGAGACACAAGTAATAGAAAAAAAACTAACTTCAGAGCAAAAACAAGAACTAGTTGAGCAAATAATAAATAAACAATTTAATTTTGAATAATATGTCTAATCGAGAATTTAAATTCTATCCAGAAGATTTTGGTGATTTGAGTGTGAAAGTTATACACATGGATTTAGATTTTGATATGTACGAAGATCATACTGTATGTGTTTCGACCATTACTTTTGAAACCTTGAAAGAAATACAGTTTTTAGATTTAAATGCAAAGAATTTAGAGATTTTGGAGGTTAGTCAGGATTATGAATACTTTGAAGATAAAGATATTTTAAGAATAAACTTTACTGACAAAATTCCGGCTAATACTGATTACTCAATTTCTACAAAAACAATTTGCCGTCCAACCTCTAATATTCTAGAAGGGCTTTATTATGATCAAACACCTAAAGGGTGTCCGTGTACTCAAATTACTCAGTGTCAGCAATGGGGTTTTCAAAGGATTGTTCCGTGTATTGATGATATGACTGCAAAGTGTACATATAAGACTTCTATAATTGCAGATTCTAGGTATACAAATTTGCTATCAAATGGGGATGTTAGTTTAGATATAACTGAAGTTTCTGATGGTCGTTCAAAAATTGTGTACGATAATTTGATTACACCAATGGCTACTTATTTATTCTTTTTAGGTGTAGGTACATATGAAACATTTACTCGTGAATTTGAGTATCCAAATGGTGATAAATTTATGATGGAATTACTAATTCCACCTAACTCAGATCAAGAGGCTGCACAATACTCTTTGCAAGTACTACATGACTCAATTATGTGGGTGTATTTGTTCACTGGTAAAGATAAGTATAAAAATTTAGATATTTCTAAACAACTTAAATTATTAATCGATAAGCGTGAGCAACTTAAGTTAGCTGGAGAAGATTATTCAGAGTTGGCTAAGCAAATTGCTGATTTAAGTAGTGGCTTGCACTTTGGATATAAATATACAGGTTCTGTATATCGTGAGATTGGTATGCAAAATAGTGACTATGGAGGTATGGAAAATGTTGGTAATACAACCATTACAATGAATCGTATTATGCCATTTAAGGATATGACTGACGGAGGTTTTGAGTATATGGTTGCTGTAAAAGTGCATGAATTTTATCATAATTTAAATGGGTCAGAAGTTACTGGTCGTTCGCCTTTTGAAATTTGGTTAAACGAGGCTGTGACTGTATTTATCGAGCAAGAATATTCTGAGTACTTATTTGGTGAAAAATATGAAAGGTTATCAACTGTGCTTGGGTTTTTAGCTCCAACAACTGGTACTTTTGCGGGGGATGATAGTGTAACCGCAATGCCAATTGAGCCAGATGGTTTTAATGATCCTAATGAGTTAATAACTGGAGTTACTTATGTAAAAGCTCCAGAGTTTGTTCGTATGGTAGAAACTAAGTTGGGCAAAGAAAAGTTTGTAGAGGCTTTAGAGTTGTATCATACGCGTTATCGTCATTCGAATGCTTCTCGTGCACAATGGGTTGAGTGTATGAGTGAGGTTTGTGGAGAGGATTTGAGTGAGATGGCTCAAGGATGGTTAAAACAAGCTTCGTATCCGAAAATTAATGTCTCTGGTAAGTATAATTCTGAATCTAGTACTTATGTTGTTTCAGGTTCACAATCTGGATTTACAGATTTAGCATGGCAGTTTCCATTTACAATTGCGTTACTAGATGATTCTGGAAAAGAAATTGCAGAAAAGACATTCTGGGTTACATCAGAGAAATTTGAACTAGAGTTTGATTCTGTTGAATCTGAGCCTTTTGTAGTTTCTTACAATAGAAATTACTCTGCATTTGCTAAAGTTAATGCTTTTTATACAGCCGAACAACTAGAATTTTTAGTTTTACATGATTCAGATGTTTGTAGTCGATATATGGCTTTTTATCAATTATCAGAAAATCTTAAGTTGCAGTTGTTGCAAAATCCTCAAACGCCAGTGGATCCTAAATTTGTCGATTTGTATTTGAATCTTTTATCTAATCGTAAATATAGAGATGAGCTTGGAACTGTGGATTTAGCTAACTTTGAGAGTGTAGAAGATGAAAAATTTAAATATCGTTTTGATTTACTCTATAAGGTAAATAAAAAAATTCGGAAGGCTATTGCAGTTGAGGGTAAAGATCGTTTGTTAGAATTGTATAACGAATATTTAAATAAAGATTTTGATGGAGGTTTTGTAGAGTCTGAGGGTTGTCGAATTAAGGCTCGGGCAGTTAGTAATTTATGTTTAGGTATCTTGGCGGAGTTAGATGAGGAGTTTGTGTGGGAAATGATTAAATCTCAATATTTAAATCCAAAAGCTGCTTCTTCTAGATTGCGTGCATTTAGTTTATATTTGAATTCTTCGGCACCAGACAAATTAGAAGTTTTGGATTCAGAATATGAATATGCTAAAACAAACTTAGTTGCCTGGGAGACATTTTTATATGCTGTAGCTGCAAATAATTCTGAGGATCACTTGGATATAATAAAGAGAATAGAGCAGTCTGATAATTTTAGAATTGACCAAGCAAATGATCAAAGAGGTTTGATTGTTGGTTTTGCTTATAATCAAAAAAATTCATTGTTAACTGAAGATGGGCGTAATTATTTATCAGAAAAACTTCTTCAACTTTCTCAAATTAATGAATATTCAACAGGAAGGTTGCTGAGAGTGTTTGGTAATATTGATAGAATTGAATTAGAGCATGCGAGAGATTTGATAAAATTATTGTTAGATGTCCAATCTAAGTTAGACAAGGCTCAGTATCCAAGTGTGTATAATACAATATCTAGAATTATTAAAGGTTCGCCAGTGGCTCACTCAGAATACGAAAAAATGTACCTCTAAATTTTGATTAATGCTTTTAATTATGGTAAAATAATAAGATTCTAAATTATTATTTTGTGAGAACTCAGTATTTAAAAGTTGAATTTGAAGGTCAAATTCTAAAAGTGCCATATGTTAAAATTAAAGGTGACAAGCCTGGACCAAAAATTTGTTTGATGAGTGGTGTGCATGGAAATGAGGTTACTGGACCAGTTTCTTTGTGGTCATTTTTAGAGCATGCAAAAAAGGTATGTTTAAAAAAGCATTTGTCTGGAACACTTTTTGTTTTTCCTTCTATAAACTTATTAGGTTTAAGATCTTTAGAGCGATATTTTGATGGTGTGGATTTAAATCGAGCTTATGAAGATTTAGATTCTGATAACTTGCATTCTAAGATGTTGTCGAAATTGGTTTCGAAGTTTTTTTCAAAAATGGATTGTATTTTAGATTTTCATGACTCTGGAAAAAGAATGATGCTTATGCCACATGTTCGTGCTGATTTAACTAATAAATCTGTATTAAAACTTACTAAAGCATTTGCGTCAGATTTTGTTTATGATCGAAAAGCTAAACCATCATCTCTTGCTGGTTTTATGATGAAAGTTTTTAAAATTCCTGTTTTAACAATCGAATCTGGAGGTAATTTT
>Ga0163109_10003692_pt1 | contig 11705 bp, 9 predicted proteins | sample CRUFie1St13metaG_FD_108704 | JGI IMG/M metagenome (GOLD analysis project Ga0163109, IMG submission 108704) | Marine microbial communities from the Costa Rica Dome - CRUD Field 142mm St13 metaG | ecosystem: Environmental > Aquatic > Marine > Oceanic > Photic zone | place: Costa Rica: the Eastern... | reverse complement strand
GCTCCAAAGATAAGCAAGTGTCCACCTGGCTTGAGTGTCTTTGCAATCGACTCCCAAGTTTGACTCTTAAATGCTACACAATTCTGATAAGTATCCCAACTATTACCAAGATACTCAATACCATAGGGTGGGTCTGTGACTATCGAATCATACTGTTCCTTACAATTATCTGAATATCTTACACAATCGTCTTGTATATACTTGCAATCGACCATTCATACCTCATATTTCCCTTATTATAGCACAAAAACCCTCCTTTTGCAAGTCGGGTCTTAAAATTACTTATAGCTTGTCGGACAAACATACCAAAGGTATGTATAATTTCCAAGATTTTCACTCATATTTTTTCCAATATTTCTCATCTATCAACCCCATTGAGTGCAATAAATGTTCGTCTTTCAATATTAGATTACAATCACCTACTATTGATAATCTCTCATCATTAAAATCTTGTTTGATACAATGAGTGCCATGTGAAACCCTACTAGGAAATATTGCAACGTGACCTTCTTGTGGATGAATATAAAACGTTTTAGAATTAAGTGCGTTAAACTCTTTTATCATATTCTTATCATCATTATTATTATGCGAGTTAGCACCTAAAAATAAACTGTTGTAGTTCTCATGATTTAAGAATCTAGTCGTATGAGAGTATGCGGGTATGTTTACATAATAAACAAACGAAACGTGACTTGTAGAGTGTATATGCCACGGAATCTCTTTATTATTTCTTGCTCTTGAAATCCAAGTTTTTGTAATACTATAGTTAAACATATCCTTGAACCTAAGAGTATCTAAAACATATGATTTAATATGTCTTACAATTTCCTTGAACATAGAGTCCATAGATGGTTCAAGATGTATTAATGGATTTACTTGACCTTCGCTGACAGTATTTGATATATCATTCTCTTCATAATCAAATTTATCATATAATCTGAGAAATTCATTCTTAAAATCACTATGACCCTCAACCTGTCCAACATAAATTGTTGTAGGAAAAATGTTAAAAATTTGTGGTTGATTATCCATATAGATAGAGTATCATATGATAGTTATGAAAAATATTATAAAGGAAGCAAAATATCATCTAGAAGTTGAAACTGGGTGGAGTTATCAGTTTCATTTATGGCACTCTATAAAAAATTCTGCTATACTAATTAAAATATCATTCAAGAGTTTAGTTCATGGACTGCTTCCATTTATATGGAAAGCTGATGCACCAAGAGATATAATAATATTATACCATACAATTATGAAAATTCAACATATCAAAAAAATGGATAAACTAAGGGGGATAAAGAAGAGTAAAAGATATGAATAAAATTGCTATCGTTGGTGGTGGAACATCTGGTTGGATTACCCTAGCTTATCTAGCAGCGACAACTAATATTGATTTAGTTATTATCCATAGTGAGGAGATAGATACACTTGGTGTTGGAGAAAGTACTACACCAACTATAAAACACGTTGCTGAGACTTGTGGTATCAATGAAGTCGATTGGATGAGAAAATCGAAGGCATCATTCAAGTATGGAATAGAATTTCGTAATTTTAATAATATAGGTAGTAGATGGTTTCATAGTTTTGATGACTTCATACCTAGTCAATGCTTCTCCACACCTATAACTGAATTTGGTAAAAGTTCTTTTAATAAAGAATTAAGTTCTGTTGAATATTTTTTACATCAAAGACTTAAAGATAAAAAATATAATTCAGATTGGTTTAACGTAAGTCAAGGTGGTAGTCAATTCCTTGTCGATAGGATGTTGAGTCCATACAATAGTCAAGGTGTATCTAACTTTAATAGATATCCTGGCTACAGTTATCACATAAATGCTCACGAATTTGGTAATAGTCTTCGTGATAATGTTTCACCTGATAGATATACAGAGATTAAAAGCACCATTAAAAATGTAGAGTATGATGAAAATGGTGTTAAAAGTCTTACACTTGATGATGGAACAAAAATTAATGCAGACCTTTATATTGATTGCACTGGATTTAAGAGATTATTAATTAATAAATTAACAAAATTCAATCCATATAAAGAATTAATCAATAATGCTGCTGTCTGGGGGTCAGTAAAGACTCAAAGTTTCAGACCAAGTACGATTAGTATTGCACAAAAATATGGTTGGATATGGGAAACACCAACTTGGGGTCAAATTGGTTCTGGGTATGTATTTTGTGATGATTTTATATCAATTAATGATGCGGAACAATATATGATTAAATATTGGAAATCGAAAGGATATAATTGGACACCTAAGAAGTCTGTTAAATTTAATAGTGGTTCACTTGAAAATATATCTGTAAAGAATGTTATCAGTAATGGATTAGGTCAAAGTTTCATAGAACCACTTGAAGCTACATCTATAATGGTTATATGTGTAACAGTTAAAAATATTTCTAAATTAATTAATAAAAATAAAAAGTGGGATAACAAAGAAAGTATTATATTCAGTAAGGTTATGAAGAAGTTTCTTAGTGAAACAATGGATTATGTTTTAGGTCATTACACTTTGTCAAATAGAAATGATACGGAGTATTGGAGAACGTATGATAAAAGTAATTCTATTAAGATAACCTCAGATATGATTAAAAGTAAATTAAAAAATGGTTGGGTTCATCACGGTGAAACAAATCTAAATTTATACAACTGGGCAAGTATGTTAGTTGGATATGATAAACCATACTTAAATGAACTCCCAAAAATATCAGACAGTCAAATTGAAGATTATAATTTTTATACTCAACAATTAATATCAAATTACAATTATCAATATAAAAATAACATAAGTGTAGAGGAGAGATTAAACTATATCAATTCCTAGTAAATAAAGCTAATACTCCATCTGTCGTGTCAACTTCATATTCCTCGTAAGGTTCTAGTTTACCATAGTCAAAAGCAGACAACTCTTGATCCTCTACGATTGGTGAACCATCTAGACATATTAAAACTGATTCTTTTTTGACTCTTACTATTTTATCTTTAACTATGATACCATCCCAATCTTGTTCTTTATCTAGTGTGCTAAATCCAATAATATAAAAATCCTCAACTGCTTCCATCATAAACGCATCATATAATTTATTTTTGGTGCAATAAAAATCTCCCTTTTTGATTAAATCATAACCATCCTTGAATGGAACACCGAATTTAGCAGAGCCTTTTACAACGTAATGATACAAACCATAACTTAAATGTTCTGGTTCTATCCCTACCCAACCCTTTTCTGCTTCTAAGGAGCATATTGCGAATTGTTCCTCTCTTATTTTCCTAAATGCACTTTTAGAATTCATTTTAATTTTATTTTTTTAACATTAATGTGAAATAATGATATATCTAAGTCTCTACTTTTAATCATTTTAATTTTTTTAACTATAAATTTATTCATCTGTTGTCCTGTGATACTGCCCAAGTAGATATAATATATTTGTCTTGTCCTATTGGTGGATTACCTCTATGTGTATGTGTAAATGCAGCAGGAAATATAATCAATCTGCCTTGCTGTGCTTTAATTCTCTTGTTGATGTATAAGAATTCTGTTTCACCACCCTGCTCTATTGTATTGAGATATAATTGTACTACTAATTTTCTAGGTGACGGTTGTAGTCCACTATTCTCATAATGCCAATCATGAAAACCACCACCAATAGGTATCTTCTTTAATTTAGTATCATAAATTAATAACTTCTCTTTTCCCAATACACTATATTTTTTAAGATATTCATTTAATGGTTTACTAACCAGCGGTAAAAATTTACAAGATAAATTATCCCCTGCAAGTAAATTATATTGACTATTATTATGATTATTAAAATTTATTGTATAATGATCTCTACTATGAAAATAGTCCTCCTCCTTAAAAACTATGCTATTACTGATATAATGTTCAATACGAGAAATATATTCCTCACATTCCTCAGTTGTCACTACATTGTCAATGACTTCAATAAAATCAGTAATCATAATTTAACACTCCACGGATTTACACATAAAGTTATTCTATCACCCATAAAGGGTTCTGCACAATGATTTAGTTTAGGAGAGAATATAACCATACGATTTGATTTAGGTGTAATAATATCATCTTCAATGTGCAACTTTCCCCCTTTGAGATTTTCTACTTTTACATAGTATACCACAGAACACAACGGAAATCTAGTTTGTCCTGTTGTGCTGACTAATTTTTCATCCTGATCTATATGCCAACCTCTTGGTCTAGTATTATGATGAGTCCAAAATTCATAACCCATACAAGATGATAGGTCAAAGAATGAACCTGCAATGCTTAACATTTGCGTACAAAAGTCCTGAAAATGATGTTCCTCATCCAATGAATACCATTTTTCCTTTAAATTTGACTCGTTTGTTTGTTCTTTATTCTGCTGTAATAAATTAATACAATCAGTTTGAAATGTGGAATTACCCACAACTTCATCCATAATAATAATCATTAAATCTAGAAGACACCTCCAACAACCACTCCACCTTGATTAGAAGATATTGTCTTATCTCCTGTACTATTATTTTTTATAGAATTTGAACTGAATATTATACCATAACCATTTGATCCTGCAGGGCCTCCTCCACCTCTGTTTGGACTTCCAGCAGATCCACCCGTAGGATTATCATTTATATCTCCTCCATTTCCTCCATTACCACCGCCACCACCACCTACACCATGATCTGCTCCAACACCAAATCCATTTCCTTGATTACCACCTGCGTCAAATGTACCATCTTGACCCGCAGTTCCAGTGCTAATAGAACCACCATATCCACCACTATTTTCAGGTCCACCATCACCAGCAGGGATGCCAGCACCACCGCCACCGCCACCGCCTGATCGTCCATAATCAGTTTTACTCTTATTAGGGTCAGACCAAGAACCTGCTCCTCCACCTCCACCACCATATCCACATCTTATAATACCATTATTATTGATTTGTGCTGGATATTCTACACCTAAAGCACTTGTACCTGCAAATGCTTGTGCGGGTGTACCACTATTTGTAGCACCTTGCCTTCCATTTCCACCTGCACCCTGTATTCTACCTGATGATCCAACATCTATTTGCAATGTTGTGCCAGATGGCCATCCACCTGTTCTCAAAGCAACTTTATTAAGATCTGTGCCAGAATCAGATTTAACCCCGCCAATAGACTTGTTAATATTAATAAAAACTTTTTTTCCACCACCCCAAGCTGTCGATGATAAATTGTAAGTACCTGATGCAAAGGTTCCAGTGGGTCTACTTCTGTAACCACCAACTACTTTAACTCGATCTGATTGATTATTATATCTCCAAGTTGCTGCCATTGTATTAGCACCATTATCTTGACGATTCAATACATTATTTGCTTCTCCACCTGCTGTACCTGTGTCATTATAATAATCAACCACCATATTTAATTTTTTATCATAAAATTGACTAAATTTTATTTCGCCAGATGATGGGATACCTGCGTCTAATGGAAGATTGCTTAATGAACCAAGAGTTTTATTCTGAAAATTAGGGTGATCCGAACGGTATTGTCCTAAACTTCTGCCAGGATTAGAACCAAATTCTGATTCAATTTCAGTAAATGATAGTGGTGAACCTGATGATTTAATGGTCATTAACCAGTTACCTCAACACTTGTGATTGTTTCCCAGTTTGTTCCATTATATACTTGAAGTTTATTTAAATTTGTATTGTATATCATCGCACCTGAAACAAGACCCACTAATCCTGCAGTTTGTCCTGCACCAACTTTTGGTGGAACCATATACATCCTATTCGCTGCAAGACCCGTAGTTGCCTGACCAGCATCAGCAAAATCAATCGCTGCTCTGGGTTCATCTGTACCAACTCCTATTGGATCTAATGCAACAATAGCACCATTTACAAATAACGCATTTCCATTTGGATCATCTGTTTTTATTCCTACTCTACCACTATCACCAATTTGGAATTGATCATCTATATCTGCATTAACAACAAATTTCTTATTACCCATTGTTGTGCCAATTCCGATTGCAGATGCAGATAACTGTCCAAATTCATAGTAACTACTTACATTAAGATCGATTCTATTGAATGTTGATACCCCAGTTGTAGCATTAACATTTCCAGTTAGGGTTCCTGTCACATCACCGACAACGTTCAAGGCAGCGTTTCCTGATACATTTAAGTCTCCACCTAAATTAACGTTACCACTGACTGTTGCTTGTCCAAGAACATGAAGGGTAGTGCTAGGATTAGTAATTCCAATACCCAATGAGCCACCAATTCCTGTAAGTGTCATAAATGTTGAATTATTAATACCCTTATGCCAATGGAAATCACCGTCAACCGCACCAGCGTTGTTTGCACTTAAGTGATAATTGAAATTACCTGTACCATAGTTCAATATATCAAGTGATTGTGCAGAACTATAATTTGCTCCTGTATCATGTCCATATCTAAACTCTGCATTATTTGTATTATTTGTACCCGACTCACGACCTACCGTAATACCCGCTGTCCCTGTATCACTTGTAATTTGTATTTCAGCATCTCCTGTCTTTCTAACCTGAATATCATTTACAGGTGTGTCAGTTCCAACACCACATATTGGTGTATTAAATTGTTCTAATGCTGTGATAATGCCACAATTTGCATTAAGAGCTGTTAATTGTTGTGATATATCAGCATTTCTTATTGTTGCGATACCTGCACCAGCTGGTGAAACTCTTATAATTGTCTCACCACTTTGACTACCAAGAGTTATTTCACTTGTTACACCACATTGTATACCTAAATTTGTGTGTAACGCTCTAATTATGGTAAAAGATCCTGCAGTAGGAGCTGGTGCGTTACTTGTTGTTGAGAATAATCTAAGTTTCCTACCGAACGGGTCATCTGCACCAAATGTAGCATAAGCATAACCATTAAAATTAAGTGAAGCGTCTGATTTATCATAAACAACACTATTCAATCTTTCAAAACCTGTAGCACCTTTAAGTTGTGAAGGGAAAAATACATCATCAGAGAATGTTGATATTCCAACAAAAGTTGAGACACCAGAAACATTTAATTGATCAAGTTCTGTATGACCATCTACATTAAATTGCCCATATACAGAAGCACCAATACCACTTATCTCTAATTTATCAACACCACCTTTTTGTAATTTGAGATTACCAGTAACCGCTGCGTCAATTATATTTTGATCATTTGAGTGATAGATTTGTAAATCCTGACCCATACCCACACGAATCTGAAAATTATCAGACAACCAAAGGTAATTATTAGACTTTAACCCTAATACGAATGGAGTTCCACCGTTACCAGCATTTGATCCTGTGCCATTAAATATGAATCCATTTGAATTGAATGTAAAATTATGAAAGGTTGATACACCAGAATTGGCAAATATATTTCCAGTAACATTTCCTGTAACATCACCAGTCAATGGTCCTACAAATCCACTTGCTGTAGTAATACCAGATGCTTTTATATCACCAAAAGAACTAATACCTACACCCTTCTGTCCTGATGAATTTACATCATTACCAATTTGTAATGTGAATAATGCTGCTGTAGTTGCGATACCTACGTTACCACCTGCATTGTATATACTACTTACACCTAAACCGACTATCGTATCCACCCATTGTGATGTAGGAAGATTTAATAAATTAATACCATCACCAAAATATGTTATTATACCTGAACTTGCTGTAACTATTCCACTTTTTATACTTACTCCTGCACCGATAATCTCTGTTGGATTTAATGTTGTGACAGTCAATACACCTGCTTGTGCTGTTACCGCACTTGATACACCAGATACTACTAAATTACCTCTGACATCAAGAGCTTCTGTCGGCACAGTAGTTCCGATGCCAACCAGACCAGTAGCACTTACCTTCAGGTTGTCGTCATCGACCTGAACACCGTTTCTAAAATTAAAACTCTTCTTAATATTCGCCATCAGTTATTTTTTTAGTTATTTATGAACCCTCAAGTGCAGTAACTTTCGCAGAAAGTTCCTTGACTGCTTGTATGAGTACAGGTATTAATCGATCATAACGAACTGCTTTTGTTCCATCAGGTCTTGTAGTTGTGATGCCAGGTAATCCAAGTGCTTCAACTTCTTGTGCGATAACGCCAGTATCTTGATTATTATCGAGATAGTCGTATCCAGTATCTGCTTTCCAAGTGAATGTATTTCCACTGATTGCATTTATTTTATCAAGTGCATTAGGTATGACAGAGATGTTATTCTTTAAATTTCTATCTGAACTATTAAATGCAACAATGTCACCGTCACACCTTAATATTGGTTGGTTAGATTCAATATTAAATTGTGCGATTGTAACATCAGCACCACCACTATTTTTACCAGCAATTTTAATTGAACCGCCATTAGTGGTATTCTGAATTATAGCGATGCCATCACTTCCACCAGCAGTATGAATATCACCACCATTGTTTCCTTGTAAATGCAAGAATCCATCGTTTGATATGATGTCTTTTTGAACCGTAAGATGTCCGCTAAGAGCATTGTATTTAAGACCAACATTAGAATGTAATGTTTGACTACCAGTTTGGGATTTTGCAAATACTACGTTGCAATCACTATCAGATGTTTCAAGAGATAGATTTACACTTGATGCAGTTCCAGTCAAATCACCAGTAACATCTCCAGTAACATTACCAGTGACATTTCCAGTTACATTACCAGTCAAGTTACCTAAGAAGTTTGTACTTTTAAGCGTATTTGATGATGACACAAATGATAAATCAACATCAGTGGTGGCAAGTGTCATTGTGCCTGTTGTTAGATGAGATAGAATAACTCTTTGCTCATCTCCATTTGTACCAGAAGTTTTTAAATCAGCACCAGTATTTGTTAAACCAGCACCATCACCAAAGAAAGCAGTTGCAGTAACATTATTAAATCCAGATAAATCCGATGCATCACCAACAAGATTACCACCGATATAAAGATTCTTTGCAATACCAACACCACCTTTTACTTCTAATGCACCTGTGGTTACACTTGATGAATCAACAAGACTATTGACTGTTAATTTACCAGTATCAGCGATATTAACATTACCAACAACATCCAATTTCTTGGTGGCATTTGATAATCTGACATCACTATTAAAGGTTACAGGACCATCAAACTGAGATAATATTTGTTTAGATGTTCCACCTTCAACTAATAATCTTTCTTTTACAATGACTTCATCAGCAACGATACTTAATCTATTTGGATCTTCACCTGTGATTGTAGGAATTGGGATATCAAACGTAGTTTGTTGTCCACTTGAAGATGAGATCTTAGTATTACCGATATAGAAGTCACCCTTGTCATTCATACCAGTGTAAACAACATTACCACAAGATGTTTCTTGTGACTGTGATAGGAACTCTTCTCTCTCTGATAGAGTTCTGTTCTGTAACTGTGGTAAAGCAGTTGAATAGTTACCTGGACCATAACCAAGATACTCAAACGTATGACCTGATGCTCTAAGTATGGATGGTCGTCTAAATTCTATCGCTAATGGTTTGACCTTCTTAATCTTAGAATTGATTGGATGTGTAGAACTAATAGTTCCTAATACACCACGAATCACAGATATTTTTCCGCTGGTAAGTGTATCAGCAGCAACACGCATAATCTCACCATCTATTTGCAGATAAGAACCTAGAGGGAATCTTGCTATAATTTGTGAAGCAGTTGTAGATCCGTCTGGTAATTTAACTGCAAATGATGTATCAGAAGAACCAATTGCAACATTTGCTTTTAATGTTTCATGATCAAAGAAAGATAATCCTCGTACTCCTACATTTTCACCACCTGTTGATGATAATGCTTCGTTTGCAGATAATCCGTGTTTTAGAATATATTTTGGTGCTGTGGTACTGTTTAATAATGCACCAGCAGCATAATTTGTTGTTGCTGTGAAGGTATCAACATCAACAACTGATTTTACAACAAAATCCCCCGCATTTACGTCAGCAGCAGTTAGTACCCTAAAGGAATTACCAACCATTAATCCATGTGCTTCCGTAGTATTAAATGTGGTATCAGCACCACTTTGTGATGCAGATGAAACTGATACCCAAGGACCTAAATCAATTACCTGCTGACCAGACAATATGGTGTCACTAGCAGTCTTTTTAACACTAACAATATTTGTTGCAGGTACACTATTAATACGATAATATGCATCAGTTCCAGTAGAAAGACCAGTAACTTGAACATAATTACCTGTGGCAGATGAAATACCAGCAGTTACAATATTAATTTTCGCACCTATTGAACCTGCAATACCACCAGTTGCAACTGATGATGTATCGAAGAATAATTCTTCACCATTTGTATAACCAGAACCACCTGAAGAAATTCTCTCAACTGAAGAAACTGCTCCACCTGTGACAGTAATGTCAGCAGTTGCTCCGTCCCACGTTGTACCATTTGAATTAAAGAGTTTAATATTATGATATACTCCATTAGTATGTCCACTTCCTCCAGCAACGATTGTATTATGAGTTTTCAGTGCCTGTAGTCCGTGCTGCTCAGTAAATGTTAAATCAGCTGTTGTTGTATTGTCAGTAACAGCACTAATTGTGTTTGTTGCATCAAAGGATTCAAGGAATTTGTTAGTTGTTTCTCTTGTAATACTCTTCTTCAAGTCATTAGTAACGACATCTCCAATAGGGAATCTCTTTGCATAAGAAGTTGCCTCTTGAGGATTATCATCTACATTATCACGGTCATATTCTGGATAAAGGTTAACTATGTTTTGATTAAATGTGTCTGTATCAAACTGATTTGATGCATCAGTCATTGCATTATCACCGTTTAATACAAATAAATGATAGATACCATCTTGAACACCCTGTATATAAGGTGTGATTACTTCGGATCTATAGATGAATAAATTATCCTTATTATCATTTCGATCAAATCTAGGAAGAAGTGTTGAACGTGTATGTGTTGTATTAGTAAATGTTCCTACAGTATGGACTGCACCCAAAGTATCGGTATTAGAATACTTGAATTGCTTGTCGTTATCAACATCTGTAACTAAGAATGTACCATTATATCCTTTATTCTCAACTCCATCAGAGTTAGTTGAACTTTGTGCATTTCTTATAATTATTTGATCTCCAACATTAACGTTGTGAGGTTTATCTGAACGTAATGTTACTTTATTAGTTCCACTATCAAACGTGAGCATAGATATAAATCTGGTGTTACGGTCAAATTCGTAATCATTTGATGTTAATGTTGGTTTTGTGAAGTCTGTATTTGCAGTAACGTTTGTTGAACTTGAATCTTGAAGAACAAATCCCTCAATAGGATCTCTTGCGTTAACAAGTTCCTTTGGAACAACATATCTTAACTTGTAAACTTTTTCATCAATACTTCTGTCGTCATCCCTTCTAAGGAAGTATGTAATATCAAGATCTTCTGCACCTGCATAAATTGATGAACCATTATGAATTCTATTTGTTCCATTTTCATTGATTACGTGGATAAACCACTGATTTTTAGTCGTATCATATTGAATGGGATGTCCCTTATCATTTGGATTCTTATCTGATACACGACTGATAATATTAAATTCATCATTAACAGATGCGATTGTATTAATAAAAACAGGTGTTGCTAACTCTGCGTTTGTTTTTGATGATGCAATTCTAATTTG
>Ga0163109_10003691_pt1 | contig 11705 bp, 19 predicted proteins | sample CRUFie1St13metaG_FD_108704 | JGI IMG/M metagenome (GOLD analysis project Ga0163109, IMG submission 108704) | Marine microbial communities from the Costa Rica Dome - CRUD Field 142mm St13 metaG | ecosystem: Environmental > Aquatic > Marine > Oceanic > Photic zone | place: Costa Rica: the Eastern... | reverse complement strand
TGTATGCATCCAGATCCAAAATATTGGGAAAAAACTAAAAAGTGGTATCCTGATGCTGCTCTTCAAGTTTGTAAAATTCCTGATAGCAGAGTAAAAGGTCGAAAAATTGTTATGATTGGTGATAAATTATCTGAATTTAGTAGAGAGTTTTTGATAGCTTTAAGAGAAGCAGTAAACTTAGATCATAAGCCTGTTTGTGAAAACTTAGATGTTTTAAGCATTGAAGAAGCAAAGAAGTTTTCTATTGTAGGACATCACAACATTTCAGCTAGAAAATGGGATGTAATTCCATGGGTAGAAAAACTATATTACGGTATAGATGAAGAAGGAAGTTTTTCTTAATGGAACATCTACTTAACAAAAAACACTTTTTATATGATGACAATATTGGTAATATAGAATTAGTTCAATTTATGGGAGAAGATATTACAATTGTAAACTCTGCTCGAGTTTCTTTTGGTGTACATAAAGAAGAATTAGATTCTAAAGATGAAAAATTAATTCATTATCTTATGAAGCATCGCCATACTTCGACATTAGAACATAATATCGCAACATTTAGAATTAAAGTTCCACTTTTTATTAGAAGTCAACATCATCGTCATCGTACGTGGAGTTATAATGAAATTTCACGTAGATATACAGACTTTAACTTAGAGTTTTATGCTCCTGATTCATTTAGAACACAGCATAAGTCTAATAGACAATCATCTAATATAGAAGGTAAGATTAATCCTCTCTTAGACTTTGATGTATCTTATGCTTCAACACCTTTAACTATACAGTCAAGTGAAGCTGTAAGAAGACATCACAAAGCATCAATTGATCTTTTTGATAAACTTTTGGCAGAAGGTGTTTGTAAAGAGCAAGCAAGAGGTGTACTACCTCAAAACTTATACACAGAGTATTATGCTACTGCAAATTTAAATAATATTTTAAAGTTTATTGGATTAAGAACACATGACGGTGCACAATGGGAAATTCAACAGCTTGCTAACAATATGCTTAATATAATTACTGAACTTTGGCCTGTTGCAGTAGGCTCTTATAGAGAAATTAATTCACACGTGTAAAAATTGAATTAATTTTATATTATAAATCATAATAATTATTGTTATACTTTAAAGAGAGGTAACGATGATTTTAACTGAAAGAAAAAGATTATTACTTGAAAGACACAAAGATCTTGTCAACATGATTGTAAGATCAAGAATTATGATTGAAGATAGAGAAGATCCTACTGTTCTAGATATTATGACAGACATGAGAGCATTAGAAGGTATTGTTACAGTTAGACAAACTAGGCCTATTAGCGATCCTGTAACAAATGCTGGACATAGAATTGTTGAATTAAACGTTTCTTACATACCAGAGTTTGTTAAAGCAAAAAATGAGCTTAAAGCAGTTTTGACTTCACTTAAATCTATAGAAGGTGTTGATATGATTAAGCTTATGGAACATGATAGTGATTTAATTAACAATAGACTAAAGACTAGCCCATATATTATTTAAAGGAATAAAATGAATAAACAAACATTACAATTAGATGATAGTGTTGTAGGACACATAGCAAAAATTTTACAAGTTGCCCTAATTACAGGGACTGATATTATTGATCATATGCGTATGATTAGACTAAGTGAAAATGAATCTAAAATATTTTTAGAAGAAGAATATCAAAAAACTTTTGACGCATCTTTAGATACAATGTTAAAGAATGCACAAGAACAGCAAGGTGAATAATGTCGGAAGATAAACTAAATCAAATCTTTAAACTGCGTAATACTTTTATGCATATGCTACAAGATAAGTTTCCTGATGCTTATCCTGAATGGCCGGTTGATTTATCTACAAAAAAAGCACAAATTACTTGTCGCGAAACAGCACTAAAAGGTGTTGAGGAAATGTTTGAAGCACTTCAACATCTTAAAAATTGGAAACCTCATAGAAAAACAGAGATGCCTGAAATTAATCGTGAAGAATTTTTAGAAGAAATTGTAGATGCTTTTAACTATTTTTTATCTTTGATTATCCTAATCGGTGTTGATGTTGACGAATTTTATGATGCATTTTTAAAGAAGGATGAAATAATTAGAGGTAGACTTAACGAAGGCTATTAGATAATGTTTATATACGATGACCTTGAAATATACAAAAATAAAAACTGCAGGTCATCGTATTACGTTTTAAAATTGTGGGATGATTATATACAGCAAGAATTTATTGCAAATCTAGGTCTCAGAAAAAGCATGATGATTTCAATTTACTTGGATGATGAAAATTTATTTTTTACCTTAACATCAGATTATAAGGCTATATTTACTAAAAATATAGTTATTTCAATTCCACACATCATTTCAGCTTTAGAAGAATTATCTACTTCAATAAATATGACAATAACAGCTTCAGAAAATTATGATACACAATTCAATATGTGCTCTTATTATTTTGATTTAAACAATGATAAAGACGAAGGAGTAATAGAGATTGATTTGTATAGCTTTTGCAACGTACAAAACTATATAGATTTTAAAGTGGATCTACTAATAAGACTAACTAGAGAAATGCAATATGCAATACAAAGAAATTATTTACACAGAAATGTTAACGAAGATTTTAGTTGCTATTACGATTCTGAGTTTGAAGTTGTAAATATGTACAGCATGATTCTTAACAAAACATTTGAAAATTCTCTTAAAGAGATGATAAATAAAAAATTAATAATTGAAGAAGACGTACACATTTTAAAACAAATTAATAATTTAGTTTCACAAAACTAATACGTGTAAATTTAACATATACAAATTATAATATTGACATAATCAATAAAACATTAAATTAAAAATTAAATATGGAGAAATTAATATATGCCTATTAATAATGATCTTAAACCTGTTACATTACCAATGGATCTTAAGTTTGGACAAGAACCAATTACAAATTATATTAATAACTTAGAAAGCTTAAAAATCGAATTAGTTGATGGCCCTACTCGAGAACAAGCACAAAAGATTGCATGGAACATGACTAAAGCAACATGGGCTGATACACCTGGTGAAGTTAGATTTGAACATGCTACACCTGAAGAAGCTTCAACTAACTTGCAAGATGTACTTAATTTTCGCGCTTTACCAACCCCTATGGAGTGCCTAGGTTTTACATTTAAAATTAGTGGTATTGACGTACAAACAGTAACACATCTTATTCGACATCGTGCAGGTTCATTTGCTGCTCAATGTACAGGTGATCGCGACTTAAGGCATGACAATGCTTTAATTCCAGAATCTATTGAAAACTGTAAAGATTCTAACGACTTTTATTGGCGTTATACGCAATTAGTTGGACAAGCTAAAGTGCTTTATGCAGACATGGTTGATTCAAAGGTCGTTTCTATGATGGACGCACGAGTTATTCTTCCGAAGTGTATGGAAACATTTTATATTGCTCGATTTAATCTTAAAGATTTAATTGGCTTTATTAAACAACGTCAAGACGTGCAAATTCAACCAGAGGTTGATAATATTATGGCAACAAAGATTGCTAAGCTAGTTGTAGAATGTATTCCAGAAGTATCAACATGTCTAGACTTTAATAAACCTGATATGCACTATGTTCGTACATTCCGTGTACAACTACCTGATGGTTCGTTTACTTCTCGAGGTACTAACTTATATCATCCAGAACCTAAAAACGATTTATTTGAATTTAACGAAAATGACGCGATTTATCAGTGTCGACGTGAAGAAATTAATGGTCGTGCTTCTGGTGAAGAAAAGATTTTTACAAGAATGTGGAATGAAGACGTAGCAGCAATTAATTTAGTAAAACAACAATTCCAAGGAGGAAAATAATAATATGAAAATTTATTTAGCAAGTGGTTGGTTTAACCCTACACAAGCAGCAGAACTAGATCAATTAGAAGAAATCTTTGATAACCGAGGCAGCTTTTTTGATTTAGCATCTCCTCGTAGAATCTTCGTATGTCCTCCTGATGCACCACGATCAGTTCAGGATGAAACATTTAGTGGCAACCTTCATCATATTGAAACAGCAGACTTTTTACTAGTTAATACAAGAGACAAAGATATTGGCACAATTTGGGAAGCAGGATATGCGTATGCTTTTAAAAAGCCGATCATTTACTTTTGCGCAGGTTTACCAGAAGGCGCAAAGTTTAACTTAATGCTAGCAAGAAGCGGCATTAAGGTATGCACTTCTTTTGAGCAACTTGAAGATTATCTTGATCGTGTTATTGATACTGGTGAACTTCCTTTTGAACCTTATGACAAAGATATTGAATAATGCTACTAAAAACAAAATATTTAAGTGATAAAAAAGTAAAAGATGAATTTGCTATTATTAAAGATAAATACTTTACTATTGACAAATCAGAATTACATCAAGATTTTAAAATGACAAAAAACAGATATGAAAAAATTTATCTTAAAAAGTCACCTTTGATTAAATTAAAAGAAACTTATAATACAGGCTATAAAGATAAGTTTGCTGTTATAGTTTCAATAAATGAAAGCTTAGATCCTCCTTACATTGGACAAAAATCATTCAATATTCTTCTTGATAATCAACATTTTACAATAATGGGATATCATATAGATAGTGTTTTAAATGGGATATAAAGAAAAAAACAAATTTCATGCTGGTGATTTAATCAAATACAATCTTTCAGCTTGGAAAATTATAGGTACAGATTTTGAGCAAGGTTTAATTGTTAAAGTAGAAGTACTTTCAAAAAACGAAAGAAAGTATCACGTGTTAAATAGTAAAAAAGTTACTATTATTAATGATAAGATATATCACATAAAACCTTTTTTAGACGGAGAATAAAATGCCTGAAGGACCTGAAGTAAAACTTTTTACTGATAATGTTAAAAAGCACTTTGCTTTTAAAAAAATAAAAGAAGTTAAAGTTCTTAGCGGACGTTATACTAAAAAACCTATTGAAAACTTACATTTATTATTTAATAAAACTTTAAAAGATATATGCTGTAAAGGTAAGTTTATATGGCTTGACATAGAAGATGTCATAGTTTTTAACACTTTAGGTATGACAGGTGCATGGACTAAAAACAAAAATACTCATACAAGAATTTTATTTGAATTTGATGATGGTTCTGAACTTTGCTTTAACGATATACGAAACTTTGGTACATTTCAAGTTAAGTCTAAAGATGATTTAGTTAAAAAATTAAAATCTATTGGCCCCGACATGCTATCAGCACCACCAAATAACTTTGTTGAAATTTTAAGAAAACATAATAACAAAAATATATGTGTTGCTTTAATGAATCAAAAAGTTATTTCTGGAGTTGGAAATTATATTAAGGCAGAATCTTTATGGTATTCATGTATAAATCCAAATGCAACAATAAAAGATTTAACTGACGATGACCTCCAGCTTCTAGACAAAGCCATAAGATTTGTTATGTTAAAGTCTTATGGCTCTTTAGGCGCATCAATTAAAGATTACTATACATTTGACGAGCAAGAAGGTAGTGCAACTACTGGATTTGTAGTTTATGGAAGAAAAACTGACTATAACGGTAACAAGGTAGAAAAGTTAACTACTCTTGATAAAAGAACTACACACTACTCGCCAGTAAGGCAGACTATACAATGAATCTAAAAAAAAATGACTTAATAAAATATCACTGGGTTTATTCAAATGAAGAACCATCTGTAGGTGTTATTGTTAAAATAGAAAAAGATTTAAATTTTGGAAGAATATTGCATATTCTTGGTACTGATAACAGTATTGAGTCAGTTCCTCAAAGAATGATTTCGATAGAAAGATTAGACAATGAGCACGAAAATACCTATTTACGAGAACCCTGAAATTAACATTTATACAGACTGTTTTGATGAAGACTTATTATTTGTTAAGTTTAAAAAACCAAATAACTTTACTATTGAAGGAAGTAACTTTAACGGACAAAATGTCTTAACAGAAAGATTAGAGATTACAGCTGAAACTAATATTGAAGTTTTTAGAGAAACAGCAATCAATTTTTTAAAATGGTATGATAATGAATATATTTATCCTGGACGAAAAACCACAGATCGCAGCTGAGTATCACTGTGACAAACATGTTGTAAAGATGATATTAGAGTCTGCACAAATGCTTTCTACTGCACATTGGCTTCAAGCTTTACAAATTTTTAACAAAGACATGTCAGACTTTAAAAGAGTTAGAGACGCTAAAGAATTTTTATATGCAAACTTAAAAGAAAGCATGCAACCTCCTTATAAGATTACTCATGTAAGACATCCATGTACAATATGGACAACTGAGTCTATGGAAAATTATATATGGCATGTTAAACTTTTGTTTTATCTTTGCTGTGAATATACAAAAAGATATGACAAAATACATAAAACAGCTCAGTACATTAAGTGGTTTGTTGACAATAGACCTTATAATCTTCCAAAAATAGGAATGACTCCATTTAAAATATGTATGGCTGACAATTACAAAGTAAGCACTGACCCAGTTGAGTGTTACAAAGAATACTATATTAAAGATAAATCTAGATTTGCTAAATGGAAACTTGGCAATGTACCACAATGGTATTTAAATGGTTTAACGTCTACATGTAAATTAAACAATAATAAAATATAATATTAAAAACTAATAAAGGAAATTAAATGAGAATTGCTATTACAGGTGAAAACGGATTTATTGCAAAGAACCTTGCAAAAGAAATCAATACTGACTTTTTAAAAACTTTTGTATCTTTAACTAATGATAAGAATTTAAAAGAAAAGCTAGAAACAGGTGAACCTTGTGTATATAGAAACACAGAAGACGAATGGTATCAAGCTTTTATTGATAATCAATTAGATGTTATTGTTCATAATGCTGCTGTTGTAGGCACAGATGTAGTTGCTCTTAACCCTGATCATTCTATTATGACAAATGTTTTAGGAACACAGAGAATAACTAACGCTGCTAATAGAGCAGGTATTTTAAATGTTTATATTGGTACTACTGTTATTTACGATACACCAAAATATCAAGAAAGTCCAATTACAGAATTTAGTGATATTCACCCAAGAACTTTATACGCAGCACAAAAATATGCTGGTGAAATGTTTGTAAGAAACTCTTCTGATAATTGGTTAGTTATGCGTCCCTTGTTTGCTTATGGCGGTGAAGGTGATATGAACTCTTTAATTGCAAAAACAATGTTTGCATTAAAAAATGGAGTAGAAGAGTTAGATATGTTTTTAGATCCACAAAAAACAAAAGACTATATGCATGTTTCTGATTTTTGTAGAGCAATTATAATTGCAATAGAAAGCAATGTAAGAAACGAACACTTCAATGTTGCAGCAAATCAACCATATAATACACAAGGTATTGTTGATATGATTCATCGTAGGACTGGAATACAACCTAATAAAATTATTAAATGGCATCCTGAGACTGACTACTTAGGTAATCATATTCTTTCTACTAGTAAATTCGAATATCATTTTGGTCTTCTTAGAAAGATACCTTTATATGAAGGTGTTAAGATGTCTTGGAATTCAATTCAAGATGCAGGATCTGATTATAATCCTCTTAAATATCTTGAGCAAGCAAAAGAAAGCAATACAGACTTAGTTAACTTTTTTCCTAAAGTATAATTATTTTAAGTGATATATAGTCATAAAGGAGACTGCGCATGGCTAAAATATCAAATAAAATAAAACTAAAATGTATACAATGTAATTCAGAATATGAATTACCTCCTTCTAAGGCAAAGAATTCTAAATTCTGTTCAAGACAATGCAAAGACGAACACAAGAAAAAAGAAGTTAAAATTGTTAAGTGTGTGCCTTGTAACAAAGATTTTGAATCAAAAAGAGGCAAGAAGTACTGTTCTAGAAAGTGTTATTTAATTGAAAACAAAATAGAAAGAGTACAGCTTAAATGTGAATATTGTGGTAAACAATATGAAAAGCCTAAGAATAGACAAACAAAATATTGCAATAAAAAATGTCAAATGGCAGCACAAAGTAGTGGCCTTTCAGAAATACCGTCTAATGGCAGAATGGGTTTTAGAAGAGATCTAAACCCTAATTATTTTTTTAAATCTTCTCTAGAAGCTGACTATGCAAGATGGTGTGATGCAACAGGTAAAAAATACATTTATGAACATAAAACATTTACAGTTCAATATGATGGAAGAGATAAACAATATACTCCAGACTTTTATCATCCTGATGAAGATCGATATGTTGAAACAAAAGCTATACGTAGAGATAGAAAGTTTAATTCTAATTTGTTAGCCGCAGATTTATTAAAAGAGCAAGGTATAAACATAGATGTTCTTCTAATGGATGAGTTTTATAGAAACATTAAACAAAGTGGTCACTATTGGTTAATTGATAACATTGAAAACAAAAATTATTTAGGGACTAAACATTTGATTTATATAAAGAAAAAAGTAATATGAAAATAAAAAAAGGCGACTTAATAAGATTTCCAAAAAACGATAAAAAAGAAATTGCTTTAGTTTTGCATGTAAATGAAAATAAAAAAACTGAGAAACTTAATGTTTATAAAATTTTATGTAATGATAAGATAACTCACACAATACATTGGAAACTAGAAAAATTATGAAAAATTATATCTTTGCAAAAGACATTCTTGAAGAAAAACACGTTGGGAGTCTTGTTCACGTAAAAGAAGTCTTTCATAGTTCAACAGGTAAAGTTGTTTGCAGAGAATATGATAATTGTATAATTACAAACTTCTACAAAGGTTTTATGTTGAAATGCTGTATCTTTTTGAACAATTGTGAGTATTTAATTTATGATTTAGACAGCGATAACTTATTTCTTTATGTTTCTTTTCCGGAGGAAGTAAATGACTAATGATTTTAAGCCAGGCGATCTTGTTAAAAAAAGAAAATATTCGCAATCTAGATTTGGTGATTTAAAAGAAAGTCATGATGTAGGATTAATAATAGAATATACAAAGTCTAATAGAATGTCTGAAACTTCTAGGGCATTAGTTTATATTAATGGAAAAATAACTGATACGTCAGCTTTTTTCTTGGAGTTATTTTAACCTTTTATTATATTTTTTGTTTTGCTGTAATAAAACTATAAGCTCTTGAAAGTTTGCGTTTAAGCTTTTTGCCTTTACTGTATTGATCTAAATAAGGTATTCCATGTTTGTATAAGTCAAAGGTCGGAGGAGCACTCGCGCTAGAACTTTTATCATCTTGAAAGTCATCGCTATCAAAAGAAAATTCATCAGTCCAAGGGCCTTCTAAAATACTGTGTAATATATTGACTTCCTCTTGCACTGTAATGTTCATATCATCTAATACTTTTTGTTTAAAATGCTTGCTAAAAATTAAGGACTTTATAGAGGATTGAATAGCAAATATAATCGAAGGATTCTCTTGGTTTTTATTTATTTTGTAGTTTTTACCGTAATAATTTTTAAAAACAGCACTACACAAGTTACACAAAAACAGATAGTCAACTTTCTTTATATGCTTATTGGCAAGAATTAGACTTGCAAGATTAAGTATTTCTAAAATGTCTTCATTGCTTTTTTGTTCTAACGTTTTACCACTTAATATACTGTTAATTTCATCAATTAAAGTTTCTGTAATAGGTGCTGATTTATTAAATTTTAAAAAAGAAAGTTTTTCAATTCCAAACTTTTTAATCATTGCATCACAAACATCTTTGTCTAAAACATCAGAGCCACCTGATAATGCATCAATTAAAGGATCTTGTCTAAATCTTCCCTGCAACTCCCATCCTTTGCTGCTTGTATTCTTTATGATATCAAGCATTATAGATTTTGGCAAAGAAGGACTCCTTACGAATTCTCTTGCAAAACCTAGATGTACACCCTCTTTATCTAAAACATTTAATTTAGGCTTTACAGACTCTTCATAAAATTCTTTCATGTGAAATTCACTGATTTTTGTTTTTTTGTTTAAGAATAAATTTGCGATAACAGGTGTTCCAAAAATAGACTCGAAGTCTTTAAAGTTTTCATATATATAATTGACTACGTCTGTATGTATGTTTTTTTCTGCAACTCTACAGATAAAAGCATACAACTTAGTTTCATCTTTACCTATATAATTTACTACAGATATAAATGCTTTTAGACTCAAGTTTTTAAAATCATAGTTTTGAATATCTTTATTTTCTTTTACATCCCAAACAACTAAATTTTTAGACTCTAAAGATTCTAGTATACTTTCAAACTCTTCGACATACTTGTTTCTTTCTTCTTCATTATCAGAAATATTCTTAAAGATGTTTCTATAAGTTCCAATAGGTTCTATTGTATTACCCGAAAAATCAAAAGAAACTGATTGACTTGGTTCATTCGGATGAATAGTTCCTGTTGCATAGTCTGAAATTCCTGATATGCCAACTGCTTTGAGTAATAAAGAAAAATATTGACCTTTGCTAGTTTCGTTAACATCTGAAATTGTTGAAGCAATATAACTTATTGCTTCTTTTAATATTACAAAAAAACTAAACTGTTTGCTAACATTTGAATATCTTTTTGATATTGATTCTCTTACTCTTATGTAAATTGATTCTGCAATTTCAACTTTATAAATATCAAAAAGACTTTTACTATTTGTGCCAGTAAAACTTGAATATTTTTTAAAGACTTCACTTAAGTCAATTCCTACTTCATATTTTCTCGTTCTTAGTCTTTGTATGTCTTTTTCAAATTCTAAATAAGTTTGTTCATCTGCTTCTGCTGTTCTACCTTGCTTTAATAAGACAGATGAAAGTCTTATGCATTCAGCTATATCATCAATAATTTTTCTTTTGTTAGAGTATCTACCTTGTATTATATTCGTATCTTTAGTGTTTTTTTCAACGTTTGCAGTTTTTGATTTGTTTATTTTGTAAACGTGAAAAAACATATAGTTGACTGCAAAGTCTGCGTTTGTAGGCTTTCCAGCTATAACAAGATTTTGTAAGTTGTCCTGGCCTAAAGGATATCCGTAAATACCGTGTGGAGTTTGAAATTGTACATTAGGACTTACTTCAAGTGCAGGAGCATCATCACCATCATCAAATTTATTTTGAAATCTAATGTATGTTTCTGGGCCTGCTGCAAGAATTAAGTCCTTTAGTGTGTCTTTGACAGAAAGTTTAGTCTTATCAATAGTTTTAACTTTTGTTAATTGTTTTTGAACTAACGCAGCAGAATCTCTGTTAGCAAACATTTGAGGGTCTGCAAATATTTCTCTTCCCAATGATTCTTTAATAAATCTTTTAAGTAGTTTAATAGTCATTTAACTTGCCTTTTACTGTACAATGTCTAATGTAATTGTTTTATTTGTGTTTAAACTCTTTTTTGTTCATCATTATTAATAACCTTTTATTTAAGCTAAGTTTATATAAATATATTTTACTGGATCGTTAGCAGATTGTTCAGCATAGTCTTTTAAACCATTTGCACATTTAATCATAATATCTTTTATTGTATTTGGATTTTTAAATTGTTTTTCAAGATTATCATCACTAAAAAGATTATCAACCGAGACTTCGATGATTTTACCCGGTCTTAAAACAAATAAATATACAAATGCAATAAATGATGTATAAAAATCTTCAGACTCTATTTTGTGAGGTTGATATTTGCTAGTGTCAATTGCAGATAACTTAGCATTGACATAATTAACTAAACTCGTTCTATCGT
>Ga0163109_10003690_pt1 | contig 11707 bp, 9 predicted proteins | sample CRUFie1St13metaG_FD_108704 | JGI IMG/M metagenome (GOLD analysis project Ga0163109, IMG submission 108704) | Marine microbial communities from the Costa Rica Dome - CRUD Field 142mm St13 metaG | ecosystem: Environmental > Aquatic > Marine > Oceanic > Photic zone | place: Costa Rica: the Eastern... | reverse complement strand
CGGTAATTTACGTATTCGGGAGCAGGTGTATAATCACAAGATTGATGCGATTCAGGAAACTAAATGGGCGAACATAGAGCCTAATTCGATACTTGTCTTTGAGGGGGTTATGTTGTTCCGTGATGAACTCTCGGATTCTTTTGATTTCAAAATTTTACTAGAGACTTCTCATTCCGTTTCTCTTGAGCGTGCCAAGATTCGCGACATTGCGCATTTTAGAGACTTGAAAACACTCGAGTCTAAATATTGTCAGCGCTTCCTGCCAGGGCAGGATTTGTATATCAAGCAGTGCAGACCTGATAAGTTGGCAGACTTGATTGTCGACAATGAAGATTGGAATGCTCCGGTGATAAAGAAGGTTCGTGAAAATTAGTGCCGCCGGATTAATATCTGATTTTGATCAGACGTTGATTTCAGAATCATGTAATAAACCGTAATCCGAGTCGAGCGTCGCGAGTAGGATGCCTGCACCATGTTCTGAGCAGACTTCAAGGATGAGCTCCATGCATGACTCAATATTGTAAGGGTCTAGGTGACTGAAGGGTTCGTCAAGCAGGAGCAGATCGAAAGGTTGTAGTAGAGCACGCACGAGGGCCACCCGTTGTTGTTGTCCGTAAGAAAGGATTTTGCAGGGCTTGTTTAGATGTTCCGCGATGCCGAGACGTTGAGCATGACTTTCTAGCTTTTCTCTGGGTTCGGGAGTACTGAGCTTGGCTTTAAGTTGTAGGTTTTCAAAGGCTGTGAGTTCTCCAAGTAGGCGTAAGTCCTGAAAGACCATAGAGATTTGGTTTTGTCTGACTTCAGCCCACTTGTGGTTGGAGAATTTACGAATATCTTCACCATTAATCTTCACTTTGCCTGCATATTCGCGACGTATTCCATAAATCAAGTGCAGTATGGTACTTTTTCCCCGACCGGATGCACCACGTATGATATGATGCCTTGTATTATCTATGCCTGAATCGCAGTTCCATATGGTGCTTGGCCTTTGTGGTTCTGGGATACCTTCTGGCAGTACTTTATGAAAGTGAATCTTCAAGGGACCTATAATTACTGAAGTGGATCGCCTTCATCCGACCACTTCATTTCCACAACTGGTACTCCCTTCTTAAAGGTGATATGCACAGCCTTCTGGCCATTAGGATACCAAAATTGAGAGTGGCCATGTTGGCGACCGTTGGTGTAGTTATACTCCAGTTTTTTTTGACCATTATCGTAGAAGTCTATAGCTTTCCCTGAGAATGGAGTACTCTTTCCGACTTCATAACTTAAGCCCTCTTTTCTGATCACATGGGCGAATCCAATAGTGGGGATTTTAGAGTTCAACTTCGGAGTTGGTGTGGGTTTGGGTGTCTCTTGGGGATTCGGTTGAGAAGCGTCCTTGCCCCACGCTTTAATGTACACCTTGCGAATTGTGTGCGTGCAGGAGAGCTTGCCGTTTGATGCTACAATGGCTAGGTCTCCTCCAGTATTGGAAAAATCTGGATTTGGTAGAGAGAATACAGCCTCATCATTGAAGTAAGCATGTATACCTTCTTCCTGTACCCGAAGAGTTACCTTTTTCCATGTGCCTACAGACTTAGTAGATTCCCTTTTGGATTCTTTGAGAACCGAGCCTTTTGCATCAAGTAGCTTGAATCCCTTTTTTAACCCACTGGTTGGGAAAAGCAGAGCATACCCGGATATGTCATCCATGAATCCCAAGTGCTTCTCTGTTAGCGGGGTCGTTTCAGGGCACTGGATTTTGCTAAAGAGTACTGCGATGCCGGAGTGCTTGGTCGATCTCCTTCCGCTTGAACGTGGAGTCGCAAGATATTCAAACGATAATTCGAATGGTGGTTTATACTCATCCTTGAACCAAAGCCATCCGCTAGCGTTCGTCTTTTCAGAATCGGTAAGTTTTGCAGTAAGCGTTTCGGTGTCTACCTGCGGGAATTCTGGATGTCCGTCCTCGCCAATACTGAACCTGCCTTCTACTAGTAGGTTACCCATTTCCTCGATTGAGGACTCTTGCTTGGGGGAGGGTTTGGCCAGTCTTCCATTTTTGTAGATTTGTGTAGAGAGAATCTTTCCTGTGTCGTCGAACAGGTTTACGGGACCGTCTTTCTGGCCTTCAACGAAGTAGATTTCCATGTCTTTGATACCATCTACCGTCCATGATGTCATCTTACCATGACGCTTCCCGTCCTTAAAATTTATCTGCAACTGAAGGTTCCCATTTGAATGCCAATTGGTTTCCAGTCCATTCTGGATGCCGTCTGCGTAAAATGCCTCAAATTGTTTCTTTCCGTTTTCGAAGTAGGTGGTTACTCTCCCATGAGGTTTGCCATCCTGTAATTCCGCGTCATAGCTCTTCTTACCATTGGGATGCTTAGAGATTGCACGTCCACTGAATGGGGTCTTTTCAATGTCAAAGTAATACATTCCTTGCCATTTGACCAGCATCTCACCATCTACCGTACGAGGTTTAGTTTGTTTTGTGGGCGGTTGCTCCTTAGCATCCACACTAAACGGTAATTTTGTTCCCGTTAGAGAAGCGAGAAGAAAGAGTCTCCATAGGGCGTGTTGCATATCTATTTTACTTTCAAAGTACTTATCTTGTTTTTGGCAAGATACAATGCCGTGAGCTCAATCCTTCATTGACTTAGCCTAGTTAGGTTATTTTATATTTCACCTCATTTTTCCAATGACTAACTCATGACTCATGAAAGCATTTCTCTACCCGTGTAAGACTGTTTTTTTATTTTTTCTTACGGGGCATTGCATCGTCGTGGCTCAAGACGAATCCATTGGTGAGCAGGCTAGTGATAGCAAGATTCTTCACTCTTTTCTGGTCACCGGTCCAGATACCCTATTAGTCGAAGAAAACGGCTTGGTCTCTTGGCGATGCCGAGGTGGTTCTCGGGACGGATTCGCGCTGGGTAATGGAAACTTCGTTGTAGCATGGAAGAACGAAGTTTTGGAACTTACTCGTCAGAACAAGGTCAAATTCCGCTACCGTTTAGGCAATGGTAATCGTGAGATTGGCTCTGTGTTCCCACTACCTAAAGGTAACTTCTTAATCACCGAGTTGGGTGCAAAACCTCGCTTGCTTGAGGTTGGGCGCGACGGTAAAATATCTGTTCAGTTTCCTTTAAAACCGGAGACAGACAACGCCCACATGCAGACTCGTATGGCCCGCAAGAACGCGGATGGTAACTACTGGGTCCCCCATCTACTTGCCCATTCTGTCAAGGAATACAACATTGAAGGTGAGGTACTTCGCAGCATACGCACTGACAACAAGGAGCTTGGTGGGCGCGCTGCCAAAAATTGGCCATTTACAGCAATTGAACTTGGTAACGGTAACCTGCTTGTAGGATGTACTCTTGGTAACAAGGTTGTCGAGTTTAGCCCTGATGACGGTAAGGTTGTCTGGAAAGTTGATAACAACAAAGCCGATGGTTTGATAAATGATGCTTGTGGCGTGCAGCGCCTTGAGAATGGTAACACCGTGATTGCAAGTTATAGAGCAGGTCGTAATGGTCCTAAAATGATAGAGGTGGATGCTGCCGGGAAGGTTGTCTGGGAGTTCAAAAGCGAAAAAATCCGTGCTGTCCACCATTTCCAAGTTCTTACCACCAACGGTAAGAGAGAGCCCTTTGCTCTTAAATAAACATTTTCATGACCTTCTCACTTAAGAGAAAAGTTGCTTTAGTCACTGGGAGTAGCCGAGGATTGGGCAAAGGCATCGCCCTTGAACTTGCCCTAGCCGGTGCGAAGGTTGTCATAAACTATTACAATCACCCAGATTCTGCTCACACTACACTAAAAGAAATTCGAGATGCCGGTGGTATTGCCACGCTGGTGCGTGCTGATGCTTCAGACCCCGACCAAATCAATCAAATGGTTGAGGCAGTTACGGATAAGTTTGGTCCGATTGATATTCTCGTGCCCAACGCTACGCCTCTTCAGCCCCAGAAACCTATAGAGGAATATGATGCCGAGTTTTACCAGAAGATGCTCGACTTCTTTGTACTCAGCCCCTTTCACTTAGCCCAAGCTGTAGTGCCCTCGATGAAGGTCGCTGGTTGGGGGCGCATTATCAACGTAACGACTTCGGCTTACCATGCGGCCTTCCCTGAGTTCAGTGCTTACGTTGCAGCCAAAGGCGGCCAAATCGGTTGGAGCCGCAGCCTTTCAGTTGAGCTGGCTCCCCATGGTATAACCGTCAACACTGTGGCTCCTGGATGGATTCCTACCGAGCGTCATGATAACGACCCGAAGGACCTGAAAGACTCTTACTTTGAAACCATACCTTCTGGTCGCTGGGGCACTCCAGCCGATGTTGGTAATGCTGTGCGTTATTTCGCCAGCGATGAAGCTTCTTTTGTGACTGGCCAGACCCTTTGCCTAACTGGAGGATTGACCCCATGGTAGTTTTTCTAAAAAAAGTCCTCTTAATCTCCCGTATACCCAAATGAAATACCATAAGAAAAATAACTCTCCACTCCCAACTCTTTTCAGTCTGCTTTTAGCCACCGCCTTGATTTTTGGTGGTTGCAGTGGTGGCAGCGAGCAAGGAGCTAACGGCGGAGATCAAAACAGTGACGTCAGCGTTGCCTTTGTTACCAACATGGTTGCTGATTTCTGGAATATTGCCAAGGCTGGTTGCCGTGATGCAGAGAAAGATCTTGGGATCAAGGTAGAAGTCAAGATGCCTCCTGAGGCTACTGTCGTGAAGCAAAAGCAGATTGTTGAAGATCTTGTTTCTTCTGGTATTTCCGCAATAGCCATCAGTCCGCTTGATGCTGACAATCAAGTCGCTTGGCTGGACAGCATTGCTACTAAAGTACCTCTCATTACGCACGACTCCGATGCTCCAGGCTCAAAACGTCTCTGCTATATCGGTATGGACAACTATAAAGCTGGCCGGATGTGTGGCGAACTCGTGAAGGAAGCCCTGCCTGACGGTGGAGCAATAATGCTATTCATTGGCCGCCTTGAGCAGGATAACTCAAAGCACCGTCGCCAAGGTGTTATTGATGAACTCCTAGGTCGCCCTAAGCCTGAGTCTTTGGACAAAATTGAGTATGATCCCCTAGGAGATCCAATTAAGGGAGAAAAATATGAAATTCTTGATACCCTCACGGATCAAGGTAAGCCCGAGGCTGCGAAACAGAAAGCAGAAGACTCGATCAATGCTTTCCCCCAGATGAAGGCTATGGTTGGACTATTTGAGTACAACCCGCCTGCCTGCTATCAGGCCCTCAAACAAGCGGGTAAACTTGGCCAGATTAAGCTTATCGGTTTTGACGAGAACGATGTCACTCTTCAGGGGATCAAAGACGGCACTGTAACAGGTACCGTTGTGCAGAATCCTTACGAGTATGGTTACCAGTCCGTGAAGGTTTTAAAGGACATCCTCGAAAAGAAGGAAACAAAAGGCTTTATCGACATTCCTCCTCGTAAAATTACCAAGCAGAATGTTGACGAGTACTGGGCAGACCTAAAGGCCAAGAAAGCTGGTTGAACTTCAGCCATCACATTTTAAAATGGGGGAGCCTTCCCAAAAGCTGGAGCCACCGCGCCTAGAAGTCCGAAAGGTTGGGAAGCGATTTCCTGGTGTTCGCGCGCTTCATGAGGTTGATTTCGATCTAAGAGAGGGCGAAGTCCTCGCGCTCATAGGCGAGAATGGTGCTGGAAAAAGCACGCTCATGAAGATTCTTGCAGGGGTCCAACCTCCTGACCAAGGAGAGGTACTTGTGGATGGAATTCCAATCGTGAACTACTCTGTGCCGGAGGCTATGGGTCGAGGCATTTCGCTCATTCATCAGGAACTTAATCTTGCCGATAATCTCGATGTTGGTGCCAATGTCTTTCTCGGTCGAGAGCCTCTTCGCAACGGCTTTATTGATAAAACTCGAATTCGTGAAGAATCGAGGAAGTTTCTGCAGGCAGTTGGGCTTGATTTGGATCCAGATACCCTAGTTCGCAACCTGACTATTGGTAGACAACAAATGGTTGAGATCGCCAAGGCTCTCTCGGTGGACTCACGGATCCTAATTATGGACGAACCGACATCCAGCCTTTCTCAGGCTGAGACGGAAAACCTCTTTAAGGTTATCAAAGATCTGCGATCAAAAGGAGTTAGTATTATTTACATTTCTCATCGTCTTGGCGAGGTGAAGGAGTTGGCCGACCGAGTAACCGTTCTTCGTGATGGAGAGAATGCTGGTCATCTTGCCCGTGAAGACATCAACCATGACAACATGGTGAGACTCATGGTGGGGCGAGATATCTCCAGTCATTTTCAGCGTAAAGTCCAAGCTCCAGGAGAAGTCGTGCTTGAAGTGTGCGGTTTACGTACTCCTGCGAACCCCACACATAAGCTCGACTTTAATGTTCGGGCTGGAGAGATCGTCGGTGTGGCTGGCTTGGTGGGCGCTGGGCGTACGGAAATGCTCGAAACTCTCTTTGGGGTTGTGCCTGCATTGGGGGGTACAATTCGTATCCGGGGCGAAGATGTAAGTGTAAGTACTCCTCGTGATGCAATAAAAGTGGGTCTCGCCCTAGCTCCAGAAGACCGCAAGTCTCAAGGTTTGGTCATCGACATGAGTGTGCGGGAAAATCTTTCTCTGGCTGCTCTCGAGCGGGATAGTCGAGTTTGTGGTTTTCTCGATTTCAGCAAGGAGCTTTCTATCAGCGAGGAGATGGTTGGGCGGATGCGGGTCAAGACTCCAAACGATGGCCAAATCATTCGTTACCTCTCAGGAGGTAATCAGCAGAAGGTCGTCCTTGGTAAATGGTTGTCCATGAAGCCTAAACTCTTATTTCTTGATGAACCCACACGAGGAATCGATATTGGTGCCAAGCGAGAAATTTACACCTTAATGGAGGAGCTGGCCGAAAGAGGGGTTGCAATCCTCTTTGTTTCCAGCGAAATGGAGGAGGTGCTCGGTATGGCCGATCGTGCCATTGTTATGCATGAAGGACGTATTACCGGCGAACTTAGTCGTGAAGAACTTTCTGAAGAAGCCATCATGCAACTTGCCACTGACACTGTTGCAGCTTAAATTTGAACTCAAACAGTATACTGCCAAGTGAATATAAAAGTTCTTGGAATAGGAATCCTACTCATCGTCCTTTGGGGCGTTCTTGCAATTGCCGTTCCTGAATCTTTTCTGACTGGAAATAACATCGAGAACTTACTGCGACGTACTGCTATGTACGGAATCCTAGGCATAGGGGTCTCGTTTGTAATCATTACCGCTGGGATTGATCTTTCTATTGGCTCGATGGTATGTCTCAGCGCTTGTTTTCTTACTATTTTCCTCAAGGTCGACTACTTGCCTTTTGAAGGCCAGAATGTTCTTAAAGTCGAACCCGATGCATCCACGATCATCGTTGAAGGACAGTCTTTGGGAGTCTCCGAGGGTGATAATTTGCGATATTATGGTGGTCGTCGTGCTCGTAGCTCCCTCGTTAAGGTGACTACATCAGAGGCAATGGTCTTCAATGGTGCCAAAGCTACTAAGTTGACTGTCGAGGGTCTTGCCGGTAACTCTGACGACCGCGGAACCTTGGCCCGCGTCCATGCTGTGCAGGCAACTTCCAAGCAAGCAGATTCCTCATCTGTAACCCTTTCTGGTCAGCACACCAACCTCGCAGAACGAGATCGTATTACCTTTGTGCATCCAGAGTCAGGATTGGCTGATCTTGGTGTTGCTTCTATCCTCGTAGTTGAAGGTAGCACAAAGGTAGCTCTTTCCGATGAGCTCGTTTCTGTGGATGAAGGATGGTTTGCTATGCCAGTGGAGCGAAAACAAAGGATGCCTATTTTGCTGGCCCTTGGACTGGTGGTTGGAATTGGGCTTGTCCTAGGACTCTTTCATGGTCTTCTGGTAACTCAACTTAAACTACAGCCCTTTGTCGTGACACTTTGCGGTCTGCTGTTCTACCGAGGCATATCTCGTTGGAGTGTTGACGATCAGACTGTTGGAATGGGCAATGAATACGATAGTTCTCTTGCTCCGCTTGCTTCGGGCAAGTTTGCCATCAGCCCGGAGTTTGGAATTCCACACCCCTTCTTTATTCTCATCTTAGTTGCTGTTGTGGCCGCAGTTTTTCTTAATCGTACCATCTACGGTCGTTACATGTTGGCTTTGGGTCGTAACGAAGAGGCAGCTCGGTTGTCGGGTATCAACACCTCAAAGATGACTATCATTGCTTACATCATTTGTACCGGTCTTGCTGCGGTCGGTGGGATTCTATTCGCCATTGACTCCAACTCTGTCGCTCCTTCGAGCTTTGGTAACTTTTTTGAACTCTATGCGATTGCTGCTGCTGTTCTTGGTGGTTGTAGTCTTCGCGGGGGAGAAGGCGGTATTCTGGGTGTTGTCATTGGTACGGCAGTGATGCAGACCCTCTACAACTTGATTGTTCTGATGAAGATTTCTGACACCCTTGAGTTTGCAATCATTGGTGCTGTTATTCTAATTGGTGTCATTGCAGACGAGGTTATTAAGCGAGTAGTTGCCCAACGTCGACAGTCTCAGTCTGCTGGTTGATAATTTGTATATGGGTGTGGATTTACTGCACTTCGGGTTATCTTGCTTCTGTGGCCTTGTATCTCTGCAATCCCCCATAACCACTTAGGTCGAGGCTCCACTGTGCTCTAATTATAACTAGTTTGGCACGCCATTGGCATAAATATGGGCAAAATTAACTCACATTACAAAGCCAATGAATACTTCGACCACGCTCAATACTCTCCCTTCGATCTCCGAACTCAACCAAAAGCTAGGTTGGCCAGCCTCTCCGTTAATAGGGACTTCAAAGGTCCAAAGATTGTACGACAGGGCAGTCCTTCGCGGGGATGGCAACTTTTTTGAAAATGTACTTCGCGAACTGGATGTGGACTGGGAGTTAGCGTCTGGCGCCTTCGAAAATATTCCCAAGGAGGGTCCGCTTGTTATCGTAGCCAATCACCCCTTTGGGGGCTTAGACGGGCTTGTGCTTGGCGCTGCTTTGGCACGAGTTCGCCCAGACTTCAAGCTTCTGCTCAACCACTTGCTCAATGTATTTCCGGCTTTGGAAGCTTGGTCTATCCCAGTTGATCCCTTTGGTGACGAACCAAAGGCAAAGAACCTTCAATCCATGCGTCGTAGTTTTGAATACTTGCGAAGAGGTGGTTGTTTGGTGGTTTTTCCTGCAGGCAAGGTCTCTCATTTCCAGTGGAAACAGAAGTGCGTTCTCGATGGTGAGTGGAATAGCCACGCAGCCGCTCTTGCTAAGAAAACTAGCGCCAAAGTAGTGCCAGTATATTTCGAAGGTCGTAACAGCCTACCGTTCCAGGGAGCTGGATTAGTGCATCCTAGACTTCGCACTGTGCTCTTGCCACGCGAATTAATGAATAAGTCCGGTTCAACGCTGCGTTTTTGTGTTGGTAATCCAATCGGGCCAGAGAAGATTCGTAAGTTTGAGACACCTGAGTCACTCAACCATTATCTTCGTCTGAGCACGTATGCACTAAAGGGGCAGGGTGAGAGTCAGTCTCCTGCCATTGAGACCGAATTTAGTGAATCTGTTCAGAGTCCTGTAATGGCAGAAATCGCTGCATCTACCTTATCCAACTGTATTGCTTCTTTGCCAGAGGAAGCCGAACTGTTTCGGCGAAAAGAGTTTTCCGTCTATTGTGAAACAGGTGAAAATCTTCCCGAACCCATTATGAATGAAATCGGTCGTTTACGCGAAGTGACCTTTCGTGAGGCCGGCGAGGGGACAGGAACAGCTTGTGATCTTGATCAGTATGATCCCGCCTACCACCAGCTCTTTCTTTGGAATCATGATACGTCAGAACTCGTCGGCGCTTATCGTCTATGCCTCATGGACAAGATCATCCAGAAGTACGGCCCTGAAGGGCTTTACTCCGTGACTCTCTTTGACCTAAAGCCAGGTTTCCTTAAAGAACTTGGCCGTACCGTAGAACTAGGTCGCTCCTTCATTAGGCCCGAGTATCAGCGAAAGTACGCATCGCTATCCTTGATCTGGCAAGGAATAGGTAAATTTCTTGCTCGTCACCCTGAGTATGAAAATCTTTACGGTTGTGTAAGTCTAACCGCTGATTACGCACCCATCTCCCGAGATTTAATGGTACAGTTCCTGAAGCTTCGTTGCTGGGATGCTGACCTATCCGAATTGGTAGAAGGTCGAGTCGCGCCACAGATCGGCGAACTTGCCAATAGTCTTCATGCTCATCTTAGAGACTCCCAATGTGCGGTTGAAGACGTCTCGGCACTTGTATCCAGCATTGAAGAAGACGGTAAAGGCATACCGGTACTTCTACGCCATTACCTAAAGCTGAACGGCACCCTATTGAATTTCCATGTAGACCAAAGCTTTAACAACACAACTGTAGGTCTTATTCTAGTGCGACTCACAGATATTGAACCAACATTCCGTAAAAAGTTCTTCGGCGCTTAGTGGGCTCTGGTCTACTCAATCGGTCCCTATCCGTGACCTTCAATATGCCCTAGGTCACGATCAGGTGCTACTCGATCGCGTATTCTTTTCTTTAGTTCTTTCACCTCTGGGAAACCGCCATCTGATTTGCGGCACCAGAGGAGTATTCCATCAATTCGGATTTCGAAATGGCCTGATACTTCTGATGGTGAAAGAGATACTTCCGAGATTTCTTCGACGAATGTTCCTAGTATTTCTTGAGCCATCCATGCACTTCGGAGTAACCAGTTGCATCTCGGGCAATAGCTAATAGAAATTCGAGGCTTGGATTTTTGATCATCTGTCATTTTCTAGGCGTTAATCTACCAATATCTAATTTCCAAGGTATTATATCCAGCGTTCTTCTTGTCTATCGATCTCTACAACAACACGATGAGTTTTATTAAACGCGTCCTTTTAGTACTGGCAGTCGGCTCAACCTTTTGCATCCACACTCTTCTCTCGGAGCAGTCTGAAATTGAGTTTTTCGAGACTAAAATACGTCCTGTTTTTGCTGAAAAGTGCTACAGTTGCCACTCTCATAATTCAAAGAAACTCAAGGCGGGTTTATTCATGGACAGTCGTGCCGGTTTACTCAAGGGCGGAGATAGCGGTCCATCAATCATCCCAGGGAAGCCCGAGAAAAGTCTACTGGTGGAAGCTATCCGCTACTTGGAACCGGATTTTCAGATGCCCCCAAAGTCCAAGCTGACCGATTCCCAAATAGAAGATATCGAAATCTGGATCTCCAAAGGAGCACCTTGGCCAAATGAGGCCAAACCAGTTGCTGACGGTCCTAGCAAAGAGTTCAATCTAGCAAAAAGGCGCGACTCACACTGGTCTTGGGAACTCGTCACTGAGCCTACATTACCCATTGTTAAGGACCGCACTTGGTCATCACATCCGGTTGATCATTTTGTTTTGAGTCAACTTGAGGATGCTGGATTAAAACCTTCAGAATCGACTGACCGTCGCTCCTTGATTCGAAGACTCACTTATGCACTGCACGGTTTGCCGCCTTCGCCATCAGAGGTCGAGTCATTTGCCTCTGACAAATCATCTGATTCCATTGAAAATCTAGTCGACCGACTGCTAGATTCTTCGAAGTTTGGTGAACGCTGGGCTCGGCATTGGTTAGACCTTGTGCGTTACGCGGAGAGCAGAGGCCACGAATTTGACTACAATGCAGCAAATGCATTTAGATACAGAGACTACGTCATCCGCG
>Ga0163109_10003689_pt1 | contig 11709 bp, 7 predicted proteins | sample CRUFie1St13metaG_FD_108704 | JGI IMG/M metagenome (GOLD analysis project Ga0163109, IMG submission 108704) | Marine microbial communities from the Costa Rica Dome - CRUD Field 142mm St13 metaG | ecosystem: Environmental > Aquatic > Marine > Oceanic > Photic zone | place: Costa Rica: the Eastern... | reverse complement strand
AGACTCGTTTCAGGCCTAACTTGTCAAGTCTCCGAGCGCCCGCCTGCCACCGCGCTTCGACGAACGAAGGGTCGCCACCGTCGAATCGCGCCGCGGCGATGAGCAGCAGTGACCGTAAGCAGGTCAGGACCCCCCCTCCCCCCCCCGACGCAACTCGATACTCAGTTGTAGGATGCTCGCGGGGTTGGAGTTCAATGTCACGCCTAGATTACGCGTGACCTCCACGACGACTAGCAACCTTGCCCCAGAGGTCCTTGATTAGCTTGAGAAGGGCAGAAGCTAACCGCCGCGTCTGTGCGTTTTCTACACCTCGGCCTCGCAAAAATCGGGACTCTTTTTGGCGATTTTTCCGCAGGAAAAGTTGGGAATCCGGCCCTCGCTGCGCAAGCGGGGCTCCCCCCCCGCTTTTGGCGCGAGGCGGCGATCTCTCGGGCGCGCAGGGGGGACAGGGGGAGGGACGTGAGCGCGCCGGCCCGAGCCGAAACAATGATCGGCGCCGATCCCTCCGTCGCGTCCTCGTCGACACCGACGCCGGACGACGGCTTCCGGTGGTGGGATAAGGCCCTGAAGAGGAGCCGACGGCTGGAAAGGGAGGAGGAGGTCCTGGACGCGGCGAGGACGGTTCGGGAGGGCCTGCAGCGCAAGCTCGGCCCAAAGTCTCGGACGACCTTCTCCTCCAAGCCGCTCCCGGCGTTTCCGGAGCCAAAGCGCACGAAGGCTCACTGGGACTACCTGATGGACGAGATGGTGTGGCTGTCCAAGGAGTTCCAGAAGGAGCGCAAGTGGAAACAGTCCCAGTGCCGCAAGTTCGCCAGGCTGGTGGAGCGCTCCAAGCTGGACGTGGAGTCCCGGAGGATCAAACGGGAGGAGCAGCAGAAGCTGGCGATCAGGAGGAAGGCCTCGGACCTTTCTAAGATGGTGATGACCTGGTGGAGCAAGGTGGAGCGGGTGGTGGTCCACAAGCAGCAGAACGAGGTGGAGAAGATCGAGAAGGGCAGGCTGGACCGGCGGCTGGACAGGCTGGTGGCGAAGACGGAGAGGTGCTCCAAGATGCTCGCCAAGCGCGTGGGGGCCTTCGTGACCCCGGCCAGGAGCGAGTCCATGGCCCACAGCCAGCCAAGGTCCCAGCGGCGGGTGATGTTCAGGGACGAGGAGGCGGACCGCCTGAGCGACGCGAACGAGGCGACGTCCAGGAAGCTGGACCAGATGTTCCGGGACGAGGCCAGGGACGCAGACTACGAGCGGGAGAGCGATGACGAGGAGGTGGACGACGAGACCACCCTCGCAGAGGAGGAGAGGCTGGCGAGGAAGGAGGGGATGGGACGAGGAGAGGAGACCAGGAGGGAGCTGAGCTCGCTCAAGGACGAGGTCGAGATGCCCATCGAGGAGATCCTCAAGCGGTACTACGCCAGCATGGAAGGGACCGAGGCGAGCACGAGCGCACCTGCAGGGGGAGGTGCGCTGGGCGCAGGGTCCTCCTCCAAGGGCGGCCACGATGCCATTGAGAACGGCGGGGACCTGTTCAAGGAGGAGAGGGGGGACACCGAGTATGAGATGTCCGAGGACGAGGACGACGACGAGAAGACCTTCGCCGAGGAGGAGAGGCTGGCGAGGAAGGAGGGCAACCACAAGCAGAAGGAGGCCGCCGAGCTAGAGGCCCTTCAGAAAGAGCAAGAGCTCACCGTGGAGGAGCTGCTGGCGCAGTACCGCGACCAGACGCAGGGGGAGGACGTAGCAGAGGTGGAGCAGGTGACGCCTGAGCCTCGGATGACGAGGAAGAGGAAGGCAGAGTCTCTGCTCTCCGGCGAGGGGAAGAGGGCCCATTCCGACGTCACGATGGAGGATGCGGGCCAGTCCGTAGAGGAGTTCAAGCCCCCCTTCCTGCTCAAGTACTCGCTGCGAGAGTACCAGACGGTCGGGCTGCAGTGGCTGGCGGCGCTCCGGCAAAAGTCTCTGAATGGGATCTTGGCGGACGAGATGGGACTTGGTAAGACGATTCAGACGATTGCCCTGCTGGCGGACCTGGCCTGCAACCACGGGTACTGGGGTCCTCACTTGATCGTAGTGCCGACCTCCGTGATGCTGAACTGGGAGATGGAGTTCAAGAAGTGGTGCCCTGCATTTAAGATCTTGACCTACTACGGCACCGCCAAGGAGAGGCAGGCAAAGAGGCAAGGTTGGTCCAAGTTCAACAGTTTCCACGTGTGCATCACGACGTACACGCTGATCCTGCAGGACAAAAACATGTTCAGGAGGAAGAAATGGGACTACCTGATCCTGGATGAGGCGCACATGATCAAGAACTGGCAGTCACAGCGATGGCAGACTCTGCTCAGGTTCCACGCAAGAAGGAGAATCCTGCTGACGGGGACCCCGCTCCAGAATAACCTGATGGAGCTCTGGAGCCTGATGCACTTTCTCATGCCCAAGGTCTTCGAGTCGCATGATGAGTTCAAGGAGTGGTTCAACAACCCTCTGACGAGCGCGGTGGAAGGCCAGGCGTCCCTCAGCAGGCAGCTCGTCAAGCGCCTTCACGGGATCTTGAGGCCCTTCATCCTCAGGAGGCTCAAGGCCGAGGTTGAGAAGCAACTTCCGGGGAAGGTGGAGCACATCGTGTACTGCAAGCTCTCCAAGAGGCAGAGGAACCTGTACGAGGACTATGTCGGAAACTCAGAGACGCAGTCCACCCTGGCGAGTGGAAACTACTTCAGCGTCTTCAACATTCTCATGCAGCTCAGGAAGGTGTGCAACCATCCGGACCTCTTCGAGGGCAGGGCGATCAAGTCGGCATTCGACGCGAAGCGCCTCTCCCTGAGGTACCCGAGGGTGTGTGTCATGGATCTCAACTGTGGGTCTAATGTCGTGAACTTGTTTTCCGTCGGCCTGGCGAGGATGCGGGGGGACAACCTGACGTCCTGGGACTGGGACTTGGTGGAGGCTCGCCAGACCCCCTCTTCAGCGTTTGAGGAGATAGCTAGCATGAAGGACACAAAGCAATTTCCCAAGTGGCTCCATTCCTCTTCGACCTCCACGAAGAGCGCAGTGATGAGATCGATTCTCGCAGCTGCCAACCGCGCGCGCGAGTGGAGAAGGGGCCGAGGTGCCTTCTTCTCCGCCCTGAACGCGGTGCGGTGTGGTGGCAGGCCCATCTACCCATCGAACCTCATCGAGCGGGTGACGATTGTGAAGAAGGCGGACGCCTTGAGAAGCTTCAAGCCGCTCTGCGCCAGCCTGGAGGACCGATGCGAGAGCTTTGGGGAGATCCTGGAGAATTTTGCGTTCGCCATCCCCAGGGCGAGGGCGGGGATGCCCGAGCTCTGGTGCGGGCACCCCGGCTGGGACAGGATGCACGACCTAGACTGCCCCGAGGACTTCCGCAGGGGCGCAAAAGCGGTGATCGGGACCTTCCACAAGGCCGCTGCCCGCCTGCGCCTCTTCTTTCCCGATAGGAAGCTGGTCCAGTTCGACTGCGGGAAGCTGCAGCAGCTCGCAGTCTTGCTGCGCAAGCTCAAAGCCGGCGGCCACCGCGTGCTGATCTTCACGCAGATGTCGAAGATGCTCGACATTCTCGAGTCCTTTTTGAACCTCTACTCTTACACATACCTAAGGCTGGACGGCGCCACCAAGCCCGAGCAGCGCCAGGCATACACCCAGAGGTTCAACACGGACAAGAAGATCTTCGCTTTCATCCTCTCCACCAGGAGCGGGGGCGTCGGCATCAACCTGACAGGCGCGGACACCGTGATCTTTTACGACAGCGACTGGAACCCGGCGATGGACCACCAGGCGCAGGACAGGTGCCACCGGATTGGCCAGACGAGGGAGGTCCACATCTACCGCTTGGTCACCAAGCACACGGTGGAGGAGAACATCATGAAGAAGTCGAACCAGAAGCGCCATCTGGACCACCTTGCGATCCAGAGCGGAGGCTTCAACGTGGACTTTCTGACCGGCGCGCTGGGCGGCGGGCCGCAGGACCTCCTCGGAGCTGGGGCAGGGGGCTCCGGCTCCAAGCCGCAGGGCGCGCAGGGCATGTCTGCCAAGGACATCCGGGACGCGCTGAACAACGCCGAGGACGACGTGGATAGGGAAGCTGCCAGGGTTGTGGAGAGGGAGGCCGAGGCAGATCTCGCCGAGTTCGTTTCGGAGGGCGGGTCCGCTCTGGAGGGCACCGCGGTACCCCAGGCACAGCCCGCCGAGGAGCCCAAGGACGAGAACGCCTTTGACTTCAAGTTACTGGAGGGTCTGCTGAATCCGGTGGACTTATACGCCATCCGATTCTACGAGAGCCTGTACCCTTTCGACCCCCACGCCCACGTCAAGGTGGCAGACGTGGAGGAGGTTCTGGAGACGGAGGCCGGGCCTCAGGACGACATCGACATCCAGGAGTTCAATGAGGAGGACGTGCAGGAGCTGAACGTGGTGAGCGAGTGGGACCCCGTGGAGGCGGAGCGGTGCTACAGGGACAATGTCGTCCAATGAACGGCAGGGCGGGGCGTTCAGCAGGAGCTTGAGTGGAGCGCTTTTCGTCCCCCAACTCTCACTATCAATCAAAAACCGATTCAGTAACGCTTAAATCTGGCCGTTTTGTGTAGCAAGCCGCGATTTCAACAGGAAAGAGGCCGAGGACCACTGATTTCCATCCCCTACAACCCCCGAGGAAAAACCCTTATCTCCGGGGGCGTGCCACTCAGCGAACAACGCGAGCGCCGGCCGAGCTACCTCCCCGAGCGACAGACAGAGGCAGAGAGAGAGAAAGAGAGACCAAGCGAAGCGAGGGAGGATGATGGCTGCCACCGTTGGTAGATCGTCCAGGGGGGCGAGCCTCGCTGCGCGCCCTGGCGTTCGTTCGCACTCGGCTCGCGCCGCCCCGAGGAAGCACTCCTCGATCGCGGCCAGGGCTGCCCGTGACGGGAGGCGTGGACCTGACCTCGATCACGCCGCCGCCGCAGCGACCGGCCATGCCCAGCTTCGTGCCGTCGTCGTCGCGAGGGCGTCGTCCGAGCCCATCGACGTCACGCCCGCCCCGGCCTCGAGCCCAATGCAGGAGCGCCTTGTGACCGCGGGCTTCATCGCCCTGTGGTACGCCGTGAATGTGGCCTTCAACCTCACGAACAAGAGCCTGTTCAAGCACTTCCCGTACCCTTGGACCGTCTCTACCGTGCACGTGCTCGTCGGCACGATCTACTGCGCGTTGGCCTACGTTCTGGGCGCCAAGTCCGCGTCCTTCGGCAGGCCGATCACCAAGAAGGAGTTTGGCATGATCTTCGCCCCGGCCTCCATGCACGCCCTGGGCCACATTGCCGCCAACCTCTCCTTTGCGGCGGTAGCCATCTCCCTGACGCACACCGTGAAGACCCTGGAGCCTGTGTTCAGCGCGAGCCTCCAGTGGCTTTTGATGGGGCAGGCCACCCCTCTCCCCGTCTTGCTCTCGCTGGTTCCCATCATCGGCGGAGTCGCCATGGCCGTCTGCGGCGACCTGACCTTCAACCTGATGGGCTTTTCCGGAGCCATGATCAGCAACCTGACTTTTGGCCTCCGCGCAGTTCTGTCCAAGAAGACCATGGGAGCACTCAAGGACCTCAGCAGCACCTCGCTCTACGCGTATACCACGCTCATCTCGCTCCTGGTGTGCGCCCCCCTCGCACTCATCGTGGAGGGACCCACCCTGGTCTCAGGGGCGCAGGCCGCCATTGAGAGCATTGGTGCGCGCAACTTCTACCTGTACCTGGTGGCGGTGGGGATGTTTTATCATCTTTACAATCAGTTCGCGTTCAACACTCTAGCGAGGGTGAACCCCGTTTCGCACGGTGTGTGCAACGTCGTGAAGAGGATCATTATCATCGGAACGTCCGTGCTCTTCTTTGGGAACATCCTGACCAGGCAGACCATCGTGGGAACCACCATCGCGCTCGTCGGCACTGCGCTTTACACCGAGCTGCAAAACAAGAACAAGGCCAAGAGCAAGTGAGGTCTCAGACTGCACGGCCGCAACCTCTGTAACACGAATTTGGATTCCCTTCTCCTCGTTGTAGAGCACCGGAAGCTTCCTACCGTCCAGCCCCTTCTCGTCCTAGCTCGCCTTCAGGAATTCTCTGCGAAAAGAGAGAGAAAAAAAAAAAGAGAGAGAAGAAAGGCCAGGTTTTTCGAAGTCAGCAATCGCGCTTGGCGTTCGGGGGGAGCGAGCGACCCCGCCGCGGACGGGAAAGGGCGAGAGCGAGAGCGCGGTCGCGGAGCTAGCAACATGGTCCTCGTTCTGTGCCTCGGCGATCTGCACGTCCCGTACAGGACCAGCGACCTCCCGCAGCAGTTCAAAGACATTTTGCTGCCGGGGAAGGTCCAGCAGATCCTGTGCACAGGCGACGTGTGCTCGTCCGAGATGTTTAGCTATCTCAAGTCCATATGCACGAACGTGCACATCGTGAAGGGGCAGTTCGACGAGGACCACTCGTACCCGGAGACGAAGGTGAGCGCCCTTGAGCTTGGGAAGGGGTTTGAGGGGTACCCCGCCCCGCTTCCTTCGCCGGATCCCCTCTCGCCCCCAACACCAAGCCGAGCAAAGGTTGCGGGCGTCCGGGGCACCTCGGCGACCGGCGTGGCCTACGCGCTTCCTCCCCTTCCCGCCTCGCAATCGTGCTGACCTGCCGCATTATTTCGATCCCTTGGTGCGACCAGGTCGTCAAGATAGGAGACCTGAAGTTTGGTCTCGTGCATGGGCACACAGTCATTCCTTGGGGTGATATCAGCTCACTGGGCATGATTCAGAGGCAGCTAGACGTGGACATCCTCATCAGCGGCCACACCCACGAGTTCAGGACGTACGCCTATGAGGACAAGCTCCTGGTGAACCCGGGATCGGCCACGGGAGCCTACAGCAGCAAAGAGCCTTCGACCACGCCCAGCTTCTGCCTCTTCGACGTGGATGCTTCCAAGGTGAGTGAGCCGGCTACACGCCGCAAGACTGGTCGTCCCCGTATCGCGAAAAAATCGCATCGGGGCGCGACTGAGCGCGTCGCTCTCGTCGCTCTGGTTTTTGTGCGAGCCACTGACCTTTGCTGTTTCCTCTCCTCCTTTCTCCTCTTTCCCAGGCCACAATTTACACGTACAAGCTGAAGGACGGGGAGGTGAAGAAGGAGAAGATGTTCTTCGAGAAGAGAGGGTGAAGGAGCGGTCACCCATCACCAACCTCGGTGCTGGAGTAGGTGTGCGGCGGATACCGGTGGCGGATTTCAACGCCCTCTTGGTTTTTGAGTTGGGAGCTCGAGGGACAGGTGCGAGGCTGCGGGCACGCAAGCCATGTAAACAACAATTAAGAAAGTATCGCGCTCGTTGCCGTTTCTAATTCCCCCGAATACCCGTGTGCTTGCGCTGGCTCCAGTCCTCGTACGTTTTTCTCAAATTCGAGCCAGCGTCTTGAATCAAGATTCTTGATCGCACGGGTTGCTGCTGATCCCGAAAAGGAAACCAGATCGGCGCCGAGACAGGAGTGGGGAGCGGAGGCTTGGGAGGTTTGTGCATTGGGCTGGCGATGCTTCAACCCCCAAACCAAAACAGTCCCGACCGGGCCAACGCCGGCTCGTGCGAAAGGTAAGCTCTTTTGTCATTTGGGAACATGGCCTCCTTTTTTTGGTGGTCCTCACCTTCCTGACTCTTATACTATCTCCTCGTTGCCCAGAACGCAAGCCGGTGGGAGCGCGGTTGGGGACAGACAGCTCTTCCTGGAGAGCGTCCTGCGCGTGCTGAACTTGGTTCGGGCGGAGAAGAGCGTAAGACTATCGAAGAAGCAGAGGTCTGAGGCGCTCGAGACGATAAGGAAGAACACGTCAGGCCGAGTGACGGACGAGCTTGGGAAGCGTTCGAGCAGCGGCGCGGTTGAGAGGGAGCAGGGCAGCCAGGTCAGCCCCACAGTAGCCAAGAATGCGGCGGCGGAGGGCGCATTGGACAAAGCCCGGGGCAAAAGGCCGGTGAGCGGGCCCCCGCCACGCAGGGAGCAGGTGACCTTGCCGTCCACCTCGGGTCGTGACGGCGGATCCCCTCCGGTCCAGGACAGGCTGGAGGAGCGGATAGGGTCGGAGACCTCTTTCGGGCAGTGGTTGGGGTCCGGGGCCAAGGGAGCCAAGGCGAAAGGGGGCAACATCACAAAGGACAAGCCTTCCTCGCCGGAAGACAGGCCAGCGCCCACTCCTGGGAGCGGAGATAGAGGCGGCCCACCAAAGAATAAGCGGAAAGGGTCCTTTTCGGAAGAGGAGCGTAGGGTGCGGACCATGTGGGTGGAGCCGCTGTTGGCGAAGCTGAACGACCTGGAGAGAAAGGCGGAGGCCCAGAGGAAGGCCCATAAGGAGATGATTGAGAGGCAGACGAAGAAGCTAGGGATCCAGGGCGCGTCGGCCGTGAGGGATCCCCATCCGATACAGGTCGCCACAGCGGGGTTCCTGCAGGGCCTAGCGCTGAACGTGGGCGAGATTTCCGGCGCGAAGGAGGCCCCTCAAGCCGGTCTGACCTTGTCGCAGCACACGGCACAGAAAGAGATCCAGTGGAACATGAAGAGCGCCCTCGAGCTAGCGAAGAGCGTGTCTCAGGCGGTGCTCAGAAGCTCTCCTCAAAAGGATCCTTAGGGCCGTCGTTGGGGGGCCCATCCAGTTACCATCCAAGTGTATATTCTTCAAACTTCAAAACTTCAATTCTTCTCAACTTCCCCCCCCTCTTCCTTGGATTTTTGGGAAATTCATTCGGAGGCCGGTTACGGCGGTTACGGAGGCCAAGAATTGCGCGAGGGGAAGAATCAAGAGCGAGAGCAGCGCGCCATGGCTCGAGCGCACGCCGTCCTCCTCGTTGCCCTCGCGGCCAGCGCTTTGGCGTTCGCCGCGGCCCAGCAACCTCAGTACTACGATCCGCAGCAGCAGCAGCAGGTTCAGGCCGCAACTACGCAAACGCAAAGGCCATCGCAGCCGGAGACTGAGCCCAACCTGTTCGAAAACGTAAGCGCCGGCAGTATCGACACGCGCGCCCCGCCCATCGCCCCTGGCTCGACCGACGACTGACTTGCGGAGCTCTTCCTCTCGGCCCTCCTATCATCGCAAAGCTGTGGAACATCGCCCATAAGACGGTAGGCCACGTGGCGGACCAAGCCTCCGAGACGGACAACGTGAACACCGACGGCGCGGTCGTGAACGCCGACAGCGCGAACGTCCTGAACGTTCTTATGGACGCCGTCGGTGGCGTAGGCGACTTCATCACCGGCGTGGACACCTCCAAGACAGACGGCAAGAGCACGGTGTCCGGCGCCCAGGGCTTCATCGACAACACCCAGTCGATGTCCGGCAAGGACATCGGCAGGCTCGCGGACAGCACCCTGACCAAGCTCACAAGCAACGACTACGTGCAACAGCAGGTGGCCAACTCGATCTCCAACCTGTTGGGCACCGGTGACGTCGACTTGCGTGGCGATGACCCGCAGGGCTACGACGACTACTACGGCTACGGCGGGGACTACCAGCCGCCGCGCAGCGGGTCGTGCGAGGTGGAGTACAACGCCAACTACGAGGGGACGGTGCTGAATGCGAATGAGCTCTCAAAGGCCCAGACCGCTGCGGGCTGCTGTGAGCTCTGCCAGCAGCACGAGGAGTGCAACGTGTGGGTGTACTGCGGTGAGCAAACAGGGTGCGGCGCCCCGCACTACGAGTTCGGCCAGTGCTACCTGAAGAGGCAGGAGTCCCCACGCAGCAGGAGGGCCTACGAGCGAGGAGAGGGCGTCTACTGGACCTCAGGCATCGTCGTTGGCGGGGACGGCGTAATCGCGAAGTCCTATAGCCACGCCGCCCAGGACATGTCCAGGGAGGTTCTCTATGTCAGCGGGGTCCCCGCCACGTGGACCTTTGACGGCGAGGAGCTGGACCCGAACGCCCCGATGACGCCAAAGCGCGTCCAGTGCGGATCCTACAACACGATCCGTGGGGTGGCCACCTACAACAAGGACTTCAACATGAGGCTCGAGGCCCCGCAGGCCACCTCGGGCGGCCTCGTCGTCCTCCTGTGGAGCGATGTGGAGGGCAGGAGCGCCCTCCCAGCAAAGTTCAGGGGAAGCTCCTGCGGACAGCTCCCTCTGTCCATGGGCCAGCCCTCGGGAAGCCTGTCCTCCCAGGCCAACGCCGATGGCATCGCGGAATTCATCGTCGACGGCGTCAACAAGAGCTCGGGGCAGTGCTCCAAGTTCATCTACCAGTACGTGGACCTCGGATCCTGCAAGGTGTCCGCCGTCCTGGACACCAGGTCCGGCGGGTAAGGATTGCCCGAACGTTCTTCTCTTTACTTTCTGTAATTCTGGATACACAACAACAGTCGGTTATGATCGCTTCGCTCCTGCTGTCCTCTAGCAAATTGGACTCCCGACCCGGGAAACATTTCTCACCGGACGACTTTTCCGCTCCCAGGAATCGCTCCCCCGCCGGCGCTGCTCGGAGAAGACTGGATTTTTAAAGCCCAAATCAAAACTGGGAGAGGAGGGGAGTGCGCTGACATAGCTTTCGGTAGTGAAGCTCTTCGGCCCGGACACAGAACGCGAGAGAGCGACCATGCCTTTCCTGCAAGACGCGTACAGAGTGAGTCCATCCAGGCTGCGTCTTGCAACCTCGGCAGGCGCAAGCGCATCGACCCGCAACTCGGAATCCCGTCCCATTTAGTGCACCCGGTTAGGGTACACGGTGGTGACCCTAGATTTTCTCTCAGAATCCTCGCTGACTTCGCGTCTTGTTCTCTGTCCTACCTACTTCCCGATCCACCAGGCCCTGCTGCGGAACAACAAGCTCTATGTCGCCTTCATCTTCACGGGAGCTCTCGTCGGAGAGAGGTTGGTGCACAACACCACCGGCGCGCTTTGGGAGATGAACAATCAGGGGGTGAGTCGGCGTCCCCATCCCGGACCCGCCCCGGCTGACCCTTCGTTACTGACGACCGAACTCTGCATCTCTCTCTCTCTCTCTCTCTGCACATTGCGCGCGCTTGAGCAGAAGCTGTACAAGCACCTGGAAGGCACCGTGATCGGCGGGGCCTCGGACGAGGACGACGAGTGAGCCACGCACGCGTTTGGGCCTCGCCCCTGACCTGGAGAGGTTGGTGGGAACACGGCGTTCTCTCACCTTCGCAGTCGTGGCGAGCCCGACGGACGACGGCTTCGTCTAACACCTAGATTTTATTGTAACAAAGGGAACAAAATAGAAACACTCGAGAGAGGGGGGCTGGGTCATCGTTGGACTGTGTCCTCGTCTGCCTTCTTTCTCTGCCACACCTCTGGCCGGGCGGCCGTCTTCAAGATGGGCGGCATGGGCTTCTTCGTCCGAACGTGGATCTCCGGCACGCCGTGGTCGATCACCTGTGTGATCACCTCGTGCAGTTCTTGCCCCGACTCCTCTGAAACCATGAGGAGCGCGTGCAGGAACTCCTCAAAGGTTAGGTTCCTGGAGTACATCTCGGTGACGGCTGCAAAGAAGATGTCGGCCTCCGCGGGGGGCAGGTCCGAGATAATGCTGCACTCCCTGCAGAGTTTGGCAAAGTTGTTGCCGTCCATGATGTTCGAGTGGTGGGTGCGCTCCTCGCCGTGTCCCATTCCAAAGGAGCAGTACGTAAAGTACACCGACTTGAGCAGCTTTGCGGAGAGCTTGTTCAGCCTCTTCACATTGATCTCCTTCCTCTTACCAAAGTGCTTGATCTTCT
>Ga0163109_10003686_pt1 | contig 11715 bp, 10 predicted proteins | sample CRUFie1St13metaG_FD_108704 | JGI IMG/M metagenome (GOLD analysis project Ga0163109, IMG submission 108704) | Marine microbial communities from the Costa Rica Dome - CRUD Field 142mm St13 metaG | ecosystem: Environmental > Aquatic > Marine > Oceanic > Photic zone | place: Costa Rica: the Eastern... | reverse complement strand
GACGAATCAAATCCACTACCTCAGGGACAGAGAGCCCATGGTTCTCTTCTGCTTCCATTCCATTGCCGTTGGAGTACCCATTGCCATTGGACATTCCATTTCCGTTCGCATGCCCGTTCCCGTTGCCAGTGCCATTGCCATTGGACCGTCCATTGCCGTTGCCGTTGGCAAGAACTGCTTGTTTTGACGACGGAGCGAAAGTCACCATCGAATCGACAGCCACTAGCTTTCCCGTTGTCAATACAACGTCCGTGAATTCGTTCCATTCCTCGCCCAAATCCCCCACTGTCAAAACGGCTTGGGCATCACCACGCAGAAGGACCAGAGCCGCCTGCAAGGGGGACTCCGAACGCAAAATGTCGCATCCCTCTTTGAGGAGATGGTCGGTCAGTTCGCTTGGGACACCAAGACCGACGATGAGTATGGAGTTCTTCTTCATGGAGAGCAGGATGAAATAAGAACACCATACGGTCGTTCAAGTTCGATTTCGCGCAACTCGGGTCACCAACCCCCTACAAGCCAGCATGACCTGCTATCTTCGCAGTACGAAAAGGTCATGGTGAAACACTCCATACGCTGCGCTGAGACACTAACCCAGGAAGATGTCCTGACCGACGTGCTGCTTGACGATGAATGGCACATTGTGTTGTTCAACGACAACCACAACACCTTCGACCACGTCATCGAATGCCTGATGACCACTTGTGGCCACGACGCCCTGCAGGCGGAACAATGTGCAATGATTGTCCACTTCAAAGGCAAATGCACCGTCAGAAGCGGCGACTACGACGAGTTGGCCCCGATTCACAAATCCCTCTCTGAGAAAGACTTGACCGTAGAGTTGAACCCCTGATTTGTGCCTTGGACGGTCTGAGTCCAATGCCGCGCTGAAGACGCTTTCTCAATCCTTGGTTTGACGTCTCAAGTGCAACTCAAACACGACGGCGTAGAGCACACCGGACAGCCACAGCATTCCCGCCATTACGCCTGCAGCCCCCATGATGCCCCATCGGGGGATGGCAAGCCAGCATGCCGCCGCCGTCAAGGCAAAGACAACGCCATTGACGTAGGTGTTCAAATCGGCCCTACCGACAGCTGAAAGCAAATGACCGTAGGGAACGCGCAACCAATGGGCACCTAGCGTCCCAACCAGAAACAAACGCATGACCGTTGCGCCCTCCACATACCCGGTTCCAAAGACGCTCAACAACCACGGCGCCGTACACCACAACACGCACACAATCAGCAAAGACAAAACCCCAAATGTGGTCCAATAGCCGCGCATGTAATTGCGCAACGCTGGGGCATTGTGCTTGTTGGCGGAGTTTTTGACAAAATCGGTGGCGGCCACGGAAATGGGCAGCACGGAAGTGGCCATGGGGATGAGCAAGGCCACCCTGTAGACAGCGACCTTGGAGGCCGTCTCTCCCAGGAAATGTCCAATCAAAAAGACGTCCACAGAATAAAAGAGCTGCGCCAAAAGCGCACCGACTGTGGTGAAAAGTCCGTAAGTCCAAAAGCCTTGAAATGCAGCAGACAGCGGAGACCAGCTCCATCTCCACAACCCCATGCGCAAAGCATAACCCACAGCGGCCAGCAAAGGGGACAACGCCACAGCCAAGGCATAGCCGAGAATGCCCAAGCCTGAGGTCAACGCCACAGTGGACAACAACAAAAGCACGGCATACGTCAAATCAATTTGGGCAGACACATGGTTCAAATGAATGGCCCTCGCGTAGCTTTTCACGTATTCCATGACGAGTGTGGTCAACACCACAGCCGAGACCACTCTGAACGACAAAACACTCTCTGGAATGGCGTTGCAGACGACCGGCGCCAGTGCCTGAAGCATGCCGATCAACACCAAGGACGCCACAACGCCTCGCGAAAATGCATAGGCAAAAAGCTGCTTCTTCTCGCGTTGGCCTCGGGCATCGGATGCATATCTGAGAAACGCTTGGTAAGCACCCAAGCCCATGAATGGCACAACTGCACCCACCAAATTCATGGCGTAGGCATACGCTCCGTATTCCCCCTCTGTTGTGTTTCTCGTCACAAAAATGACCGCACAGAAGCCGAGCAGTTTGGTGACCACATTGGCTGCCATCATCCAATGGCCATGCCTATGCCAAAAGGCGCGCAAAAAGTCCAACGGATTCACGGTTCAATCCAGGATTCCGTCGCCAGCAACAAGGTCAAAACGGAAGCTTTGTTCACGGCGCTCATGTTGGGGTAATCGCGTTCCACTTGTCCTCGAAGATGAGGATAATGATTCAACAACGGCGACAAGCGACGAAACGTATCGCGGTAAAAATGCTGAATGTTGGACGAGGACGACATCCAGTGCTCAACCGGAGACATGGAAGCGCTTGAATTCCATGGCCAAACCCGCCAAAAACGCGCTTTCCACAAAGCCATCGTTTGTGCCAACCGCAGTCGCCACCCCAGCATTGGACGGGCATTGTAACGCTCCCAAACGTGCTCGGTCGCCTGAGGGAAACGCTGCGCCAACCACGTCAAATACGCCCGTTGACCCTCGATCAGGGACGGGGCGAGCCGCAAGGCCGCACGCACAAATTGAGCGGAGACAAACGGGGACCACAACACCCCAAATGCGGCGGTGCTGTTGGCTCCTGAATTCGTGTACAGGAATCCTCGGTTGACCACCCTGAAAGTTTGGACATCCCCGCAAGCCTCCCAAGCAGCCTCTGCGGAACGCCTTGCCAATGCCTCCACACCAGCATAAAGCCGCATGGACCGCAACACCTCACTTCCCGAGGATGCCCATTTGTGGTTGTCTGTGAGAAGGACATTGGCACCTTGGCCCGAACCGAGCAACCCAAGCCTGGGCAAGCGGTGTGCCTTCAACGCCTCACGATGGTGGGCGCTGGCCAGAAAATTGACGCACCCGTCGTATTCGAACACTGAATCTGTGACCATCATGTACCCTCCCTCCCGCAAATCGTGAAACCGATGCGTCCAGCCTTGGCGCTCCGCCAGCGCTGCGCTGATGGATTCGTCCCGAGCTCCCTTGGCCGAAAAGCACAACGTTGAGAGTCTCCCGCCTTCAAGCCCTTGCGCCGTGGCCAAGGCAACCAAACGCGAATCCAACCCGCCACTGAGCAAGTTGTGCTGATCGCAACCCGCGCGTTGGTTGGCCTGCACCATTTGGGCCACAGACAAACGAAAGGCCTCGTCCAAAACATCCGTGGATTCCTCGGTGTCCGTGATGTCTCTTTCAATGCCGGCAAGAGGAAGACGTTCTTCGACGACAACCGCGTCAGGCGTCCACGTCAAGGTGTGGCCAGGCATCAATTTTTTCACGCCTTGAATCAAGGTTCCATCTCCCATGATTGAGCCATACGTCAACAGCATCGCAGCGCTTTCTTCATCCGGGAGCACCTCGAGGTCTTGGCGCCGCATCAAGGAAACAAGCATGTCCATGCTGTAGGCGAACACGATGCCAGATGACCATTTCGTCCAAAACAACGGGTGCTGCCTTGCAAAATCGACGTGGAGTTGAAGTGTTCGCGTCGCTGCACTCCAATGGACAGCTTGGAGCGGACCTTCCACCGAAGCGTAGGTCACCACTTTGGACACGGTATGTTCGAGCTCCTCGAGGTGCGCCGGCGAACTCCAATCGGGGTGTTCCGCATTGAGCCACACCCCATGGGCTCCAAACAAGCAGCCCTCAGTCAGATGCAGACACCCTTGCTGGATGGCATGGCGAGGTTCTTCCATGACGATGGAGATGTGGCACCCTTCGTCAACCACCCCCTTGCCCTCAGGAAACGGCTGGACCTCTTGGGTCGATGCGATGCCATAGAGCCCTGTCCGCATTTTGGACTAGGGATCGATTAAAACTGAGCGAGTTTGCGCGCGGCCTCCATCGGATTTTCTGCCCGGAACACGGACGACCCAGCGACCAGGACATCGGCACCGGCCTCCACGAGCGCCTTTGCATTGCCCTCGCCCACTCCGCCGTCAATCTCAATGAGCACATCCGATGCCCCTTCTTCGTTCAGCATCGTCCGCAAGGCACGGGTTTTGGCAAACGTCCGTTCAATGAACGATTGCCCGCCAAAACCGGGATTCACACTCATCAAACACACCAAATCAAGTTCGCCCGCGACGTCTCGAATGCCTTCGATGGAGGTGTGCGGGTTGAGCGCAACGCCGGCCTTCATTCCTGCCGCACGGATGGCCCCGAGTGTTCGATGCAGGTGCGTGCACGCCTCGGCATGCACCGTCAACACATCCGCCCCCAAATCCGCAAACGTCTGGATGTAACGGTCGGGATCGACGATCATCAAATGCACGTCGAGGGGCTTTTGGGCGTGCCTTGCAATGGCCTCCATTACAGGCATGCCGAAGCTGATGTTGGGCACAAACACCCCGTCCATGACATCAAGATGAAACCAGTGGGCTTCGGAACGATTCACCATTTCAACGTCGCGCTGAAGGTTGGCAAAATCGGATGCCAAAAGCGAAGGAGCCAAGAGATGTGCCATGTTGCAAAGGTCAACAAGTGGCGTTCATTCGCCCCATGTTGTGGGCAACGTGTGAAGAAGGTGCACCTTTGCATCATGCAACCTGCGAAGTCTCACACCAAAGCAATCGGCCATTCTGTCGGGTCGTCGCGCCCTCTGATTCTGGGACTGACCGGTGGAATCGCAGCCGGCAAAAGTCTCGTGGCTCGCATGTTCGAAGCCTTGGGCGCGACCGTATGGGACGCCGATGCCGCCGCCAAAACGCTCTACCAAACAGACCCTCAGTTGCGTGATGCCATGATCCAACGCTGGGGAGCCCATGTCGCCCGTTGTGACGAGCACGGCAAGGAAGTTGATGTCCATCGGCAAGCGGTCGCGGACATCGTTTTTGCCGATGCGCAAGAATTGGCTTGGCTGGAATCGAGGGTCCATCCTGCGGTGGGAAGGGCATTTGACCTTTGGCTGGAAGAACAAGCCCAAATCGGAAAGGCCCGCGTGGTGATCCGTGAAGCCGCCATCCTGTTCGAATCAGGTAGCGATGCCGCGTGCGATGTCACGGTGACCGTGGAAGCACCGGAAACACTGAGAATCGCCCGCGCGCAACACCGTGCCCAAGCTGAAGGCCAGCCCGTCCCTGAGGAGGCTGACATCCGAGCTCGAATGGACCGCCAATGGACGGAAGCGCAAAGGGCGGCGCGCGCGGACCACGTCGTGCGCAACACGGACGAGACGGCCATTTTGCCACAGGTCTTGGACATTTGGAACAGGGTCATGGAGACGAGAGGGTGAACAATTTGGAAAGTGCTCCCTTTAGATTTGCACCCCTGCTTTCTCTCAAATGGAACATCTCGACCAGCTTTTTCAGCGTCAACAAGAACATCTCAACGATGTGCCCACCGCCTCACAAAGGCGAAGCCACTTGGCGGCACTGTGGAAATCCATCTTGTGTCACGAACAGGCATTGGTCGAGGCCTTGGCCAAGGACTTGGGCAAGCCGCGCGAAGAAGTGCACCTGCATGAAATTTATCCGCTCAAAGCCGAGATTCGTTACGCCAGGCGGCACCTGCGCGGTTGGATGGCGCCACGTCCAGCCTCCACGCCGCTGGCCATGGTCGGCACGCGCGCGTACGTCGAGGCCAACCCCAAGGGACATGTGCTCATCATTTCACCTTGGAATTTCCCATTCATTCTCACCCTGAGGCCGCTTGTCAGCGCATTGGCAGCTGGGAACCGTGTCATCGTCAAGCCATCTGAGCACACGCCAGAAACGTCCAAGGTGCTTGCGGACGTGGTCAGACATGCTGTGCCAGAAATGGTCGCCACAGTGGTGCAAGGTGGGCCTGAGGTCAGTACGCATCTCACCGCCCTCCCCTTCCAACACATTTGCTTCACGGGCGGCACGGCCATTGGAAAAAAGGTGATGCGCGCTGCGGCCGAGAATTTGGCCTCACTCACCTTGGAATTGGGTGGAAAGAGTCCAGCCGTGGTGGATGCCACAGCCCATCTCGTGGACGCCAGCAAGCGCATGGCCTGGGGCAAATGCCTCAACAACGGTCAGGTGTGCATCGCCCCGGATTACGCCTTGGTGGAAGAACGCATTGCTGAGCCATTCTTGGACGCCCTGAAGGCGCGATTTGTGGACATGTACGGCGCAGACGACCACGCGCAACTGCACAACGGACAGCGCTCCCAAATGGTGAACGACCACCATTTCAACCGGGTGGTCAAACTGATCGAGGATGCCACAGCAAAGGGCGCGACGGTGATTCACGGCGGCACATGGGACGCGTCGTCCCGTCGCATTGCACCCACGCTGTTGGACCATGTCACGCTCGACATGGACATCATGAAGGAGGAGATTTTTGGACCGGTGCTGCCCATCATGAGGTGGAAAGACCCCGAAGAGGTGAACCGCATGGTGCGTGCCAACCCCAACCCCCTTGCGATGTACTTCTTTTCCCACGACCGCGACGCAGTGGACCGTTGGATGGCCACCAACCCAGCGGGAACCACGGGAATCAATGAAGTCGTCCTTCACGTGGCCAACCCGAGCCTGCCTTTTGGAGGGATTCAATCGAGCGGCATGGGAAGAACGGGAGGTGTGGAAGGATTCAAGGCCTTTTCCAACATGAGGTCTGTGTTGCGCCAAACCTCGCGCTTCAATGTCCTCCCTCTCACCTTCCCTCCGTACAACGAATTCAGTCTGTCTTTCGCCCGTGCCGTGCAACGTTGGCTGTGATGCATTGACCCCTACCTTCGTCAGCCATGCTTGTCCAAACGCACTTTCCCCGTAGCTTGTCCCGATCGCGGTACGACCAGTACCTCGCCTCGGGCTGGTTCAGAGGGTCGGTGATGTTGTACAAAATGGACCTTCTGTGCATCGACGAGCGCCTGTTCAGCGTGGTGAACATCCGGATGAATTTGGACCACTACGCACCCACTGCGAGGCAACGCAAAACGATGCGGCGGGTGGAGTCGAGGTTCACGGTCACCTATGGCCATGCCCAACCCAACGCGAACAAAGAAGTCCTCTATGCCCAGCACAAGGCGAGGTTCAAAGGGTTCATTCACAACACCTTGACGGACTATCTGAGCGCGGGCTTCCAGGGCACCGTGTTCGACACCAGGGAAGTGTGCGTGTACGACGGTGACCGCCTCATTGCGGTGAGCTACTTCGATTTGGGGGAGCAGAGCATGGCCAGTCTTTTGGGCCTGTACGACGAATCCTACAGCAAATACAGCCTCGGCACCTACACCCTGCTCAAAGAGGCCGAATACGGGAAGCGCACAGGCAGAAAGTGGTTCTACCCAGGCTACATTTTGGACCAACGCTCCGATTTCGACTACAAACTGAAGCTTGGCCCCATGGAACATTACACCGCGCGCAAGCGGTGGGCCAAACTCGAAAACTTCAAGCCGGAGAGCACCACCTCGTTCCACATCCGCGAAGCCACCGAAGAATTGACCGCAGGGCTCAAAACCGTCGGACTTTACCCCAAACCCTGGCTGTATCCCTACTTCAGCATGGGCTACATGGGTCCGTGGAGTGCGTTCTTCCTTCGGTTGCCCGTTCCCGTTGAGATTGGTCACGATGTGGAAGGCATGCTCGTGGCGGGGTACGACCCCGAGTCGTCGGGCTACACCCTGCTGCACGTCCATCCCTGTCCCGATGCCTCTCAGTTTTTGAGCATGGAGCCTTCTTCAGAATTTCAGACGGGCAAGGCGTATTTGAATCACCTGTACCAAACCGGCGACACCCTGCTGGCCAATGGTTCTCTGGACGACGTCCTTGAACTTGCCACCCACTGGGCACAGCGCCCCGATGCTTTGTTTCCGCCATGCGACTGATGAGTTGGAATGTGAACGGCCTTCGGGCTGTAGTGAAGAAGGGATTCACCGACCAAATCGACGGTTTGGCCCCCGATGTGCTGGGCCTTCAAGAAACCAAAGCCCAAGACGATCAAGTGCGGGAAGCGCTGTTTGGCTGGGACAGCTACCAAGTGTTTTCGAGTTCTGCAGTCAAAAAGGGGTACTCGGGAACCGCAGTGCTGACCAAGCACGAGCCCCTCGATGTCCAAGCTGGAATCGGTGTGACTTCGTTGGACCAAGAAGGCCGTGTGTTGCGGCTAGAATTTGAGGCGTTCCACTTTGTGACGGTGTACACCCCCAACTCCAGTTCCGGTCTCAAGCGGCTCCCCTTTCGCGGCGAATGGGATGTCGCCTTTCGAGACTACTTGCGCGATTTGGACGCCCACAAACCTGTGGTCTGCTGCGGCGACCTCAATGTGGCGCATGCGCCCATCGATTTGGCCAGGCCACAGGCGAACTACAACAAAACCCCGGGCTACACCCAGCAAGAAATCGATGGGATGACATCCCTGCTCGATGCAGGGTTTGTGGACACCTGGCGGCATGCCCACCCCGAAGAGGTCAAGTACTCTTGGTGGAGTTACCGGGGCGGGGCAAGGGGAAAGAATGTCGGATGGCGGTTGGATTACATGCTCGTCAGTGAGCGGGCCCTTCCCTCGACCACCTCTCCTCAGATCCACAACGACGTCCACGGCAGCGACCACTGTCCCGTGTCTTTGGAGTGGCAGACGTGAATTGACTGCGGGCAGTCGTCAATTGCATGGAACATGTGGGCAGGACAAGGATCTCTTTGTCCTCAAAAACACATGACACATTCCGCCATGGGACGTTGGGGAACGCCCTTCATTTTTGCCTTTTGGTCATCGAGTCTTGCCTTCGGACAATGCGAGGCCGACCTCAACGGCAATGCCATCATCGACAACGACGATTTGCTCATCCTGCTAGCCGACTTTGGCAGCACGTGTTTTGAGGCCGCTTGGGACGATCCTGTCATTTCTGAAATCCACTACAACCCGAGCACCCAACAGGGGGCCGACAGCGATTACGAATTCGTTGAATTGATGAACCCACATCCCTTCGCCATCGATGTCAGTGGATGGCGTTTGGCCGATGGCATCGATGCCTTGTTTCCCACCGGAACCCTAATTGCGGCAGGTGGCTTTTTGTTGACGGTGAACGACACGGCCACATACCGAGACATGTTGGGCCCTTTTGTCACCTTGATTCCCTGGAACGGAAGCTCAAGCTTGCACAACAGCGGTGAAACCCTCAGACTGATTCGTCCAGACGGCACCGCAGGGGATCACGTCACCTACAGCGACACCGACGGATGGACCAACGAAGCAGACGGGTCGGGAGCATCCTTGGAATGGAAAGGGCCTGGCTGGGACAATGCGTCGCCAGAGGCATGGGTCGGCTCCAATGCACTTGGCGGCTCGCCAGGCATGGACAACAGCACGTGGGCCGATTGAGGCTTACACCTGGCGGGCAACGCCGTTTACCACAATTTGGAGAACGTCCCCATCCAACCGCTGGACGTCCACGCCAGTGGACGCCACCTTGACTTCCAAGGTGCGGTTCCGAAAACGCAACTTGAATGAGAAGGAGGACCAGTTGGACGGCAACATGGTGTTGAAATGCGGAATGCCCTCTTTCACTTGGAACCCGCCGAACCCTTCCACGACGCTCATCCACGTGCCTGCCATGGAGGTGATGTGCAGGCCCTGGTAAGCCTCGGCATTGTAATCGTCCAGATCCAACCGGGCCGTGCGTAGGTACATCTCGACAGCTTTTTCTTCCCGCCCCAATTTCGCAGCCAAAATGCTGTGGACACATGGCGACAAGCTGCTTTCATGGACCGTCATCGGCTCATAGAAATCAAAGTTCTCTTCGAGCTCTTGACGAGAGAAATCGTCGGGGAAAAAGTAAAAGCCCTGCAACACGTCGGCTTGCTTGATGAAGCAGGAACGCAAAATCCGATCCCATGACCACACCTGATTGATGGGGCGTTCTTGCTCAGGCAATGCGCTCGCAGGTTGAAGGTCCTTGTCAAGGAACCCATCTTGCTGCAGCCGGATGTTCGTCCCTTCTTGCTGCGGGAGGTACATGCCGTCCGCAATTTGAACCCAGTGCGTGCATTCGCTCGCTTCCACTTCCACGTCAAAACGTTTCACCAACTCGGCAGCGTAACGAAGGCACCACGCCGCCAAAAAATTGGTGTACCAATTGTTGTTGACATTGTTCTCGTACTCATTGGGACCTGTGACACCCAACATAACGTACGCCTTTCTGTGGTCCGACCAATGCACGCGTTGCGCCCAAAAACGCGCCACCGCAACGGCGACGGCGACACCTTCTGAACGGAGGTAACTGTTGTCACCCGTGTATTGCTCAAAGTTGCGGAGGGCGAGAACCATGGCCCCGTTTCTGTGGATTTCCTCAAAGGTGATTTCCCACTCGTTGTGGCACTCCTCCCCGTTCATGGTCACCATGGGGTACAGGGCGGCGCCATCCTTGAAGCCAAGCTTCTCGGCATTTTCAATGGCCTTGCCCAGTTGATTGAAGCGGTAACGCAACAATTGCTCCGCCACTTTTGGCGGGTGGGTGGCCAAGAAGAATGGCAGACAATACGCCTCGGTGTCCCAGTATGATGCACCTCCGTATTTCTCGCCCGTGAAGCCCTTCGGCCCAACATTCAAGCGGGCATCGTCGCCGCGGTAGGTTTGGTTCAAATGAAAAATGTTGAACCGAATGGCCTGTTGGGCTTCGACGTCTCCTTCGATTTCAATGTCGCCGAGGGCCCAAATGTCTGACCATACCGAAGCATGTTCACTTCGCATGCGTTCATACCCCACCTCTCGACCCTCAAGGGCTTCGCGCAGGGCTTGCTCTTCGCACTCCGAGGCGGACACGTGCAAGGAACTGACCAACCCCACAAACTTCGTCACCTCCACCGCGCTTGAGGGTGCCATGTCGGCATGCAAACCCACCCATTTCTCACCTTGCTCCGCTTTCCAATTCGCACCTTCACACGACAACGCTTGGGCTGTTCCAACAGTGAACTCCGTTTTTTCTGTGGTGTTCACCAACACCGAAGTCCCCTGAGCCTCATCGCTTGCTTGGCGGTCGTGCCGCCAAAATGCATCGTCCCAATTCGTGTCTTCGTTGGAGATGCCACCATCCAACGACGGATGAACCTCAAGCGCATTGACCCCCTCCATTGGCGTGAGGCGCACACGAACAGCTGCGCGGTTGGGTGAAGACATGCTGATGAACCTCTCTGTCTCGAGCCGCACCTTGACGCCTGGCGCCATCTCCAATTCGCAGGTGCGTTGCAAAAGGCCAGTACGCATGTCCAGCACGCGCTCAAAGTCAAGAACCTTGCGCGCCTTGGCGACATCCAAATCCATGCCATTCACCCTGAACCTCATGGCCGTCCAGTTGGTGGCATTGAGCACCTTGGCGAAATACTCAGGGTACCCGTTCTTCCACCACCCCACTTTGGTGCGGTCAGGGTAGTACACCCCACCCACGTAGCTGCCGAGCATGTGGTCTCCAGAATACCCCTCCTCGTGGTTTGCACGTTGGCCAAACCGGCCGTTTCCAATGGAAAAAATGCTCTCCGAACTGCGCATGTTGGCGGGGTCAAACCCCTTCTCCACAATCCGCCAAGGTTCACCTGTCAAATAGCGATTCATGCCAATGGTCTTCGAAGGTTGACTTGCTTTAGGATTCCTGTTTCCAAGCGAGAAGCTTGTCGACAGTTACCCCCTCGAGATCGGCGACAACCACGTCAGCTTCACCGAGATGATCTGGACTGCCAACACCCACTGCGAAGAACCCCCCTGTCTTTGCT
>Ga0163109_10003684_pt1 | contig 11716 bp, 11 predicted proteins | sample CRUFie1St13metaG_FD_108704 | JGI IMG/M metagenome (GOLD analysis project Ga0163109, IMG submission 108704) | Marine microbial communities from the Costa Rica Dome - CRUD Field 142mm St13 metaG | ecosystem: Environmental > Aquatic > Marine > Oceanic > Photic zone | place: Costa Rica: the Eastern... | reverse complement strand
TAATTGCTTCTTTCGCATTTACCTCAAGGCGGATGAATACGCCTTGCACCGGGCTAAAATCCCAACCGCAAATGGTGCATGCATGCTCATCAACCAACCAATGGTCTTCGGCATGCGTGCCGCTCCACTCTGTGCACCCATCGTGATGGTGCGCGTGGTGCCCGTGGTGATGGTGGTGGTTGCAGCCAGCGACCACGTGCCCGAATTGGTGATGCACCTCCAGACCAATCACCAAAGCCCAAACCGAGAGCAAGGTGCCGGCAAACAAGGAACGCTTGTTCGTGTTGAACTGGGCAATCATGGGAGCGCAAAGGTAGGCCATTCAAGCACAGGGAATTTTCAAAAATTCAGAAAACTCCCGACCTCCAGCGCCTGCATTCGTGCCGTAATTTTGGCCCTTCATGAGACGCAACTTGGGTCAATTCACTTTACTTCTTGCTGCAAGCATACTGATGGCGATTCAAGCCATCGGCCAAGCGTCCCTGACCGGCACGGTTTCATCCGATGACAAAGCGCTCGGGTTCTCAGCCACAGTGTTCATTGAGGGAAGCGCTTTGGGTGGAGCCACCAATGAACTCGGCAAGTACGAGATCCGCGGAATTCCCGCCGGGACGTATTCAGTCGTCGCGTCCGCGGTCGGTTACGTCAGGGTGCAAAAGCGGGTGACGCTGCCCGCTTCGGGATCCGTCGTACTGGATTTCAATTTGGCAGAAGACCTGGAGTTACTCGGTGAGGTGGTCGTGTCGGGGACGATGAAAGCTGTAAACAAATTGGAGAGCGCCGTTCCGGTTGAAGTCTATACCCCCCGGTTTTTCAAAGCGAATCCCACCCCATCCGTCTATGAAGCATTGCAGACAGTGAATGGCGTGCGGCCCCAAGTCAATTGTGCCGTGTGCAACACGGGCGACATCCACATCAACAGATTGGAAGGGCCCTACACGATGGTGTTGATCGACGGCATGCCCATTGTCAGTGGCCTGTCAACCGTCTATGGCCTGAATGGCATCCCCGCATCGCTCATCGAGCGGATTGAAGTCGTGAAAGGACCCGCGAGCACGCTCTATGGCTCGGAGGCAGTTGGGGGCCTGATCAACATCATCACGAAGCAAACGACCAATGCCCCGCGCATCGCAGCCGACGTTTTCGGCACGACGTGGGGGGAGGTCAATGCCGATGTCGCCGCCGCGTTCAACGCCGGTAAACGTGCTGAGACGATGGTTGGAGTCAACCAGTTTTATTTCGGGCAACGCATCGACAACGACGGTGATGGTTTTACCGACATGACCCTTCAAGACCGACTCTCCATCTTCAACAAATGGAACTTCAAGCGCGCTAAGAACCGTGTATTCACGTTGGCCGCGCGGTTCGTTCAGGAAGAACGATTTGGGGGCGATGCGGATTGGGAAGAAGCGGAGCACCGCGGCGGAAACGAGGTCTACGGGGAAAGCATCTACACCGACCGTTGGGAGGCATTCGGCGTCTATGAACTGCCGATGGAGCATCATGTACAGGTGCAGTTCAGTGCCAACGGTCACGCGCAGAATTCAGTCTATGGCGAGACCGAGTACATCGCGGATCAGCGCATTTGTTTTGGGCAACTTCTTTGGGACAAAGCATTGGGAGCACACCATGCCGTACTCGCCGGTTTGACGATGCGCTACACATACTACGACGACAACACGCCGGCAACGGCCACTGCGGACAGCTTGGCACCTCAAAACCTGCCGACCCATACCTGCCTCCCCGGCGTTTTTGTGCAAAACGAACTATCGTTCAACCCCCAGAACAAACTGCTGGTCGGCATCCGTTACGACCGCAACTCCTTACATGGGAACATCTTCACGCCGCGCCTCAACTACAAATGGAATTCCTTGGACAAGCGGAACACGCTACGGGTTTCATTTGGCACAGGGTACCGCGTCGCGAACGTTTTCACCGAAGACCACGCTGCCTTGACCGGTGCGCGGGAGGTAATTATTGCAGAAGATTTGCTGCCGGAGACCTCGATCAACGGGAACGTCAACTACGTGCGCCGCATCTACACGCGCGACGAGGCTATTATCGGCTTGGATGCGACCGCGTTTTATACCCACTTCGACAACAAGATTTTCCCGGATTACGACACCGATCCAAGCCAAATCCGATACACCAACCTCGAAGGGTTTTCGGTATCGCAAGGGGCATCCTTGAATGTCGATGCCATGAAGCAAGGGTTCAAGCTCAACGCCGGTGTCACCGCCATGAACGTTTTTTCCGAACAGCAAGGCGTGCGCGAACGGCAGCCGCTCACGGAGCAATTTTCGGGCACATGGTCCATCGGGTATGCGTTTGACAAAGCAGGACTCTCCATCGATTACACCGGGTACGTCTACAGCCCGATGGATCTGCCCACCTTGACCACGGAGGACTTCATCGATCCCCGACCGGCGCAATCCCCCTGGTATAGCATCCAAAACCTCCAATGCACCAAACGCTTCGACAACGGGATGACGTGTTATGCAGGTGCCAAGAACCTCTTGAATTGGACACCTTGGGACCACCTGCCTCCCGGCGTGTCGTACATGGGAAACACCCAGGATCCCTTCGAGCAAAACACCCCGCCCGGTGAGTTGGTGTTTGATCCGGCGTACGTGTACGGGCCGAACCAGGGCATTCGCGGTTTCATTGGGCTGAGATGGGCCCTGAACTGAATCATGGCATGATGAGGTACGCGCACTTGGTTTTATTGGGGGCGGCTGGGTTGGCCGGAAGCGTCACAGGTGCTGCACAGGACACACTCAACCGTTCGATTCAATCGCTCGAGCAACGGATAGAGACTGAAGGCAAACTCGGTGTGGTGTTTTTTTACACGGAATGGTGCACCGTGTGCCACGCCATGGAGCACGTGGCATTGCAGCATCCGGAAGTGCGCCGCCTATTGGATGACCGCTTCGCTTTTGTCGCCTTTGATGCCGAGTCCGAGGTGCCCGTGGAATTTGGTGGGCAGGTGTTTCGCTACCGGCCGAGTGGGGTGCGCGCGGGCATCCACGAATGGGCATTGGAATTGGCTTCGATCGACGGCAAGATCACCTACCCCACCCTCGCAGTTTTCAACGCGCAAAATGAAATCCTGTTCCAACACAGCGGCCTGTTCGGCGAGGAGGCGCTCATCGCAGTTTTGAAGGAGCTGGCGGGTGAATCCAGCGGCCGTTAGCACGGTTCACCGAAGCTGCTCAACAACTCAAGCACATCGGAAACCGCCACCTGGCCATCACCGTTGATGTCGGCACTGCAGCCCTCGGTGCAGCCAAATTCAGAGAGCAACAGCAAGAGGTCAGCGATGGATACCGTCAAATCCGCATTCAGGTCGGAAGGGCATCCAATCACAGGCAAGGCTTCACCTTCGCCGATGAGGCCGTCGCAATTATTGTCCACCCCTTCTGCCGTTGGCGGTGCACCGGGGTAAGCTGTGGCGTCGTTGTCGTCGCAATCGCACACGTTGGACTCTCCGTCGGCGTCGGCATCCACGATTCCAGCGCAGGTTTCAAATCCCGCTTGGCAATTGGCTTGCACGCACGCCTCGCAATCGGCTTCAGAACCGAAGGCACAGGCGAAGAAGCAACTGTTGGTTACGCACGTGCTTTGCTCCGCGAAACACGTCACGCAACCCGTGGACATCGCTGGCACCCCGCCCTGAATGCAATCCTGAAAGCAAGCAGTGATATCGTTGGACAAAAAGCACGAAAACCCGCAGTCAAAAACGACTCCATTGATGGCCTCACCTTCGTTGCACAAAAGCTCGAGGTCATCCGCAGTGCACTGCGCTACGGATGAGGAGAGCACGCCCAATGCAGAAAAACATGCAGCGACCAACCGCCGGAAATGGGCGTATCTGAACATGTTAATAATACAATTACGTAGCATTTACGTTCACTGTATCAATTCAGAATCGAACAGGCGAACTCGTTACTCAAGTGAACCATTCAATCTCGGGTATACGGCAATGGACCTACGGGCACATCAGTACCAGGAGTAACATATGTTACGGTAATCCGCGCACCCTTTTCACCTGCGTCGACAAGCAATCGCTGTCCATCATAAATCTCGACAGAGTATAGCGTATTTGCCGAAACCTGCAGAAGGCTCAGAATCTCTTTGTTCTGGTCGTCCATAACACGAACGACTCCACCTGACTCTGCGGTTTGAATAAGAGCAAGTGCCGGCAGAAACGGGGCGGGTATGTCATCTTGGCCCGGGCCTCCCCCAGTTAGTAACCAAGAGCCCCTCGGCGGGATTTCAATCGTCACAGGCCCTTGGCCTAAAACCGCCTGCGTCCAGCAGAAGGTTGACAATAAGAGAATTAGGCGCATGATTTCAAAACACACACACCGAACTAAAGTTCTGGCTACGCGGACAAACGAGCGGAAACAAGCTCTTTGGCGGCTTTCGACAGGTAAGGTTTAAGCACAGTGAAAATGTGGTTAATCCCCTTGTACCGCAAAGCACTGCCCTCTGCTTCAGGGTATTTCTTGTGGGAGAAGTCCATCCAGTAGCGGCCTAACACCAGAATGATTTCCGATACGGCTTCTGGATCTTCCTGACCGAAGTCGAGAAGTCCATGCTTCGCTGCGTGCAGCATCCGCCCCGCTGTCCAGCCGTCCAGGAACTCATTGATTACCAACACCTTCGCCAGCTCAGTATCTTCCGCCTTGAGCAGGGTGTTGAAGTCATCCCGCAGCATATAGCGGAAGTCCCAAATCACATCGTACGAGCGAAAAATGCCCTCAATGATGACTTCAGCATCACTCGCATCCGCTGAGGCGTTTTCTTGCGCGAAGACCGTCTGAAGCAACTCCATGTGGGCCGCTAAGATGTCTTTTTTGGAGCGAAAGTGATACCAAAGCGTGCCTTCCAGCACACCCGCTTGTTCAGCGATGGAAGCGGTAGTGACCGCTCCAAAACCGCGCTGATTGAACAAAATCAGGCTCGTTGCGAGGATTTGGTCGCGCGTTTTCTTCGAGAACAGATCGAGGGTTCCCGGCGTCAACATCCCACTTGTGGCGTCAGTCATGAGCGAGCTGAGGTTTCATTTGCGCCGGCACGCGCGGGTTCATCACGTAGAACCAAAGCGGTGGCACCAAGCTCAACAAGATGGAGGCCGGATAGCCCAGCGGCAACGTAGGGGTCTCGGCATGGCTGTTCAGCACTTGGTACTTTTTGGCCGACTTGAAGTGGTGGTCGCTGTGGCGCGTCAACTCATACAAGACGATTCGGCCGATGTGCGAATTGGAATTCCACGAGTGGTACGGCTGCACACGTTCATATCGACCGGATTCCAATTTGTGCCGAAGCAGCCCATAGTGTTCGATGTAATTGATGCTTTCAAGGAATAAAAATGCAAGAACCCCTGCCCCAAACGCGAACACCATCGCTTCAAACGAGAATACATACCACACCGCACCCAAGTAAGCTGGCTGGATGAGGTGGTACCACAGCATGTCGTTTTTGGGGGAAAGGAAGGACAGCTTTTGGCGCTTCAGCAACTGCGCCTGAAGTCGCCACGCATTGATGTATTGCTTGGTGACCGAAGTGAACCAAAAACCATAGACCGTCTGGTTGTACCGCGCTGTGGCGCCATCTTCAGGTGTGGCCACATTCATGTGGTGGCCAAAATTATGCTCGATGAAAAAGTGCATGTACAGGCACGGCATGTAGAGCAACTTACTCACTAAGCGCGCCGGCAACTCGGCACGGTGCCCCAATTCGTGCGCCACATTGATGCCATTGGTTGCCAGAAGGATTCCGGCAGAGAGCAACAACCCCACCACCTCGAAGGTGGCATAGGTATGGGTGTGGACTTGAACGAAAAAGAAGGCCATCAACCCAAAAACAATCGGCACATTGGCATACAGCATCGCATCGAAAATCCACATCCGGTTCTTCTTCACCGCTGTGTCATTGTCCAAGTTCGCGGCACTCCCGCCAGCGACGAGGTCCAACACGGGCAAGATGACAAAGGCGTAAATCACAGCCGTGTAGGTCCAAATTCCTGTCGAATCAAAAGAGAGGTACGCCGACACTGGAACCGTGTAGGCAAGGAGGTACTTGAGGTCTTTCATGGGCTCAGATTTGGTTTCTTGGGTAAGCACCCAAGGCGCAAATTAACCCAATTTGGGTAAACACCCAAAATTTCCACCAATGGCCCTACAGCTTATTTCGCAGCCAGGTTGAAGCCTACCGAAATTGTTAAGCGGTAACCAGTCTCACGCATGCGAACGACGTCGAAGTAGTCATTCACATCGACGATTCCGTCGAGTCCAGAATTCTTTGGCCCCATCTTGTCCGGAACGAAGGCAATGTTAATCGGCATGTTCAGATCGCCTTTGGTGTAATTGAACCCTGCGGCGAAAACAAACGACAACCCTGTGGGAGACAGGTTGGGACCTGTGGCAAATTCAAACCCACTCTCGCCTCTGACACCTACCAAGCTCGACAGGGATGGTAAAAGCAGACCCTTTTCCATACCAGCAACCAAGACCACCCATTCGACGAGTCCAACAACCGGACCGCCCGTATCCGCGAACCGCGTTTCGAACTGCCATCCGTATTGGGTCGTCCAAGTGAAAGGCAAATCGCCGAACTCACCGTACTGCAAGCTGTCCATTTCGTGGACACGGTTCAAAAACTGCGACGTGCTGCCATCTCCAACGAAGGTGATGCCGAAACGCGGGCCGGAGAGCGTGGCGACATCACTGCTGGAAGTGGTCGTCGAGCCCGTGTTGCCCGTCAAGGTTTGAGCTGAACCGATTGAACAAAGGAGAATAGCGAAAACGCCTGAGATTAATTTAGTAATCCTCATCACAGAAATATTTGAAGCAAATATAGATAACTTCTGAGATGGCTTTTGAGCCACCCATACCTCATCAACGACCAAGCTGCAGCGCTTTGTCTGGGCAGTTGGAAATCAATCCATAAACAGGGACAGATAGCATGTTCCGCATTTCATCAGGCTCGTCTACTGTCCAACGCCAAATCTGTATATCCGCTTCTCCAGCGGCTTGAACGAACGCGGCATCCAATGTTGTCCTCCCCCCGACCCCAATGGCCCCTGCATTCATTTCCGAACAGCGCATGAGGTCTTGCACGGACGCCTGCTCTTTCAAAAACAGCAAAGGCAACTCCGGTGCCAATTCGTGCACCCGACGCAACACGTCGGGCAAAAACGAAAACACAACTACTTCCGACGCCATGCCTTGCGCTCGAATGTCCCGGACAATGGCCTCCTCGATACCACTCACCTTGATTTCCACGCACACTTTGATCCGTCCCTTTGCGAGTGCCAAGGACTCCGCAAGTGTTGGCAACGGTTCTAAGGCAAATTCCTCGCCGAACTTGGACGGGTATCCGACGTGCACCTGTCGCAATTCCGATTGAGCGAGATGATCAACCCGCCCGGTATGGCCGGACGAACTCGTTCGATCCAAGGTCTCATCATGAATGACCATCGGCACCCCATCCGCACTGGCTTGCACGTCCAACTCAAAATACGGTGCACCGCATTCGATCGCTGCTTCAAAGGCCGACAGGGAATTCTCAGGAGCGATGCTCGAAAAACCGCGGTGGGCGACGATGAAGGTGGATTGCGCCAGAGTCATGTTTGTCAGTCCAATGAACAAGAGAAGGGCAGTCGAAAGCTTCATGAGAACAGGAGATTATGTACGCCGGCGCCGAGCAACCCACCGATTACCGGTCCCACAACGGGGATCCAACTATACCCCCAATCGCTGCTGCCTTTACGGGCGATGGGAAGCAATTGATGGGCAATGCGTGGACCGAGGTCCCGGGCGGGGTTGATGGCATAGCCTGTGGGGCCTCCGAGTCCCATGCCAATGCCCATGACGAGGAGGGCCACCGGCAGGGCATCCAACGCCCCCAAGGAAGTCTCTGGAGCCGAGGCGCTCAACGCACCAAGGACGAGAACAAAGGTGCCAATGACCTCCGTGATCACATTGGATACGCTATGCCGAATGGCCGGTGCCGTACTGAAGACCGCCAAAATAGCATCCTGATCGGTCGTTGCTTCGAAATGCTTTAAGAAAGCCAACCACGCCACGACTGCCCCGGCAAAAGCGCCTGCGAGCTGCGCAGCGACATACCCCCCCAAAAGGGACAAGTCCAATCCTCCAAAAGCCGCAAGGCCGATGCTTACAGCAGGATTCAAATGACCGCTGCCCCCCAATGAAGTAGCCGTGTATACACCCAAGAAAACGGCAATCCCCCATCCTATCGTGATGACAGTCCAACCGGAGTTGTGGCCTTTGGTTTGCGCCAACACCACATTGGCATTGATGGACGCTCCTACGGTGATCAGTAAAAACGTCCCTATGAATTCAGCGAGGTATGCACTCATGGGTTTGGAGGTATGGATGTTGTTTGCGGAAGGTAATTCAAGGCCAGTGATTGGAACGACTCAATTTGCTCCTTTTGCCAGGCCGCATCGCGTCCCAGCAGCTCCGCGAGGCATGCTGCTACAAAGGGTGCGCACTCAGAGGCAACACGCGCATTTAGCAGCAACTGCCGCGATCGCCTCGAAAGGAAATCATCCACCGTCATGCAGAGTGAATGCTCCACTTCTGCGGCAATCCACCCGCGGATTTCATCATCGCTCATCCCTTCTATCGAGGCAGCCCTTGGGGCATTTCCCGAATCCACCATTCGGAGCATTCGGGTATCGGCAAGCCGGATGGACGCGGAGGAATGCGATTCAATTTTGCGCATTACGTCGGCTGCCATTTTTCGGTAGGTGGTCCACTTCCCGCCCAGCACGGAAATCATCCCCGATCGTCCAACGCGTGTAACGTGATCCCGAGCCAATTCAGACGTCTTCTTGTCGGACAGGCGCACCAGCGGCCGAATGCCGGCGAAAGCGCTCAGCACATCTTCTCGCTTTGGAGCTTGCGCCAAATACCGCTGCATGTGGTGCAAGATGAAATCGATTTCAGTGTCCATGGGTATCGGCTCGCTGCTGACCTCATCGATGGGCGTGTCGGTGGTACCCAAAATGACTTTTCCATGCCAAGGAACAGCAAAGAGGATGCGTCCGTCGTCCGTTTTGGGAATGAGCAGCGCCGTATCGCCAGGAAAATATTTCCGGTCCACCACCAAATGAATCCCTTGACTGAGCCGAATGATGGGCTTGTGCCGCGGTCGATCCATGAGAAGAATGGAATCGCTGAAAGCTCCTGTTGCATTGACCACAAACCGCGCACGCAGGGTATGGGAAACTCCGCCAATGCCGTCTTGCACCTGCACACCAACCACCTTTCTCCCCTCTTTCACGAGGCCAGTCACCGCACAGTGATTCACCACCGTCGCCCCATGCTGCAAGGCCGTGCGTACCAACGAAAGCGCCAAGTGCGCATCATCGAATTGCCCGTCATGGTAACTCACGCCCCCCCGCAACCCTCCGTTGTTGATTCCGGGCAGCAATCCAATGGCCTCCGATGCGGTGTGAAAATTCGATTTGCCCAGTCCCAATTTGCCTGCCAAGCGGTCATACACCTTCAATCCGATGCCGTAGTACAAGCGGGTCCACCACGAGTACGTGGGAATGACAAACTTCATGTCGCTGACCAAATGCGGCGCATTCTTCATCAACAGCCCCCGTTCGCGCAGGGCTTCGCGTACCAATTTGATGTTGCCCTGCTGGAGGTAGCGCACGCCGCCGTGGATGAGCTTGGTACTCTTCCCCGAGGTGCCTTTGGCGAAATCCTCCCGTTCAACCAGCACCGTCTTCAAGCTACTCGCGGCCGCATGGACGGCCACGCCCAACCCGGACGCGCCGCCACCTATGACCGCCACGTCCCACTCGGGCGTGGACCGCAAGGTCTTCCATTGACGGTCCCGTTGGTTCATGATGCGTCCGTGTCGTGCGCCCAGTCGAGAACCGCTCGAACGGCGCGGTGCCACGACGCAATTCGGCTTTGCATTTCCGAACGGTGCGAGGACGGCTCAAAGCCATCCCGCCTTTTCCAACATGCGCCCAGCTCATCTACATCCTTCCATAACCCGGCGCCGAGTCCTGCAAAAAATGCCGCACCCATGGCGGTGGATTCACCGTTTGCCGGACGAATGACCCGAATGCCCAGCGCATCGGCTTGAATTTGCATGAGCAGGGCGTTTTCGGAAGCCCCGCCGTCGACGCGCACCTCCGAAATGCTGACTTGGCTGTCCTTTTGCATGCAGTCCATCAAATCCATGCTTTGAAATGCAATGCTGTCCAAGGTGGCCCGGGCGATGTGGCTGCGGTTGGTCCCACGGGTCATGCCAAATATGCTTCCCCGCGCGTGAGGGTTCCAATGCGGTGCGCCCAATCCGGCAAAAGCCGGGACGACCACGACGCCATCGCTGGAATCAACTGCAAGCGCCAACGCCTCAATTTCAGGCGAAACTTCAATGAAGTTGAGCTCATCCCGCAACCATTGAACGGCCGCTCCGCCGATGAACACACTGCCTTCGAGCGCGTACGTAGTTTGGTCGTTCAGTTGCCATGCCACGGTGGTTAACAAGGCATGCTTCGATGGCACTGCTATAGACCCCGTGTTCATGAGCATGAAGCAGCCGGTTCCGTAGGTATTCTTGACCATACCAGGCCGCGTGCACTGCTGTCCGAAAAGCGCCGCTTGCTGGTCGCCTGCAATTCCAGTGATTGGAACCGGCACATCAAACACCTTCGCTTCGGCCAAATTCCCGCTGTTTGGCACAACAGTCGGGAGCATCGAGGCCGGAATTTGAAACAAATCACATAGGGTGGCATCCCAATCCATGGCGTGCAAATCAAACAGCATGGTCCGCGAAGCGTTTGAGGCGTCCGTGATGTGCCGTTTGCCGTTGGTGAGTTTCCAAACGAGCCAGGAATCCACCGTGCCAAATGCCAACTCTCCGCGCCCCGCTCGCGCTCGGGCGCCCTCAACATGATCAAGAATCCAACGGATTTTGGATGCCGAGAAGTAAGCGTCTATGACCAATCCTGTTTTTTCTTGAATCAACCGACTCGTGACTTCATCGGCTTTTAATTCATCGCAGAAATCCGCTGTCCGCCGATCCTGCCAGACGATGGCGTTGTACACGGGTTCACCTGTTTTGCGGTCCCACACCAAGGTTGTTTCGCGCTGGTTGGCTATGCCGATGCCCGCGAGGTCACCGGTGGAAATTCCCTCGCGTTGCAAAACACCCTGGGCCGTCTGCCATTGGGAATCCCAGAGGTCATTCGGTCGGTGCTCGACCCAACCTGGCTTGGGATACAGCTGCTCGAATTCCTGCTGACATTGGCACACCACTTCTCCAAGGCGATTGATGAGCAAACTGCGGCTGCTTGTCGTGCCTTGGTCGAGGGCCAAGATATAATTGGACGGCATGGGCTGAGGTTTGGGCCAAGTTAACAAGGATTGGATGCCCGGTCAGACCCAATCATGTTCATAATTTCATCCGAAGTCATGAGCCCGCGCGCGAAATGAGCTTTTCTTGGAAGCAACAAAACCCTTATTTCATGAAAAAGCGAATTCTTGGAACCCTCTTTGGGTTTCTCGCATTGTTTGGATTCGGTGCGATCTACTACGGCATTTTGACCGCCGATGCGGCGGCTGAAATGATGGCCCAATACGAAGGCTGTCTGCACGCACCCAACATGGGGCTCATTGTCCTCGGCAATATTTTGGGTGCCTACCTCTTGGTCGAC
>Ga0163109_10003681_pt1 | contig 11722 bp, 22 predicted proteins | sample CRUFie1St13metaG_FD_108704 | JGI IMG/M metagenome (GOLD analysis project Ga0163109, IMG submission 108704) | Marine microbial communities from the Costa Rica Dome - CRUD Field 142mm St13 metaG | ecosystem: Environmental > Aquatic > Marine > Oceanic > Photic zone | place: Costa Rica: the Eastern... | reverse complement strand
GTGTGCGAGATCGTTGGGACGATGTGTACCTATGGTATCTCAACACACCCATACCCATCTATTGGAACTTTCACATCTATCGCTGGTGGATCAGGGGTGGTGTGGTGGCTAGTATCTTTTTGGTACTCTATCTTTCATTCTAGGAGACCAATAACCCTTTCTACTGCCGAACGGCTTGACCCATGTCTGAACAGTGCCGTCTGTGAGTATCCTCACACCTTTTCTGATCCGTTGGGGTCGCTTGGGTTTGTGCAATCTGTATGTCATCTTTAACTACCCTTATATAAAATATGTTTCAATTGGGCACCACTTAGGTCACCCTCTGGTGCACCCTTCTTCATGTGATAGCCTGTGCCTGTCTTGTCGTGTAACTTAGGATCGAATGTGGTGGGCTTCTGCTTCCGCTTCGATTTGTTCTTGCGTCTTTGCTTCACGTAATCTCCTTTTGTGTGTTTCTGAATTGCACTTGGGCCACAGGGCCTGCTTCATGCCATCTTCTATCTGTTCAATCTGTTGTGGGGTGTATGCATTGAGGTTCCACAATGCCACCGGCAACTGCTGGGGGTCTTGACTGTGTTCGCACTGATAATCCAAATTGACCGGCTCAACCAAACCGTCCTCACGTTTCTGCCAGTGTGTGGGTATTGGGGTCTTGTGCTTCAACAGATATTCTGACACTGCCCAACGCCAACCATCCGGAAACTTCTTGTAGGGTTCCTTCTTGATTTTGGTATTCTCGCTCTTGCCACCATACAACCCCTTGAGGTTCACAGTCAGTTTCAACACATGAGTGTCCATGCGTTTGTCAGCAATGGAGGCACCCGGTGATTTGGCTAGACCCACATAAAAGTTCTGCTCGGGCCATATGTAATAGATGCCTCTAAATTTGCCTGTTTGTCCGCTCACAACAGTCTGTACACGGGCCATTTCGGGTTCTGTGTACACAACTCCAGCCTCGTCAAATATCTGCTTAATCTTTGCTTGAATCCAAGGTTTCATCAAAAGTCTCCTGGTGCTACCTGCACTGCTCTCAAGCCTCTATCACGCCACATTTCAACCACCGAAGTTCTGTCATCAAACACCATCTCTGGCTGATATCCATCTGCGATCATTCTGTCCAACATACCGCTTTTCAACACATGGTCGGGTCTGTAGTCTGAATTGCTTCTGAAGTAGTAAGCCACAGGTTGTACACCCTGACTGGTGATCTGTTGTCTGGTGATTTCCGCTTGGCTTTGATTCCTACCCGAAGCAATGATAATTCTGTGTCCACTATCATTCAATGCTCTTGCAACCACAAATACGTCTTCGTTGGGAGTGTCCAAATGGGTGTTTTCTCTAAAACGAGCCCAATCTTTAGGACGTTGCACCACATATTGCCTACGATGGGCAATATTCATCAAGGTTCCGTCCACATCAAATATAATGTCCATTTCTATACCTATTCGTTTATATTGTAAATTATACACAATTTGCACCAAAATGTCAACCAAAATAATGTTGACAAAAATGTGCTGAAAGTGTACAATGTATAAGTATTTGAGAGGATTTTATGATAAAGAGAAGTCTAATCATATTAACGATTCTTACTGCCACAGCCCAGGCAGACTCTACCCAACTGACAGAAGAAAAAGGTCTTGAACAATTGGCTGAACATTACATAGACAAAATTATACCAGAAAGATTTAAAGATATACCCATGCCAGATGTTAAAGGTGAAGTGGAACTGAAAAAGTTTAGATACCTTGAATACACACCAGACTGGAATCACAGCAGGATTACATTGGACACAGAACTGGACAGTTTCGATCACGTGGGTATGCACTACCAAGGTGAAAACTATTCCACACATTACAGATTAGATTCCGATGGAGACTTTCAACTGGGTTGGCAATTCAAGAAGACTTTCGGCGGCCCTAAAAATTAATTAAGTACACACATCATGAGCAACAAAGGTACCCTATACATAGTGGGTGATTCATTCACACAACCACCACCAAAAGAAGATTCATACAAACCTTGGTACACAAGACTAGGCGATGAAATGAATTTGAAAGTTGTTAATTGTTCAGGCATGGGAACCAGTCAGGACTTTGCTGTGCAACAATTGATGGGTTTAATACATAGGTTTACCCCGAATGATAAAATTTTATGGTTGCTAACTTCTGCTTCTCGTTTTTGGTTCTTTGACAATAGACCCAAACTCACCAATGTCAACATTATCAACATAGATGATCAAATGACTCACGACGAACAATCTGCTGTGAAAGGTTTTATGACACAGTTGCAGAGACCGCCTTTGGATTTGCTATGGCAGGATCAAAGATTAGGTTGGCTGAGTGCTCAAACAAGACAGATTGGAATGCAGGCTCCTCAAATTGTGTTAGGATTTCCAAGAGTGATGCCTAAAGATAGAGAGTTGTTCGATATGTTTTTTACACATGAACGATTAGACAATCTTAGAATCAGTAAAGGAGATATGCTGAACAATGTTGAGGCTCCCGAAATGATACAGTATGCTGAAAACAATTTTTATGAAAGTGCTGTATGGAAAGGTTATGATTGCAGATACAATCACATTGTAAAAAGTAATCATGAAATTATGTTGGAAAGAATGTTGACTGCATTCACAAAAGATATGCCAGTTGATTTAATAACTCCTGGGTGGGTTACAAAAGTGATCGATGAAAAATCAATTCAAGATCAAGACTTTATAAAAAAAGAACTAGATCCTTTTGCTATTAAATTTAGATTAGAAAAATTAGAAAAGATGACCTCCACAACATCGTGGGCAGATAAATCAGGTATCGCAGATTGGTTTAAAAATAGATAGTGCCTATTAAGGCATCATCATGTAAGTGTATGAATGTCTTGCATACACTTTGTCTTTGAACTCTTCGTAATAAACAATAGTTTTAGGTTTTTCTTCTTGCTTCTTATCAGTCACGGCAGATAAAAGATGTTGTTTAGTTGTTTTCCCTGTGTGTTCATAACTTATGATGTCCACAGTAGCAGATGCAACACTGTGAGATGCCTTGCCACTTACTACGCCAGTCACAGCACTACCACTGAGGCTTCCTACCAAAGGCAGACTGCAATTAGTTAATAATAAACAAGTTAATATTACAATTATCTTTTTCATCTGTATATTTAGTGGTGGAGGATAGCGGGATCGAACCGCTGACCTCCTGAATGCAAATCAGGCGCTCTCCCGGCTGAGCTAATCCCCCTAATTTTAGTCTAGTTTACTGCAATCTTCTTTGTTTGCGTGTAATCCGGAGTCCTTATTGTATAACCAAACAAAAGAATGAGTAACTCTTGTGTCACCATCTTTTTCTGTTGCTACACATTTTTTACCAAATGATACTGCATTATATTTGGCACTAGAACATCCTACTACGAACAATAAAGTTGCAAGTAATATTAGTGTTTTTTTCATTGTGTTTTCCTTTGTTCTATTTTAAAACTAATGTACTGGTACTATCACCAATTGTACCTCTTACCCAAGTATTGAATGCCAAAGTGTATCTTGTTTTTTCTGTTTGTACATTAACATCTACACTATGATTGGTCATACTGGGAAATAATATTAATTCAAAAGGCTTTGGCGATAATCTCATTTCTCTTTGATGATACAAATAACTTCTTTTATTATCTGTATCAAAAAAATCTTTATGGTCTATGTTTACAGTGTCTGTAAAAATGTTTGTGTTTGATTTGTCTTTATGTATTACTATGTCGGCAGTTTCTTCACAATCGGTCAGATACAAAACTCCTGATATTAAACTGTTTGAATGATAATGCATCTGAGCATAATGATTCTTCTGATATCTGTTCATCCAACTTGTTGTCATGTAAAATTCGTGTTTAGGATCTACGTCAAGATATCCAAACAAAAATTCATTTACTTGGTCCATTACTTTTCTTTTGACATCTGCAACCTTAGGATCATCTAAGATATAATTGTCAACAGAGTTCCAAGCAATTGAATGCAATCTTTCTTTATAGTCTATGCCTGTTGTAAGGTAATCTATTTCTTCTTTGGTGCAAGGATCTATTCTAGTCTTACACAAAGGAACGGCAAACAACGGCACAACTTGGTTATCTGTAATTGGTATACTCATAATCTATCCTTATGTATTTGTAAAGTGTAACATAATTTTGCAAATTGAACAACTATTTTAGGTCCAGTTGACTACCAGAATCTCCAACCGTCCCACGTACAAAGGTATTAAATGCTAGACTGTACCTCACCTTTTCTGTGGATTGATTTGGTTGAACACTGTGATTCAGAATACTTGGAAACATTAACAAGTCCCATTGTAATGGTTTTACTGTCACTGTTGATTCATTGTACAAATAAGCCATGCTGTTTTTACTCTTTTGTGATTTGAAATCTAAATTGACCGAATATTGAAACAGGTTGTCCCAGCCTTGCCGTTTATGAAATGATATACCAGCAGTATCATTACAATCTTCAAAGTAAAGTACTCCACTGATCAAACTATTTGAATGAAAGTGTTGATGACTATCTTCATGATGACTGTACTTGTTCATCCAACTGGTAGTGATATAAAATTTTTGTTTTTCTGTGTCCACATCCAAATATTTCATAAAGTCTTCCACTTGCTGTAACAAAACGGTTCTTAGATTCTGACACATTGGATCATCTAGTATTTTCATATTGGCAGAGTTGTAAGAGTTTGGTCTTAACATATTATACTCTATTCTATTTTTCAAATAGTCCACAGTATTTTCGTTTACTGGATCTATTTTTGTTCTGCACATTGGTATGGCAAACAAAGGTAGTACGTTTTGATCTTGTATCATTTTAACATTGGTCCTGTTATCCAACCCACACAAGAAATTCTTTTTCCTGACACAATTGGTTTTACGGCGTGCATCAAAAAGGTAGGAAATACCAAGATGCCACCTTTTGGTGTGTCTAGTTTCACGATGTTGGTTGCTCGGTCATCAGTTTTAATTAAAAAATCTCCGCCCTCGTAGTCGTCGTTCATGAAAGATAAGACTGTAAGTTTTCTACATAAGCCATTATCAAACCATAGAGTGTCAACATGAAAGTCATACTGATCACCTTGATTTTCATAATACAACATTTCAAATTGGCAAGGTCCTACCAAGTCATAGTTCCACACAAGGTCATTTGCCTTACGGGCATAACCATACAACAACACACTTAACGGATCAAATTCATCCATAGGAATCTTTTCAACCTTACGCATATCATCGTTTTTGCCTTTGCCTATTCTTCCTGCTTGTCTTTCCTTATCCTTCAATTGCTCCAAGGTGTAATCAATTATGCTGTTAGGCACGGTGCCTTCTGGATACAACCAGTATAGTTTGTCTTTAATTGGTTTCATAATTAAATGTAATCACTATTCTTTTTTCTGTTTGGGTAGGTGTGGTGCTACTATGATAGTGTGCACCATCAAAGTTATACCATCTATTTAATTTTGGTTCTATAGACTCCTTCACAGAATACTTGTCGCTCTCTTTTGTTTCATTGTAAACTATTGTGTTACCATCTGCTTGATTAAGATAATATAATCCTGTCTTGTGTGGAGTATGAAAGTCTTTATGGGCAGGATGTATAATTGGTTCAGGAGTTCTTGTAACTAAACCTATTCTTATTCTAAATAAGTCTTTCAATTGTAAATTTTGTTTGTCTACAGCAGATAAAAGAATAGGCAATGTTATGTCAAACAGATCACCCATTGGGCCGTTTTCTTTTTTGAATACAAGATTACAGAAAGAACTGTGATATGCTGTGTTAGGATCTTGATCTGTTGCTGTATATTCTCCACGAAACCAAGGAGTTGTTGGACCATCTATGCGTGTTAAGATATTATGATAGTGATTTTGTCCTAGTAAATTATCAATTAACATTTCTTAATCTTTCTATTATGTCTTTTACTTCATCATTCCAAGTAATTTGTAGACTGTATCTCCATTCAGGAGTTTGATTAAAACATCTATGAAACACAGAAGGATCTGTGATGATTGCTCTATCATCATATATGTGGCTTTCTGTGACAGTTTTCTTGTCTTGTTCATAGTATTCTATTCTAGTTTCTTCTTTGTAATTCCTAGGACTTAATAAAGTCATCATTATTGTTCTTCTTGATTGTCCTGGCTTTGTGTAAGTATCAATATGAACGTGCATATCTGTATAAGCAGGCAATCTCATAATGTAAATTGAAGCAGGTTTTTTAATTTTGTCTGTAATTATTCTTTCTGCTTCTACGATTGATTCGTCTCTCACTTTGTCTGTGTCTAAAAACTTTATAAATTGATAAGGCTGTTCTTCTCCACCGTCGTGTGTGATGTGATTGATCCACCTATCATCATTCATTGCACATTCTAGCATTTTGTTCTTATGATCGTCTGAAAAAATTATATCAGTTTCGTGGATGTTCATTTTAATTTTTTATGATCTCTAACAGTCTTAATCAGTGTTTCAACATTTTCAATAGGAGTCTCTGGCAGTATGCCATGGCCCAAATTCATAATGTAAGGAGTTTCCTTCATTAGTTTTACGTATTCTAAAGTTCTACGGATTACTTCCGTTTTGCTCATCATTAACACTTGTGGATCCATGCCGCCTTGTATTGCATACCCTTCTAAATGTTTCGCCGCCCAACTTGGCTTTACATCTGCTGAAATAGATATTACATCAGGCTTACACCAATGACAAAACTGTTTGACTTCTTTTCCTATCATACGAGGAAATGCAATTATTGGTGTATTAGGATGTTTGGCCCTAATGTTTTCTATTACCTTTGCTGTAGGATCAAACACACAATCTATTAAATGGTCTTCATCGCAGTCTCCTGCCCAACTGTCAAACAATTGAACAGCATCTGCACCACAAGATATTTGTGCAATGGCGTGTTCACTAATATACTCAACCAATTTATCAAGATAAAAACTTCTATCAAAGGCATCTAAGTCTTGAGGCTTTTCTATCTTTGTCATATATTTTAAAATGGTGTAAGGTGCACCAACAAAACCTAATACTGCCTTGTGTGGCTCCAATTTGCTTCGCACCATTTTAATAATTTTGTATGTGTGTTCTAGTCTTGAATGAAATGTTTTTAAATCTGTTTCTAACATTTCTTCTTTGAAGGTTCCCACAGTCAAAGGATCATAACTGACTGTTTGTCCTAGTGCTCTGTGGATCATTAATAAGTCCGAAAAAATTACAGCCGCATCCATATCATAACGTGTGACAGGTTGTAGTGTGACTTCTGTTGCAACAACAGGGTCCATAAACATTTTGTCGAGACTGCCTGTCTTCTTTTTAAGTTCCTGATATTCTGGCAGATGTCTTCCTGCTTGTCGCATTATCCACACAGGCAAACTGTTAGGCTGTTGTTCTTTGATTGTTTTTAATAGTAGCATTTAATGGTATTTAACCAGTGTTGAAGTTTTTAGTATTTAGAATGATTAAGTACTACACAATGCAAAAACCAAACTACAGACTACCAGAATATAATTTAATGTCATCGGCTGAAGCCAACCAGTGGTACTACGAACAAGGTCGTATTTCAAAAAAAACTAGAGATTTTTATAACCAAAGAACAGAACATATGATTCATTTGTATCATTCTCAAAAGTCTTTGGTTGAAAAGGCTAAATCAAATGATTTTTACCGCATTGATTTTCAAATGGATCACAATAAAGTAAAACAAGAACTTGAATCTGTTTTACATATGAAGCACAATGTAAACAGAGGCAGTACCAAAGGTTGGTACAACATTTCCTTGTATGACGTGTTTGCAAAGACATCTGATAGCGGAGTGCTACATAGAAGTAATGAATTAGAAACTTTTAAAATAGATTATCATTCAGATGGCAGTCCTGTTTGGAAAATTACTGATGCCGGAAAAATGTGTCCTTACACAATTTCCAAAGTGTTAGAAATGACTGATAATCCTAACAGAATACGTTTTAGTATGTTACCACCTGGTGGATCTATGGTTTGGCACACTCATTTACGACTGCCCAACATGGCAGGTACCATAAAACAAAATGATTTATATCACGAGTTTGCTGTGCATCTTCCTGTAAAAACTAATAAAGATTGTTATGCAATGGTGAGCAATAATGAAAACTATTTAGGTCCAGATGATGGTGTAACAGACTTTGTAGGCAAACATATGCCTTTAGGAGAAGTCTGGGGAATGAATAGTGCAAAAAATCATATGGTATGGAATAATGGCACAACAGAAAGATGGCATTTATATTTGTGGTGCAACTATTTAGGATACGAGAAGAAAAATAAATTTTCTAGGTTTCTTTAAAATATTTTTTTAATTTATCTGCCTCACCTGAATGTTTTTCATAATCAGGTAAAGGATCTTTTTTAGTGTCCAACACTTCCCATTTCATTGCCCACTTTTGATTAAATTCAACCCAAGCCGCACCTTCTGGATCAGCGTCTGACCTTATTGCATCTTCTGGACATTCAGGTTCGCACACCCCACAATCAATACATTCATCTGGATTGATCACAAGCATATTTTCACCTTCGTAAAAACAATCCACAGGGCACACATCCACGCAGTCTGTGTGTTTGCACATTATACATTTGTCATTTACAGTATAGGTCATATATTAATTTAGCATTTTGTTTTGGCGGACTCGACAGGAGTCGAACCTGTGACCTCCAGTTCCGCAAACTGGCGTTCTATCCAACTGAACTACGAGTCCTTGTAATAATTTCTTCAAATTTCTCTGCCAATCTTTTATGTGCCTCTGGTCCTGGATGTAAATTATCCAAAGCCATTGGATATTTCTTTTTTATCTTATGATAATCGAAGTCTAGGAACTTAACAGAGTTCCAAAAAGGTATTTGTTCTTCCAAAGTTTCTTCTAATCGCCAATGATGGTTTTCTATTCCTAAATTGTCAAGATAATTTTTAATATGGTTTGCTCTTAGATAAAAATCCATATGCATATCATAATCATCATGCAAGTGTCTAAAGAAACTTTTTGATGCCTTACTGTCCTGCCAAATACCTATTTGTTCTACAGAATGTTTTTTAATGATACACGTACGGTTATAAAATGACCAACCTACTATTACAACGGCGTTGTCAGGCAATTTTGTACTCAATACTTTGTGCGATATTTCTTTATTACTTGCTCCTGGTTTGCTCAAATTAACAACGTCATAATCCATTTTCGATGCCAATAATGTGGGCCAAGCAAACTTGCTAGGGTTTTCCATCTGTGGGGGTAAACAGTCTTCTAACCCATCTCCGTAGGTACAACTATCACCAAATGTGACGAGTATTTTTCTAGACATCTTTCTTCTTAGGATTTTGTGCAACAGGATCGTCTATTTCTTTTATATCCGAAACAGTCATGTTAGGAAATCTTGCTTCAATGTCTTCACCAGTTTCACTGTAAACAAAAGTCTTAATCGTTCTGTCTTTCATCTTAAGATTAAATTCAAATGCTTTCATTATGCCTCTTTCACTTTGTTTATCATCAATCCAATCATTTCATAGAAACCTGTCTGTCTATTCATTGTTAACATTTGATCCAATTTAATTGATCTAAAATGTTCTTCTGTAATTTTCTTTGCTTCTGCTATAGATAATGAGTTAAAAATGTCTACAAGTATATAGGCATACCCTGCGGCAATCATTCCATTGCTCCATGCTTTAAACTTATTATCTTCTCTATCCACATATAAATCAAATTGACATTGTTTTATTTTGTTATCCATTATCCGTTTTGTTTCCGACAACGGAGTGTCATTTAATTTTGCACCCAAAGACATCAACCAGTTATACACTTCTAGTTCGTCTATGCTTTTTAACGTTTCAATGTGTTCTTTGTATTCGTTTAATTTTGTTTGGATTGTATTTTCCATAATTCATCCGGGTTCTTCATTGTTTTAATTTCCATTGCGTTGCCATGTGGATCAGCAATGAACATGGTTTCTTGTTCTAAATCTGTCCCTTCAAATCTCACATAAGGTTTGTCTATAAATTCTATATTATTTTCGATACATCTTTTCTTTACTTCATCAAATGCTTCTCTAGTCAAATGCACACCAAAGTGTGGTACACTGACATTGCCCATGTCAACGTTGTGTCTTTCGCCTTGTTTCTTTTTTGTAGGATCAGAACCATGTAAAGTTAATTCGTTCCCCCAGAAGTTTATGTCTACCCATGCATCAGGATATTTGAATTCACTGTTATGTTTTGTGCAACCTAGCACATTGACATAAAAGTCTACTGCTGTTTTTAGATCGCCTGCTTCAACGGCTAAATGAAATCTGCTACTCATTGTTTCATTCCTTTCTTTTTCGTGTTGAATTGTTTATCGTTAGGTGTATTATCCGCAAGTTCTTCCAAGAACTTTGTGAATTCCATTGCAAGTTTTTTCTTGTCTTGTTGTGATATCTTTTTGTTGTTAATATTTTTTAACAATTTTGGATATTCTTTGTTTAATTTTTCTAATAATTGTTTCTTTGTCATTCTTTAAAATCGTTGTATAGTGTGTAAGTGGCAGTTAGTTCTTCTCCTGCTTTAATAGGTCTTTTAGTAATTAGATAGCACACTGGTTTTTGATGCCAGAAGCCTTTAACATTTTTACAATTCGGATCATCGGAATGATTATAAAAGGCACCCAAGGCAGTTCTAATTGCACCGTGCGGAAAGTTTTTATCCAATATGTGAACAATTCCAAGCACCACTTCGGCATCAAAGTCTTTGGTTGCAAATAAACCTAAACCTTGCACTTGCGATTCTTTGATTGTGACCCCGTCTGGTAATGGCTTATACATAGTTCCTATCGTATTCTTCTTTTGTTATCATTTCTAATTCAACAGCATCGACCTTTGCTACGTTATATAGAAGTTCTATAGACTCCATAAATTTTTTGTAACTTGTTTCCCACCAATAAACAATAGATTCCATTGTGCCTTTTGTTACAGTCACTTTATAATATACATCTTCCATCATACAGGATTCAAGTGGTTTAACAAAATTACTACACAAATCATAAAAAATGTTATTGCTACAAAACACATTAGTATTCTTTTTGTTTGTGCAATGCCTTTTAAAATTTTTCTTTTCATTTTTACCTTTTGTTAAGTGGGGGATGCCTAGTACACCCCCCAACTAGGATTAATGGTACGGATGGTGAGATTGGGTACTCACAATGCCAGTCTCCCGGCGCTCCACCTTTTGGAGTAGAGTTGTGTTTGATTCCACCACATCACGCATTAATAATATATTACATTTTCGGTAAATTGTCAACAGTGTTTGGTTAAAATGCATTTGGTGGTTGTATATACTTTTCTAATTGTTCATAGTGTAAAATTAGTATTTCTTCAGGAATAGGTGCCCCAAATAAATTTAAAGTTTTTCCTTTAACCATCTTTTTTATATACAAAGGGTGCTTCTTTAGATCGATTATATTGTTTTCCATTCATGATTATTTAAAAAAATTTATTGGAGCGGGTGACGAGAATCGAACTCGTGTGTTCACCTTGGAAGGGTGACGTAATACCATTATACCACACCCGCTTCTGGCGGTCCCTAGGGGAATCGAACCCCTCTTTCATGGATGAAAACCATGTGTCCTAACCGATAGACGAAGGGACCTAGTCTTCTTTTTTAACAGGAAGTTTGTTCGCGGTGTGTATAGAGTCCGGGATCGCAAGAGGTTTTTCAGTCCAGCC
>Ga0163109_10003679_pt1 | contig 11725 bp, 9 predicted proteins | sample CRUFie1St13metaG_FD_108704 | JGI IMG/M metagenome (GOLD analysis project Ga0163109, IMG submission 108704) | Marine microbial communities from the Costa Rica Dome - CRUD Field 142mm St13 metaG | ecosystem: Environmental > Aquatic > Marine > Oceanic > Photic zone | place: Costa Rica: the Eastern... | reverse complement strand
GATTCTATTGACTGAACAGGTATATTTAGATCAGCAGATATTTCTTTTATTTGAGTAATTAAATTTCCATTGCCTGGGTTATCCATAGCAAGAACAGCAACACTTCCTCGAGATAACTTTTGACCTGAAAGTATCGATTCTTTATCAATGATTCGTACTTGAACATTTTCTTCAAGCAGTCTTGCTGCAAATGCAACTGATCTATCATCATCACCATCGACTGCCCATATTATTGCATTATCATCTATAGCAATATTTGTAGAGGAGGGCTCCCAATTAACAAGATTTTTATCAATATTTTCGAGAGCAGTTACAGCTGGCAGTCCATACATCATTGTGAAATTGAATGCAGTTGTGTCATACATTATAGAAGAACCGTCTCTGAGATTTTCTTGTCGTTCTTCTATAAGAACTGATTCATCAATTTCTGCATCAAATTCTAATATTGCCTTTATAAGGGGTGCCTCTGGCTGCCTGTTTGGAATAATTAAACTTCCTTCAGGAATTTCATAATTAGCTTCAATATCACCCAATTGATTTACTATTTTATCTACCAGCAAAGTTTTAGTATTTTTAAATACCTCTATATCTTGGGCTTTTAATTTATCTACTAATGCGTTTAAGCGTCCATGATTTCTAGATGGTAAGACAACAAAAGTTTGATTAGCATATTTGCTATCTTTAGAAATATTGTATTTACGACCATCCCAATAATCTTTATACATAGCCTTTGTATTAACTTTTAAAGTATTAAGGTTTTCGATAGTGCTTACAAATTGATGATGGACTGATTCTTTATAAGATTGAATCGTTCCCTCAGGTCTTCTCACGCCATCCTCTGACATTCTTGATTGTTCATAGAGTATCCCAAGACTGCCACGAAATTGAACATAAAAAGAATATCCTGGATAAAGATCCTCATGCCATTCTCCAGTATAAAAACGCCAATTTTTTTTATCGAATGCTTCAGCTTGATCTTTTGCAAATACATTTCCCCATTTAATGAGATCTTCATCTATGTTCTTATTAATAGGCTCTCTTGGAGGCCCTGTCATGAAAGTGTCTTGTGCGCCCATCTCATGCCCATCAACAAGAATCTGAGGTCTCCATTTATTAATTAACTTTACTCTTCCTTGTGTTTCAGGTTGAGTTAAGTAGAACCAGTCTCTATTTAAATCAAAGTAATAATGATTTGTTCTTCCGTATGGCCAATCTCCAGTATGTAATAGCGATTGATCATCATAATTTGGAGCGGTGCCTCTGTATTGTTCCAACGACTTTGCAAATCTATCTCTTCCATCAGGATTCATCATAGGATCAATGATAATCACCATATTGTTAAGTAAATCCTCAACAGCAGGATCATTGCTTGCAATAAGATGATAAATGACTCCTAGAGCAGCATCTGCCCCAGATGTTTCATTTCCATGAATAGAATATGCCATCCATGCTATTGCAGGTAATGAGTCTATAATTGAAATTGCTTCACGATCACTTATTTTTCTTGCGTCAGATAGTTGTGAAATATTTTCTTTAATTTGATCAAGATTATTAATATTTTTAGGTGATGAAATAAAAAGAGCATAAAGAGGTCGGTTTTCATGAGATTTTGCATACTCAACAACCTTAATTTTATTTGACTGTTCAGACCATTTTAAAACTGCATTAGAAATTTGCGATGGATTAGCTACTCTATCTCCATAATTAAAATCTAAAAATTCATTAGGATGATCGATTGAATCAATATATGTGCCTGATAGAATTTTTTCAGCATATAAATCTTTGGAGTATGAAGTAGGCTCACTTAAGGTTTCACTATTTAAAACAGTAGAAAAAACTATTGCAAACGTAAGTAAATTTTTGATATTCATATAAATATTTTAATTATTATTTATTAAGATGATAATACATATCGCTTTAAATATCGTAGACTAAATTAGATTAAATCTTTTATGAAAAAGCTTATATCAATAATATTTATAATAGCAGTATTTGCAGCTGGAATATTTCTATACCTAAGAAATGCAGATGTTGATGTTAATTACGAAAGATTTAATATGGTTGCACCAGGGATTCTTAGAACTCCGGTTGAACGTTTTAACAATATTGTAGATTATCCATTTAAAGAAAATTACTTAATTATTGGTGATACTCGCATTCATTATTTGGATGAAGGTCCAAAAGACGGTGAAATTATCTATTTGCTTCACGGTGAACCAGCTTGGAGCTATTTGTTTAGAAAAATGATTCCTATACTTACTAGAGCTGGATACAGAGTAATAGCACCTGATATGGTTGGATTTGGGAAATCTGATAAATATGTGTCGATTAAAGATTATTCTCATCAAATGCATGTAGATAAAATGACTCAATTAATAGTAGAGCTAGATCTAAATAATGTTACTGCTCATGTTCACGATTGGGGTGGTTTGGTTGGTCTCAGAGTCATAGCAGAAGAACCTGAAAGATTTTCAAGAGTCATTGCATCTAATACAAGCTTAATAGCACCAGGGAGAGGTTTTTTTAGAGAGATAATGTCCTTTATTAGTTATCCATTATTTAAATTATCTATTTGGTTTCAAGGGCCAGCTACGTGGGAAGAATTTATAGGTGGTGATGGTTTTACAGGGTGGATAAGATATTCAAGATACACTGATAATATTGATGTTGGTGGGATTATGCAGACCTTAGGTAATGTGAATAATGCTGAGAGAGAAGGCTATGAGGCACCTTATCCAAATGCTACCTATAAAGCTGGAGCACAAATTTTTCCATATTTAATTCCTAGCGAATTAAGAAAAAATGAAAAAGCCTATAGAGAAGTTTTTGAGAAATGGAATAAGCCATTTTTAATTGCAAATAGTGATAATGATCCTGTTACAAGAAATAATCCAAGAATGGTTGAAATGTTAAAGAGAATTCCATCAGCTCAAGAAATTTCTATTCAAGGGCCAGGACATTTTATACAGGAAGAGGCTGGTCCAGAATATGCTCAACTAATAATTGATTTTATTAATGGTAATCCGCAGTCTTTCAAAATAGATAAAAAGGCTTTAGAAAAATAAGGATACTTTAGTTAATAATTAAATCTTTTTTGAACATGCTTCCTTCTTTTTTGTATTTGAATCTCTCTTTCGCCTTCTATTATCTTTTTTTCATCACTTGGAAGGTGCTTGTTAAGATCATTAATTTTTATTAATTGAGCAGAAGGGTAGAGACTTTTATCAAGAGATGCATTTTTCAATCCATCATATCTCATCAATATTACACCTCTATTAAAATCTTCTATATCTAACCAGTTGTGATAACCAGGATCTTTCTTTGAAAGAAGATAATAAATAGCCCCATCAGAGCTTACTTTTGATTGATCTAAAGTTAAACTTGATATCCTGTTAGCATAATCCAAAGATTGCCACCATGGATTACCTAGCTGTATTCCTTGATAAGATGATTCCGTTGGCCAAGCTTTTATAATTAAAACTTCATCATTTTTTAAATTAAAGTGACCAACAGACATTAACCTACCTGAGAGCCCGCCTGTTTGACCAACCTGCCTTGGCTTAGATATAGAGTTTAATGGCATTATTTGCTCAACTCTTTTTAAATGATAATCAGGCCATCGAGTTATATTAGAAAGAAGTTCATTAGCTAAATTTATGAGATCCTCTGCAACACTATCAGTATTAATTTTTGGATATGAACCTTTTTCTTTATCAATTCTGTCAATGTGAATTGTTCCAGGAACTTCGCTATTCCAATCAGAAAGAGTTTGTCTAACTAGAAGTCTTGTAGAGGTATTTTCAAGAGGCATCCAATTATCAAAATCCATATTTTTACCGCCTACTATTATCTCAAAAGATCCGTCTTGATTATATTTAAGATCATCAAGCACATATAGAGATTTCGAGAGGGTATCAGGTAGATATGTAGTAAACGATATTGTTTTAGAGCTTCCACGTGTACCCCAAACTCTATAAGTACCAGAACCATCCAAAAAAGTTTGATGATATGTTTGATCAGCATTATCCATACCAGTTTTTGTAAAAGTGCTTAAATTATTAAAGTAGGGGAAGTCATGATCATTAATAACCTCTTGTTTTATAGTGCTTATTAGACTGCTTAGTATATGAATATAAGCTTGGGCCTTTTCTCTATCTGAAGAATAATATTTATGTGATTGAACAAATTCTCCTGATTGAACTAGTGATTCTATGAAAGCATCATATGAAGACTCAATAGTTCCATCATGAATAATTTTTTTTGGTTCATATAGTCTAAATTGCCATAAATAACTTAAAACAAGTCCTATGAATAAACCAATTGTTAAATATAGAATTTTTTTCATTTGTAGTTTGTTATCAATGGGTTAGGGTGCAAATTTATTCCTGTAATATTATATAACTTCGCATAATATATATTATGTTAAATTATATAAGATCATTTATACCTGTAATTCTGATATAAACTCCTTAATATAAGCTGTTATGTCATCTGGAGAGTCTTCTTGAATGAAATGATTGCCTTTCACTACAACTTCCTTAAGGTTTTCCCATGTTCTTACTTCATCTCTTTGTGTTCCAACCAACAAGAAGCCTGGTTCAGCATTAATAAATAACTTTGGAATATTCGAGGTCTTATGAAATTTTGCATTCATCTTTATCTCATTGTGAGTATCAAATGGCTCTTCATTAAAAGGTATATTTCTTGGAAATGTTAATGTTGGTCGTCTATCTTCACCTTGTTGCTTAAATGGTCTCAAATATTCCTTTTTTGCCTCTTCAGACATTGGGTTAATTGGGTCATTAAATAAAATTCTTTCTACAAAGAAATTTTTATCTAAAATTAATTCTTCACCTGCATCTGATCTAAAAAGTTTAAAAATTTTTGTACCAGCTTCAGGCCATTGATCCCAAGTTAACGGAACAGCAACTCCTTCCATAAAAGTTATTGAAGAAATACTATCTGAATGTAATCTCGAATACTTTAATCCAAGGCCGCAACCCCAATCATGTATTACAAGGTGTATTTTGTTTCCAAGATCTAATTTTTTTAAAAATCCTTCCAAATACTCATATTGACCGTTAAAACTGTATCCAGGATTGTCAATGCCTTCAAGCTTTTCTGAGTCTCCCATGCCTATTAGATCTGGAACAATTACTCTAAATGATTTATTAAAATTAGGTGCTATATTTCTCCATAAATATGAAGATGTTGGATTTCCGTGAATAAAAACAATAGCATCTCCAATTCCCTTATCTATGTAAGCAATTTTTTTACCATTTACACTAATAAATTTTTTCACTTTATTCCCTTGATGGTAATCCCTTCACACGTTGAAGTGTGATTTCTGTTGCTGCCCTTCTATGTTTGCTTAACTCTTGGTATCCCTCATCTGCCCACCAATTATCAGCATCTTCCTCTGTTGGAAAGGAAAATATAATTGTTCTTCCTGGTAGAGGCTCTACTCCCTCAAGAATCTGACGATTATCGTCATATGTTATAAAGGTACCATTATGTTTTTTAAGAAATGAAAAAAAGCCTTTTTCATATATCCGATATTCATTTTTATCATGTATCGTTAAATTTACTACCATATACACGCTTATATTCTCTGACATAATTTTCTCCTTTTAATCAATTATTTTAGTGTAAAATAGGGATATGGCAAAAGAAGACAATTTAGAATTTGAAGGAGAGGTAATAGAAACTCTTCCTAATACTACTTTTAAAGTTAAATTAGAAAACGATCATATAATTGAAGCTCATATTTCAGGAAAAATGCGAAAGCATTACATTAGGATCTTAACTGGAGATAAGGTTAAAGTTGAAATGACTCCTTATGATCTTACAAAAGGCAGGATTACATTCAGAGGGCGTTAGGCCTTAGATTTTGCAGTTTTCTTTTTAGCGCTAAATTTTACTTCGTTTGCAACTAAATCAACTTTGATTTGACCGCCCTTACTAAGTTCTCCAAATAATACCTTATCAACCAAGGGTTTCTTAATTTTATCTGTAATAAACCTTTCCATGGGTCTTGCTCCCATTTCTTTGTTATATCCATTTTCAGCAATCCAGTTTAAAACTTTTTTAGAATAGATTAATTCAACATTTCTTGCATCAAGCTGCGCTTGAAGCTTAGTAAGAAATTTATCAACAATGGACAAGATAACCTTCATTGGCAGATAGTTAAATTGAATAATCTCATCCAATCTATTTCTAAATTCTGGTGAAAATAATTTCTTAAGTGACAATAATGCATCAGATTCATTTGATTGATCGCTAAAACCAATACTCTTCTTTTCGAGCAAATCAGCACCAGCATTTGTCGTCATTACAACAATAACATTTCTAAAATCTGCTTTACGACCATTGTTATCAGTTAAAACTCCTGAATCCATAATCTGAAGAAGTAGATTAAATATATCTGGATGGGCCTTTTCAATTTCATCAAGCAAAAGTACGCAATGAGGATTTTGAACAACTGCTTCGGTTAAAAGGCCGCCTTGATCAAAACCAACATATCCTGGAGGTGCCCCAATTAATCTTGATACGGTATGTCTTTCCATATACTCAGACATGTCAAATCTTACAAGCTCAATACCCATCATATTGGCTAGTTGAGTGGTGATTTCAGTTTTACCGACTCCAGTTGGGCCGGCAAATAAGAAGGAACCTATGGTTTTATTGTCATCTCTGAGCCCTGCTCTAGATAATTTAATCGCATTAACTAGACTTTTAATGGCTTGATCTTGACCAAAAATAACGGTTTTCAAGTCTGATTCTAATTTCTGCAGATTTATTGATTCCTGATTGGAGATAGTTTGTTCAGGAATCTTAGAAATCTTAGATATAGTTTTTTCAATATGTACCTGTTTTACGGTAATTTTTTTAGAATTAGACCTAGATATATTTAATAAAGCACCTGTTTCATCTATTAAATCAATGGCTTTATCTGGTAAAAATCTGTCATTTAGAAATCGTTTAGATAATGTAACAGCTGAATTAATTGATTCATTTGAGTATTTAACATTATGATGAGACTCATAGTTAGTTTTTAAACCATCTAGGATCTTTATACACTCATCTACAGACGGCTCTAATACGTCGATTTTTTGAAATCTTCTAGATAAGGCCTGATTCTGATTAAAAACACCTCTATATTCTTGAAAAGTTGTTGAACCAATACATCGAAGTTTTCCTTTACCTAACGCAGGTTTCAAAAGATTTGAGACATCCAAGCTTCCCCCAGATGCTGACCCAGCACCAATAATTGTATGAATTTCGTCAATAAATAAAATCGGATTGTTTTGTTTATCTAAAAAGTTTAGAACTGATTTAAGTCTTTTTTCAAAATCGCCTCTATATTTAGTTCCAGCAATTAACGCTCCTATATCTAAAGAATATAATCTAGATTCATGCAAAAATTCAGGTGTATCTTTTGCGTTGATTAAATGGGCCAAACCCTCAGCTATTGCAGTTTTACCAACACCAGATTCCCCAACTAATAATGGATTATTTTTAGTTCGTCTAGCTAGGATTTGTATTATCCGTTCCACTTCATCTGTTCGCCCTACTAACTGGTCAACTTTATTAGTTTCGGCTAAATTATTTAAATCAATTAAAAATTCTAATTCGTTGCTTTCAAGGGAGGACTGCTGCTCCTTGCCCTCCTCTAATGGGGCTGACTCAGATTCAGGGGATGCTTCCTCTGGTTTACCATGAGAGATATACGAAACAATATCTAATCTTCCAATTCCTTGTTTTGAAAGAAGAAATACCGAATGAGATTCCTTTTCAGAAAAAATTGCAACTAATAAATTAATTGGTTTTACAACTCCCTTACCTGAGGACTGAACATGAAAAACAGCTCTTTGAAGAACCCTTTGAAAACCTAATGTTGGTTGAACAGGTTTTTTTGCATCAGACTTAACAGGAGTATTATCTCTTACATGCTCTTCAAGATTTTCTCTTAAAGTTGCTAAATTTACATCATTTGATTCAAGGGCTTGCCGAACTTCAAAATCAGCGATAAGCATTAAGAGAAGATGTTCAATCGTAAGGTACTCAAGATTTTGATCTTGAGCCTGATCGAATAAATTTGCTATTGATTGTTCTAATTCTTTACTAAACATTAGTCTGTTAACGGCTCTATTTCACTTATGAGAGGATGCTCATGAGCTTTTGCCATTTGGTTAATTTCGTGAGATTTCATTTCAGCGATCTCTTTAGGAAATATACCACATACTCCCTTTCCTTTTGTATGAACTGCAAGCATTATTTGAGTTGATCTTTCGTGATCATAACCAAAAATTGATTGGAGAATGTAAACAACAAATTCCATAGGTGTAAAGTCATCATTCAGAAGAACAACTTGATACAATGGAGGTTCCTTTAATTCTGGTCTACCCTCTAAAACAAGCGTTCCTAAATCACCTGCACCATTGGAACCGTTGGAAGATTCTGAAGACATATAAATCCTCACATTCTTTTGATCATTTCCTTTGCAAAGCCTGAACAAGAAACCAAATTTGCGCCATCCATTAGTCTCTCAAAATCGTAAGTAACCATTTTATCTGTAATTGCAGCTTCCATTGATGAAATAATAAGGTCGGCTGCTTCAGTCCAACCCATATGTCTTAACATCATTTCAGCTGACAAAATTAAGGAACCTGGATTAACTTTATCCTGACCAGCATACTTTGGTGCAGTACCATGCGTTGCCTCAAATAATGCAGAGTCATCTCCAATATTTGCTCCAGGGGCAATGCCAATACCCCCAACACAGGCAGCGAGTGCATCCGAGACATAATCACCATTCAAGTTCATTGTTGCTATAACATCATACTCTTTTGGTCTAGTAAGTATTTGTTGAAGAAAAGCATCACAAATTACATCTTTGACTATAATACTTTTATTAGTATTCGGATTCTTAACTGTAACCCATGGACCGCCATCTAACAGCTCTCCATGATATGAATTCATACTTAACTCATATCCCCAATCTCTAAATGCTCCTTCAGTAAACTTCATAATATTTCCTTTATGAACAAGTGTTACAGACGACCTATCATTTTTAATAGCATAATCAAGGGCTTGTTTTACTAGTCTTTCAGTCCCCTGCTTGGATATAGGTTTAACACCAAGGCCAACCTCAGAAGGAAAACGAATTTGAGTAACATTAAATTGTTCTTGTAAAACTTTTACCATTGCATCTGACTCTTTAGAGCCAGCTTCAAACTCTACACCAGCGTATATATCTTCAGAATTTTCTCTAAAAATTACCATGTCAACATGAGAAGGATTTTTTACTGGGCTTGGAACTCCTGCAAAATATCTAATTGGTCTTAAACACACATAAAGATCGAGAATCTGACGTAAAGAGACATTCAATGATCTTATTCCGCCTCCAACAGGAGTTGTTAGTGGTCCTTTGATGCTGACGATATACTCTTTTAACGCTTCAATGGTTTCATCAGGTAACCATGTATCCGCATCATATATCTGAGTTGATTTTTCGCCACAAAAAACTTCCATCCATGCTATTTTCTTATCTCCTTTATATGCTGTCTCAACTGCATTATCTACAACGTCAATCATAGCTGGCGTAATATCAATTCCAATTCCATCACCTTCTATAAAAGGAATAATTGGATTATTAGGGACTTGAAGCGACCCATCTTTTAATGTAATTTTTGAGCCTTCATTTGGGATCTTAATATGTTTGTAAGCCATGTTATCCTCTTTAAAACGGTTTTATATTGTAAAATTCGGATGAATTATACTCTAAAAAAACCTCTTAAATTAAGGTTTATAAATAAAATATGACAAATATAAATAAAACAGTTGTTGTGGGCATGTCAGGCGGTGTTGACTCGTCTGTTGCAGCTTATTTATTACAGAAAGAAGGCTATAACGTTCAAGGTTTATTTATGCAAAATTGGCAAAATGAACCTGGAGAAGTTTGTACATCAGAGCTAGATTTTAAAGATGCATCTAAAGTTTGTGATCAATTAAATATTCCATTGCATAAAGCAAATTTTAGTGATGAATATTGGGATAAAGTATTTAAAGAATTTCTTTCAGAACATGAAAAAGGAAGAACACCAAATCCTGATATTTTGTGTAATAGAGAAATAAAGTTCAAATCGTTTTTAGATTATGCAATTAAAATTGGAGCCGATCATATAGCAACTGGCCACTATGCAAGACTTGAACAAAAAGATAATCATACTCTTTTAATGAGATCAAAAGACTTAAATAAAGATCAAACATATTTTCTTCATGAAGTTAGTGGTAATGATTTTGCTAAATGTTTATTTCCATTAGAAGGACTTACTAAGAGTGAAGTAAGAGAAATCGCTGAAATTAATAACTTTATAAATCATAATAAAAAAGATTCTGTTGGAATTTGTTTTGTTGGAGAAAGAAATCTAAAAGATTTTCTTAAAAGATTTATCAAGTTTGAAAAAGGAGACATAAAAGATTCCGAAGGTAACATTATTGGCGAACACCCAGGAGCAATTCTTTATACTCAAGGCCAAAGACAAGGGTTAAATGTTGGTGGTGTTAAAAATAAACCTGAGTTGCCATGGTACGTTTACGATAAAAATATTGAACTTAATGAAATTTATGTATGCCAGGGAGAATTTAATAATTTATTAATGAGTAGCGGATTAATTATGGAAAAGATGAAGTGGATTAATCCAACTAAAAATCCAAAAAAACTTAGTTGTCAGGTACAAGTTCGACACAGAGGAAAGCCAATAGAATGTATTGCGCACTTTTTAGATGATGAAGTAAAAGTAATGTTCTCAGAAAACATCAGAGCAATAGCACCGGGACAATCAGCTGTGCTTTACAAAAATAATCAATGTTTAGGTGGCGGCATAATAGCAAAAGCTTTAAAAGACTAGCTATAATTAGCTCAATGAAAAATCAAGATCAAATCTCTCCACTAGATAATCGCTATAATCAAAAAATTGTTGAATTAGCAAAGAATTTTTCAGAATCCAATCTAAATAAAACTCGATTTGAAATTGAGATTGATTGGGTAATTTTTTTAACCACTCAATGTGGTAAAAAGTTCCCGCCTCTATCTAATGCTGCAAAAAAAAATCTTTTAGCAATCAAGAATAATTTTAATGAAAAATCGGCAAAAAGAATTAAAAAAATTGAGTCAAAAACTAATCATGATGTTAAAGCTGTTGAATATTTTATTAGAGAAGAATTTAAAAAATATTCCAATTTAAAAAAATACGAATATTTAGTTCATTTTGCATTAACTAGTGAAGACATTAATTCATTAACATACGGTGTATTACTCAGAGATGCTAAAGATATATATATTAAAAAATTAGACTCCCTCATTAAAATATTAAATTCAAAATCTACATCATGGTCATCAATACCCATGCTCGCCAGAACTCATGGGCAAGCCGCATCTCCATCAACTCTTGGAAAAGAAATAAAAGTTTTTCATCAAAGACTAACTCGACAAAAAGAAATACTAAAAAGAATAAGACCTTTAGCTAAGTTTAGTGGTGCTACAGGCAACTACCATACTTTATATTTGGCTGATTCAAGCATTAATTGGGCATCAAAGACTAAAAAGTTTATTTCAACACATAAGGTTGAACAAAATCCAATAACAACACAAATTGAACCACACGATGGAATAGCGGAAATTTGTCAATGCATTCAAAGAATTAATAATATTTTGATTGAT
>Ga0163109_10003678_pt1 | contig 11726 bp, 8 predicted proteins | sample CRUFie1St13metaG_FD_108704 | JGI IMG/M metagenome (GOLD analysis project Ga0163109, IMG submission 108704) | Marine microbial communities from the Costa Rica Dome - CRUD Field 142mm St13 metaG | ecosystem: Environmental > Aquatic > Marine > Oceanic > Photic zone | place: Costa Rica: the Eastern... | reverse complement strand
CGGGACAGCAGCCACTTCTCAGGTGGTGGCAGAGGCACTCGGGCTCGCACTTCCCCACTCGGCATTAGCTCCAAGCGGCGAAGTGGTCTGGATGGATAATGCGACTCAGAGCGCGCTTGCTCTGCTGGAGCTAAGTAAGGCTGGTAGAACAACCAGCGACATATTAACCGACAGTGCAATTCATAATGCAATGGTCGTTCACGCAGCCTGCGGAGGTTCCACAAATTTACTTTTGCACATCCCAGCAATAGCTTATGCAGCAGGATTGGAAAGGCCTACTGTCGACGATTGGAACGAAATCAATAAGCAAGTACCCAGATTAGTTGACGTTCTTCCAAATGGTCCCCGCAACCACTACACAGTTCAGTTATTCTTAGCGGGTGCTGTACCTGAGGTAATGTTACATCTTCGAAGAATGGGCTTACTCGATCTTGATGTTTTGACTGTGACCAACAGGACTCTAGGCGATAATCTCAATGAATGGGAGCATTCGGAACGAAGGAATCGATTCCAAGAAATCCTAAAGGAACAGGATGGAATTGAAGCAACGGATGTAATTCTATCTCCTGAACTAGCTCAGGCCGCAGGTATCACAAGTACAGTCTGTTTTCCTAGAGGCAACCTAGCTCCCGAGGGTTCCGTGGTTAAGAGTACCTCTATTGAACCTGCCGTACTGGACGAGGATGGTGTCTACAGAAAAACCGGAACCGCCCGAGTCTTCACTAATGAGCCAGACGCCATCAAGTCCATCAAAGGTCAAACCGAAACACCTGTAAAACCTGGTGACATTGTCATACTATGCAGTCGAGGTCCTATGGGAACAGGCATGGAAGAAACAGCTCAGCTTACTCTTGCCCTTAAGTATGTTTCTTGGGGTCGCGAGGTAACATTGTTGACGGATGCTCGCTTCTCAGGCGTCAGCACCGGGGCATGTGTAGGACATATTGGCCCGGAAGCGCTAGCAGGTGGACCTATTGGTAAAATCCAAGATGGAGATACGATCCAAGTCATCATCGACCCTAACGAACTGGAGGGGTCCCTCGACCTAGTAGGAGAAGGCGAACGTCGTTTCAGCCCAGAGGAGGGTGCCGAAATCCTCGCCAATCGACCTTCAAGAAATGATCTGGCGCCCGATCCAAGGCTGCCGGAGGACACACGCTTGTGGGCAGCTCTTCAGAATGCCGGAGGAGGGACATGGAGCGGTTGTGTTTTTGACGTAGATCGCATCGTAGAGACACTCGAAAAGGGAATGCAGGCACGGTAGCCAAAAATACTCATTGCCAAAATCATCTTACCCGGCAACTAGGACGCAGGAAACAAACCTGTTTGTTGCTTGTTATTTATCAGGCTAGAGATTTCTCTTAAACCATTTTGACAAGGTTGAATCCCAAAAAAAAGCCCGGAATCCTGGGCAAGGATTCCGGGCGCCTTGATGAGACAATGAGGATTGGTGAGGTTGGGATAGTTATCCCAAAGTGTTAAAATTTTGAGGTAGAGGTAGTTCGAAAATGGGGTGTTTCGAGGGGGCTCTGTTTTAAAGAGGACGATGAATATCTCGAAAAAACGTCCTCCTTGCAAGATTTATTTTTTAAATTCGGGTACCTTAGCAATGTACTGTTCTGGGTTCGCTTCGAACTTGCGCTTACAGTTACCGCAACACAAACCTATAACCTGTTCCTTGTAGGTAACAGTTTGATCGGGATTTACATCACGACCGGTAAGGGGGCATTTCTTGTTGATGGGCGCGGCTACAACTACAGCTGCAGCTTGGTTACCGGATGCAACAGGAACTATCTTAGCAGCAGGTTCGTTCTCCCATCCAGTGTTGATGTAGATGCCAGGGAGGCTCTTTTTGAGCTCGTCTGCTTTTTCCTTAGTGACCTTGGTCTGCCAGAGATAAAGTTTCTTTAAATTCTTTAGAGCCTTGAGATGAGCTATGCCGGCATCAGTAACCTCGGTACCATAGAGATTGAGGTACTCAAGTTGGTTGAACTTGGCTATTGTAGCAAGAGCCTTGTCGGTGATCTTGGTATTGTCGAGGTGCAGACGACGAAGTTCTTTAAATTTAATTAAACTAGCAACCCCAGCGTCTGTAATCTGTGTTTTACCCAGATTGAGCCAAAGGGTTTGTTCAGCGACAGAACCAAGTGCAGATGCATCCTTGTCTCCGAAGGTCTTCTGGACAGGTAGAGCGTTAACAGTGATAGCATTCGTGCCCTTGTGGATAGGAAGATGAAGAATACCTGTCTTGGCCGCAGCAGCGACAGCTTCAGGTGAGGCAGCAGGAACCTCGGGAAGCTTAATGATTTTCATCTCAGCTTTCTTGGCCACCTTGGACTCTGGTGCTTTTTCCAGAATCTTGAGCATTTCAGGGCGAACAGATTCAGGGGCTTGTGCGACCGTAACCTCCAGCTTTGCCCCTTCCTTGACCCACCAGTTTACGATTTCCTGCTGTTCCTTGGAAAAGGGATCAAAGGTGTCAGGACTCTCGAAAGGAGGCATGACATCATCATCGTCTTTGGGGAGAGAAATACGGTAGGTCAACTCAGAGTCTTCAATATTACCCTTAACAATGTTGTCTTCCTTGGCTCCTTTTCCGCCCTTAAAAACGTGTTCAGCGGAGTCGAGTCTAAGACCACCCTTCTGCTTACCCTCGCCATGGCAGTTGACGCACTTGGCATTGAGCAGGGGTTGTATAACATCGGAATAAACCTTAGCCTCTTCAGGACTTTTCACAGCGTGAATGGGACCAGCAATGAGAAAGATGGCTAGTGTATTGGAAACAGCTTTCATGATGGATAAACTAGGATATTGTTGGATTGATGGTGTCAGGAGTTTATAGCACGGGCAAGAGTTTTTTGGTGTGGGAAAATCAGTCACCCTTGGTGATTCGGAAGTTATCACGCACTTGACCCCGATAGTCGAGCAGTCGGACATCCATACGATTACCCTCCGCTTCAAGAATTACAGATCCCAATTCGTTGAGGGATAAATACATAGCAGGATGATTGAGCTTACCACCTGAGATTTTACCGCCGTTACCAGCAACAATGTAGACAGCACCCTTATTGGCACTTTTCTCGGGAGAGGGCTTTTCGTAAGGACCATCTCCTCTGGGTTTACCGTCGCCCTTATTGACAATCATTGAGTTCTTAAAGGTGTCAGACTTACCGTAGTGACCGTTGATTAAATAAGATCTCTCATAACAATGACTGTGCCCTGCGAACAGTAAGTCTACCCCACCTTTTTCAAGTAGTGGAAGAAAGGTCTCTCGCATGTCCCTCATTCGTCCCCCGCTGTCATTATCCATATCCGAATCATGGCTTCCTTTGGTATAAGGAGGGTGGTGCCAATAGGCGACGATAAAGGTCTGGGCAGTTGCCTCGAGATCGGCCTTAAGCCATTTAAACATATCTCCGGAAACGGAACGATCGGTGTCGTAGGAGTCTAGGCAAATGAAATGAATATTGCCGTAATCGAATGAATAGTAGGCTTCCGTGCCTGATTTAACTCCGCCCGCTTGAGCATCCGTAGGCATGTTAAAAATATCATAGTATACTTCTGCACTTCGCTCATGATTACCGCGGGTGGACCAAAGAGGAGTTTGAGGGAGGAGATTGTCATATAGATCGAACACCGCACGCTGATATTCTTTGTCAGTACCAGAATTGTAGGCGTTGTCCCCGAGCATTAACCATAAATCTGTGTATCGATCTCCCTTAGCCTTAATGTAAGCGTTGTAAACAGCCTTGGCATTGGCGTTGGCAGTACCGCTATCACCGATAATCCATGCATGTACTGGGACGTTGCTACCAGATTGAGGCGAAGTAAAAAAGAAGTGGTCAGAGTCACCGCCTGCAAAAACCTCTTCTCCATCGCCAATGCTGTAGAAATACTGGGTGCGAGACTTTAGACCCTTGATGAGGACTTCATGCTCTATGCTCTTTTCTTCGATCTCAACCTTACCCTTGAGTTGATCAGGCGCTGCCCCATACCTGACGACACTTGATGATGGTCTTCGAGTTCTCCAGCGAAGGGTCATTGAGGAGGAAGTTCCAACCTGTAAATATGGTCCTCTCACAAGACCAACCTGACTCAACTTTTGATCGGAACCTGTCAGCTTTAAATCAAACCGGATGTCACTACTACGCGGATTTTCCTGATGAATCTCAACAGCAATCAGGTTGCGACCAGTCCGCAGAGGTACGTCGAAAAGTTCATGGAGGTGAAATTTATTCTCTTCAGAACCACCGACCTTCCCAGAAGCGCTGGTATTGAACCTCACAACGCCAGAAAGCATATTTTCCCTGAGTACTTCTTTCCCGTTGATGTGGACGACAGCGCCATCATCCCTTAACAATTCTATCTTGAGATATTTGAGTGACTTTGGGTCACTAACCTCAAATTCGCGCAAAAAATAAGTGGTTAAATGTTTGTCGTTCTTGTCTTTACCAAAAGAAAGGGAGGTACCAAGACCTTTGTCTCCATAGCCTAAGGGAGCTGGTCCAGTTTCCCATTTCTTTGCAGGAGCATAATCTGACTTTTGCCACTCGGTGCCAAGATCATCACCCTTATCAAAATAATGCCAACTGGACTGAGTAGGTATGAGGATGGTCTCTGCAGCGATAACAACTGATGAGAAAACTACCAGCAACGCGCTGATACGAATTAGGTTCATTAAGAGCGCAATCTGCATGGTCGGTGGATGTATTCACCAGCTTGATTGTTCAAGGCAGTTTTTAGATGTATGCACTCTAGAGTGGATGCTCATGAGTATAAAACCAAGCGTAGCTACTATTAGTTGATTGATTAATCAATTCTTGCTGAAACGAATCTACGCTGATCATACAAACTCTACGATGCATTTCAGAATATCCCGACTGCCCTCTCTAACTTTGGCCACAATCTTAGTCACAGTTGCTACAAATTTGTATTCAAAGTCACCAAACGAGCAAGACATTCAAAAGATAGAGGACGCTCTCCCTCAAGAAGCGCCTGCGAAACCGAAAAAAGTACGCAAAATTCTAATTTTTTCTAAAACCAATGGATTTCGTCATGGCTCCATCGCCACAGGAGCAAAGGCTCTCACAATGCTGGGTGAAAAGACCGGCGCCTGGACTGCAGTCCACAGTGAAGACGACAAAATGTTCGAACCTGATACACTCAGCGAGTTTGACGCAGTGGTAATGGTCAATACCACAGGAGATATTTTTCGTCCACGCAAGCTACCTGGAGATCCTGAGCAGAAAAAAATCGCATTAGAACGAGAGGAGCGTCTAAAGAAGAGTCTGGTTGATTTCGTAAAGAGTGGCAAGGGATTAGGAGGCATGCACTCTGCAACGGACACCTACAAGAAATGGGTAGAATACAACAAAATGATGGGAGGGGCATTTGCAGGTCACCCTTGGCACAAAAAGGTTCCTGTGAGAATACTGGCCGCAACTCATCCGGTTAACAAAGCGTTCGCGGGGACTGAGTTTGAGGTAACCGATGAAATCTACCAGTTTCGTAACGACACTGCTTTGGCGAGCGAGAGGAAGATGCTCCTCGCGCTCGACAACGAAAAACTTCCTGACATAGACAAGGGCCGAAGAGATGACGAATTTTACCCGATAAGTTGGGTCGCAGAGTTTGGCGAAGGCAGGACGTTCTACTGCTCTTTAGGCCACCGAAATGAGATTTTCTGGAATCCAGTTATTTTAAAACACTACTTGGCGGGGATCCAGTACGCGCTCGGTGATCTTAAGGCTGACGCAACACCTGTTGAGTTGTAAAAGAGAGGCGTTACTGGGGCCACCGTTTTTTGAAGGCAGACGGCTTTATGCCTGATGGCTGACCTGAGTAATTGGGACTTGCGCAGGTGTTGAGAACTTGGACGACAAAATAAAGAAGGTTGGTGCCCATAGTCCCACGAAAACTCCAAAGCGCTCAGCGTGTGCGAGGGTAGCAGGTGTGTCACCCTTAGCAAAAGCCCATATGAGAATTGATCCTATGATCGAAGCGAAGCCTGCATAAAAGCAGATGGTGGAGAGAATTTTGTTTTGTGGCATTGTGATCTTTTGGTTGTTGTGAATATAAACAGCAGGTGCTGTGAGTTTGATTTACGATCGTTACACCTTCACGGATCACCTAACGTCATATCGCACAGCTATTAGGATTAAAATTAGTTGAGGTTGAAGTGCAAATTTAGATCGAAAGTCCTTTAGATAGTGGTTCGCAAGAGGTATCCGGGGCTAAACCCAAATTGTTTTGGGGTGGTATTTTAACCGAAGTGATAGAAAACAGAAACTGAAGACATAGATTATAGTAAAACTTCTTGATGAACGACACCGAATCCTCCGGTGAACGTAGTGATGCAAACCAACAGACAGACGACCAAAGAAGCCAAGTCCAACGTGACTTCCTTCGGAATGCCCCGTCTATTCGTAACATCTTACGCTCCCTCAACCCTTCATTCACAGATGCCGAAGACCTATTTCAGGAACTTTTCCTATTGGTCACGCAAAAGGCTGATCAATTCACTCCGGGGACCAACTTTTTGGGTTGGGTCTACACCATCGCAAAATTTCAAGTTCTCAGTGTTAACCGGAAAAATGCCCGGCGAAGCAAACTCCTGCAGAGCGAAGTCGCAGAGGCACTGTTTAGAGATGCGCCAAAAAAACCGAGCGAACTTTTCGAGGCAAAAGTCGAGAGTCTTCGAGATTGTATTCAACTCCTTGCCCCCACTGCAAGAACAGTAATGAACATGCGCTATTTTGAAGACATGAAACCCGGAAAAATTGCAGAGGAACTCCAGATCGATATAGACCGAGTGTATCTCATCCTCTCCAGATCACGCACACTATTACGAAAGTGCGTAGATCGACAACTGCCAGCCCATATGTCCTAGCCATGGAAGATCCGAATCAACTCCAAGACCTTATCGACAAATATCTGGACGAAAACCTCCAACCTCAGGAAACAGAAAAGCTGGAGCAGTTGCTTCTTCAATCAGAGTCAGCACGTAAAGCTTTTTGGGAACTGACAGAGATACATGGTCTACTGCGTGAAACTCTAGACAATGCAGATGTCAGTTCGGAAGAAAGCTTAGTAAAATTTAAACGAAGCAACCGACTTTTAAAATTAACACTAACGGCTGCTAGTATTGCCACTGGGCTACTTTTAGTGGCCACATGGAAAAACCAAAATAGACCAATTCCTACTCAAAAAATCACTCAGGATTTAGGGCAATCACATCAGTACCTCGCCAAGATTGGCTTTCAAAGTCGTGAAGTTCGAGACTCCGGAAAATTCCAACCAGAACAGTTTCTCAAATCGGGTCCACTTGAGCTAAGCGAGGGACTAATGGAACTTATGTTCTTTAACAAAGTGACCGTTCTTCTTCAAGGTCCAGCTGGCATTCACCTCAAGTCGCTCGACCACATGGTTCTTAATCATGGTCAGTTTACCGCAGAGGTTCCAGAAGGTGCTGAAGGATTTACCGTTAGCACCCCTCAGGGGAAAATCATCGACCTCGGAACTCAATTTGGAGTTTCGGTTACTGAAGATGGAAATGTTGAGACGCACGTTTTCTCAGGAGAAATTGAGGTATCACACAAAGGCAGAAAGCGCAAACTAAGAGAGGCTCAAGCCCTCCGACTTGCGACCACAGGAGTGGATAACTTGAACGCATCCCCAAAGAAATTCCCCTCTTTAAAAGCTGTTTTCAATATTGATGTTCCACACGGTGATTTTGAAAACGAAGCCACAGTCGAAACCCGAGGTGTGCCCGTTGATACAGGTATTTGGTCCGGTGACCGTGCCAGTCTTGTCGGCGCAGACAAAGGCATTCAGCCGCAATCAGGAAAAAGAATGTTGCGATTTGACCAGACCTACGAAGGTCCAGAAGTTCTACAGTCGCCAACAAATGGTTACTACAAGAGCACTCAGCAACAACTGATTAATATCACCGATCTTCGCTTGGCACATCCTAGAGCTCGCCTGACCGCTGAGTTTACAGCCCATTTCAATCGCATTGATGCCGGGCCAAATACCGACTCTCAATTTACTATAGGCATCAAATCGATAACCGGAAGTCCTAACAACCCCTTTCACAGTCAAACTAGCAGAAGAAAATCAATCATCAGTGATGCAGACCCAGCAACTTGGGAAAAAATAACCACAAGGATAAGCATTTCTCCTGACACAAATTTTATCATGCTTCAGGTCGAAGCATCGGAAAACGTGCAAAACGATCCAGAGGGATCCCAAGAATTTCACGGTCACTACGTCGATAGCATCAGCCTTAGAATTGAGCGCAGCCCAATCCCGGGAAGGAATTAATTGTCCGCTTGCATAACCTGACCAGTGGTTTTTTCTTCCAGTCAAATGAGACTGGAAAATCAGCACATTTTTATAACAGGAAGCACGACTGGCATTGGAGAACACATGGCACGACGCTTTGTCGCTGAAGGTGCCAAGGTCATCCTGCACGGACGTGATAATGAAAGAGCCCAGAAGCTTAGAAGTGACATTGGTGAGACATCAACGGCATTTGTCCAAGGAGATCTTCGTAACGCTGAAGAATTGGATCGTGTTGCAGATGAAGCTCGCTCTGCTTTCGGACAAATAGACGCTCTGGTAAATAATGCTGCGCTAACAACTCGTGCCCGAATAGAGGAAACCGATGCTGCATTCTTTGACCGCATCATTTCAGTAAACACCCGCGCACCTTTGCTTCTTTCACGCGCCCTGCTCCCAGAACTCAAGCGCTCGAAGGGATGTGTTCTTAATATCGGATCTGTCCTAGCTCACTGCGGGCAAGCGAACCTTTTGGCCTACTCGGTCTCGAAAGGTGGCCTGATGACAATGACCCGAAACCTCGCCGACGCCCACGGTCCTGATGGAGTACGTTTCAATCAACTCAATGTGGGTTGGACTCTCACGGAGAACGAATACAAGGTTAAAATTGCCGACGGACTTCCAGAGGACTGGCCGGAAAACGTCCCAGCTTACGCCAATCCATTTGGCCGACTCATCCGCCCCGAAGAAATTGCCACTGCTGCAGTCTATTGGGTCAGTCGTGAAAGCTTTCCAATATCAGGCACCATTGCGGAATTGGAACAATACCCGCTTATTGGACGATACACCAACCACGAAGGTGAAGACTAGGAAGTCAGACTTTAGATTCCAGGGTTGATTTCAGTCGAACTGGCTATTAGCTTCGAAAACAACTAATAAGCCTATGATGAACTCTTTGGACCGTCGTCGCTTTCTTAAAGGATCCGGAGTAGCTATCGCGCTACCTTTGATGGAATCGCACCCATGCTTGCGTGGTGCCTCTAAACGGAATATGCCGATAAAACGCTTTGTTTGTCTCTCCAACAACTATGGCATTTATGCTAAAAACTGGTTTCCAAAAGAAGCAGGTTTCGATTACGAAATGCCGGAAACCCTAAAGCCTCTCGAAAGGCATCGGGGTAACATGACCGTTTTCTCCAATCTTGACCACGGCAATACCGGAGGACACCAAGGCGTACCAGTACTACTCAGCGGCGTAAGACCGCACTTGGCGGCAAACTATGCTGAGGGAAATATAAGTCTCGACCAGAAGATGGCTGAGCATGTAGGTGCACAGACTCGCTTTCCTTCCCTCACAGTACGAGTCAACGAGTCCAACCTCGTCAGCTTTACACGGACCGGCGTACAAGTTCCTGCTCTAGATCTCCGCCAAACCTACCGCGCTTTATTTCTCGAGGACTCCAAGGAGACGAAAAGTCAACAGGCTCAGAAACACAAGCTACACGGTAGCATTCTGGACGTTGTGCTTGAAGAGGCAAACTCTCTTCGAGGTAAACTTGGCCGCCAAGACCAAGAGAAGTTCGAAGAGTACCTAGACTCCGTTCGTTCACTGGAGCAAAAGATTGTCCAGCAGGAACCTTGGCTGGATCGCCCGAAACCCGCTACCGACCTGAAGGAACCTCCGCAAGGTAAGGGTACGGAGGCTGATCTTAAGGCGATGATTGAACTTATAGCACTGGCGATCGAGACGGATTCAACTCGCGCGATCACGCTTTCTTCCGGCTTCGCTAACGGGGACTTTGGTCTTGCAGGGGGCTATCATGGATTCTCTCACCACGGAGAACGCGAAAAGGAGGTGGCGGCGCTTAAGCTAATAGAGAACAATAAGATGCGCCAAATGGCACATCTTCTAGATCTTTTACACTCAAAGCCAGACCCTGTGAATGGCGGCACCTTGCTAGATCACACCATGGTCATGTTTGGTTGTGGAATGGCTACTGGTCCACACTCCACTAAGAATCTTCCTCTGCTTGTGGCAGGTGGTGGCTTCAAACACGGGGAATCCAAAGTCTATCCCGAAGAAAAGTCCAAACGCATCCCTGCCTCGAATCTTTTACTGTCCATGTTGCAGAATTTCGGAGTAGAAACCGACCGCTTTGGCCCCAGTACTGGTACTCTTTCAGGCTTCGAGTGGAAGGCATGAGCCTACGGACGATTATCATCGCCATCATTCTGGGCGCGACGGCATCAACTTTGTGGTCGATTAGTGATCCTGAGCTCAACAAACTAAAGCCGTTCCTGAAGCAGCATTGCTACCAATGTCACGGGCCCGAGAAGCAAAAGAATGACATTCGTCTCGATACACTCGGAACTGACCTTTCAGACCACAACACACTTGAAATATGGCAGGGCGTTCTTGACCAGCTCAATCTGGGAGAAATGCCACCTAATAATAAGCCCCAACCCACAAAAGAAGCTGCATTACAAGTCGTTACTACACTGACCACACGACTCAAAGCAGCCTACGCCCGAAAACGAAGCACAGGCGCGAAAGCAGTCATCAGACGACTCAACCGCCATGAACTTCGTAACACACTACGTGACCTTCTCCACCTCCAAGGAGCGGCTTACAGACCCGGCGCAGTCTCCAAGCTTGTAGACAATAACGGAAACGGGCGCGTGGAGCGTAAAGGCAACGATCCTGTTCGACTCTTCCCGGAAGACGAAAAAGAAGAAGGTTTCTCCAATATAGGAGATCGCCTCGTCATGTCGGACTTTCTACTAAAGCTCACCTTGGGTGCTGTAGAAGAGACCCTTCAGGCTGCCACCCACACTGAGGCCAAGCCCAGCACCGAAGTACGTAAATTCGGTGCCCACATTGTGAGTGGCAAGCAATATGGGCAACAGACCATAGAGACGGTTTCTCGGGAGTATAACCCAGACTTTGACATGCTGGCATTAGGCTACCAAAGGTTTGGCCGCCTCTCTCCGAATGAACTACGTGGAGGCGTACGAACCTCGGCCCGTTACCGGATTACGGTGGAAGCCTCTGCCCATAACCGAGACAATCCATGGAAAGACATGCTCAAACTGGATTCCGAGCATCCCTTCCAGCTTTCCCTAAATATCGGTGATGCGGCTAACGGCGGCATCGCTGGCCCCACCTCTACCCAATTAGCAAAGTGGGATATTCCCACTAACGGAAAGAGACATACTTTTTCCTTTGAGTCCTGGATTGATGATACGTGGACGCCTTGGGTGGGTTGGGAAAACGGCCCCTACGACCGCGCCTTCCGTGCCGAGGCTATCGTCCAAAAGTATTATCCAGATAATTACACTCCTCGACCCGACAAAAAGAAGGTTGATAAGTCAATCTACGATGCATGGCCTATTGATATGGCACGTCTTCTCGTCAAAGACGGGTATAAAGGGCCACATATCCGCAT
>Ga0163109_10003677_pt1 | contig 11727 bp, 6 predicted proteins | sample CRUFie1St13metaG_FD_108704 | JGI IMG/M metagenome (GOLD analysis project Ga0163109, IMG submission 108704) | Marine microbial communities from the Costa Rica Dome - CRUD Field 142mm St13 metaG | ecosystem: Environmental > Aquatic > Marine > Oceanic > Photic zone | place: Costa Rica: the Eastern... | reverse complement strand
TGTAATTTACATTACGAATCGATCTGTTGTTCAGAGAGATTTGAGACAAAAAGAAGACATCAAAATTGTCCTGGAATTCTAATAAAAAAAGATGGCACAAAAAACTAATTTAAATATAAATCCTTACTATGATAATTTTGATTCTGAAAAGAATTATCAAAAAGTTTTATTTAAACCAGGATTTCCAGTACAAGCTAGAGAACTGACTACTTCACAATCTATCTTACAAAATCAATTAGAACAATTTGGAACTAATATATTTAAAGATGGATCAGTTGTTGTTCCGGGATCCATTGCATATGAGAATAATTATAATTCTGTTAAATTAAAACCTTCTAATTTTGGTATTGACGTTTCTCTTTATATTAAAAATTTTATAGGAAAAAATATAATAGGACAAACTTCTGGTGTAGAGGGAAAAGTAAAGTTTGTTCTTCTTCCAGAAGAAGATAGTAGAGTAGATGAAGTTACATTATATGTAAGTTATACGACTAGTGGAAATGATTTTAGTCAAAATTCATTTACTGATGGTGAAGAATTAGTTTGTAATGAAAATGTTACGTATGGTCTTACTACAATTAATGCAGGAGAAGTTTTTGCTTCTTTAAATTCATTAGATGCTACTTCCATTGGTAGTGCAGCACTTATTACAAAAGGTGTTTATTTTGTTAGGGGATACTTTGTCAATGTTAACGAACAAAAAATAGTATTAGATCCTTATACAAATAATTCATCTTACAGAGTTGGATTGCAAGTTGATGAAAATATTATTACAGCAAAAGATGATGAATCTTTGTTTGATAATGCAAAAGGATTTAGTAATTTTGCAGCACCTGGTGCTGATAGATTTCAAATAAAACTGTCTTTAATTAAAAAAGATCTTATTGATCTTGACGATACAAATTTCATTGAATTGATGCGTATCGATAAAGGTCAAATTAAAAAAATTGAAGTAAAAAGTGATTATAATATAATTAAAGATTATATTGCAAGTAGGACTTTTGATGAGTCTGGAAATTATTCTGTTAATCCTTTTTCCGTTTCTATACACAATTCATTAAATAATGGATTGGGTAATAATGGATTGTATTATCCACAAGAACTTACTGAAGAACAAAATGTTCCTAATGATGATTTAATGTGCGTTAAAATATCAAATGGTAGATCTTATGTTGCTGGGTATGATATTGATAAAATTGGAACAACTATTTTAGATATTGAAAAACCAAGAGAAGTTGGAATTCGTAGTGACGTTTCTCTTGGATATGAGTTAGGTAATTTACTTAAAGTGAACACTGTATTTGGTATACCTGATCAAGGATCAGTTTTACAAATAAGAAATAATTTTAATGGAACCGGTGATATTATTGGAAGTGCAAGAGTTTATAGTTTTAATCTTGAAGATGCAAATTATGAAAATAACGCTACTGTATGGGATTTAAGATTATTTGATTTACAGACTTATACAACCCTTGTTTTAAATCAATCTGTTAGTGATGCAGAAGTAAGAGAAGGATCTTTTATTAAAGGTAATAGTAGTGGAGCAAGTGGATTTGCTGTAGGTGCCGGTGGAAATTCCACTACCATTAATCTAGTACAAACATCAGGAACATTTCATAAAGGAGAACAAATTCAAATTGATGGAGATAATAATATTTCTAGAACAATTAGTGTTGCGACGGCATTTAATACACAAAATATTAAATCTGTAGTTGGAACAGGATTTTCTGCCAATAGTGTTTTAGAAAGATTTGCAATTCCAAATGGAGTTAGAAATGTAACTATTAATAATAATGTCGTTCATGCAGGTGGAAAGGCATTTACTGGATTAAGAGAGGGATCTGTTGTTAGATATCAAAGAGCAGGAATTAATACAGAAACATATAATAAAGTTCAAAGTATTTCTTCCGATGGATTGTCAATAACTCTTCAAGAAATTGCAACTGATATTCCTGGTGTTTATGATGGTAATGTACCAGGTGTTGGTACAACTATAGCAACACAAATGTTTGCTGGTGCTCCTATTGTAAGAGGTTCTGGTCAGTTATTTGTACCTCTTGCAAATAAAAATGTATCTAATGTTGATTTGAGTGCCTCTGAATTCAAAATGATTAGAACTGTTACCAAGACTCCTTCTAATGGTTCGGTTACTATTTCTAATAGTGATATTAATGATATCACTAATTTTAGTTTTGAACCTTTTGATGCTGAAAAATACATTGTTTCTAGAGATAGTAATAATAATATTATTCCAATTACTTCTAGTGAGAGAAGTGCAGATGGTTCTTCAATAACTCTAGGTGGACTTCAAAATTTTGAAAGTACAATTAGTGTCTCATTAAATAAAATAGGTCTTGTTAGTAAAGAAAAGACATATGATCGCAGTAGAAAAATTACAATAACTCTCTCAAAAAATCAAGCTTCTGGTTCTACTGATGATGGAAATAATTCACTTGCTAATGGATTAAGATATGATAGCAAAAAAATGTATGGTACGAGAGTTGAAGATGAAGAAATATGTTTAAATTATCCAGATGTTGCTAAAATTATAGCAATCTACGAATCTACAGATATATCTGCCCCAGTTTTTGATAAACTATCATTTAATTCTTCATTGGATGTTAATTCTAATGCTGTAATTGGTGAAAATATAAAATCATTAGACGGAAAAATTGTAGCTAGAGTTGTTGGTAAATCTGCTAATATTGTTGATGTAGTTTATCTATCATCAAATAAATTTGATTTATTTGATGAGGTAAAATTTGAAGAATCTAACATAAAAGGTGAAATTCAATCTCAAACTGAAGGAAAATATAAAGATTTAACAACTTCTTATACTTTAGATAAAGGTCAAAGGAACCAATATTATGACTATTCTAGAATTGTTAGAAATGCAGAAATATCTGCACCATCTAAACAATTAACAATTGTTTTTGATCATTATACGGTTCCTGCAGGAGATTCTGGAGATGCTTTTACTGTTCAAAGTTATGATGAAGAAAGATTTAGAACTGATGTGCCAGTAATAGGTAGAGATCCAATTAGAGCTTCTGATACGATAGATTTTAGACCTAGAGTTGCAATATATAATCCAAATACTGCGACTACTTCCCCCTTCCACTATTCCTCAAGGACATTTTCTGTTACAAAATACTTAGTTCCGGAAGAAACTTTAAAAGTTGGATACGAATTCTACTTACCCAGAATTGATAAACTATTATTGAATAAGTATGGAAAATTTGTATATAAAAAAGGTGTTTCGGCAGATTCTCCAAAAGCACCAATAAATGATGATGAAACAATGATGGAGATTGCAACCATTAATCTTCCTCCATATCTTTATGCACCACAGAGTGCAATCGTTACTGAAAAGGATAATAGAAGATATACGATGAGAGATATTGGAAAACTTGAAAATAGAATTGCTAATTTAGAAGAATTAACATCTCTTTCTCTGTTAGAATTAGATGCTAAGAGTATGCAAGTTCTTGATAGTGAAAATTTAGATAGATTTAAAACTGGAATTTTTGCTGATCCATTTGATAATTATAATTTTATAGATGCACAATCATCAATTGAAGTAAATCCAGATGTTGGCGAAATTAATCCATTTATAACAAGAAATTCATTAGCATCACAAGTTACTCCTGCAGAAAATGTAACACCTGAAGAATTAGATTTTGGAACAGACTTTGAATTACTTGATTCTAATGTTAGAAAGACAGGAAATGCTGTTACCTTAAATTATGAAGAAGTTCCTTGGATCGAGCAACCTAAAGCAACTGAAACTGAAAATGTCAATCCATTTGAACAACCGGCATTGTCAGGAAGTGTTGAACTAACTCCACAAACTGATTATTGGAGTAGAACAATACAGACAGATGGTGGAATTACAAGAGTAACTGGAAAAGACATAGAAAAAACTTTAAGAAATAAGATAGATCTTGGTGATCAGGTACTTGATTTAGGATCTATCGTGGTTTCTGAAACAGAGTCTTCATCAACCGAGAGAATAGCTGGTGAGGGTAATGATACTTCAACTTCCGAAACATCCATAACAGATATTGATACTATTACTGAGAGTATTGATTTAAGAGGAAAGTCTAAAGATTCTGTAACTTTTGCTGATAGAGATACCTGGTTTAGAAATGAATTAATATCTTCTGGTGATGAAGATTTTATGAGATCTAGAAACACTGAGTTTAAGGGTTATGGTTTTGGATCATTTACACAAGTTTATGGATTTTTAGATGGTCAGACACCAATCATCATTCCAAAATTACTTGAAATTGTAACAGAAAAAGATGGGGAAACTAATGGTTCTGTAGGATCTTTTAATCAAGGAGAAATAGTAATAGTATATGATCCAGTAGATACTAGTAAAGTTATAGGTCAATTTAGATTATGCATACCAAATCATAAAGAAGGTCCTACTAATGACCCAACAGAAACGTATTTATTTAATCCATCTAGTCATGGTGAAATTGAACTTGGAAATAACTACACATCTTCAACACCAGTAATAAACGTTGACACAAGATCTCTTGCTGAATTAGCACAAGGTATTTACTTTGGATATGCAAAGAAAAATTCTTTACTTAAGGGTGCTCAAAGTGGTGCAACAGCTTTTGTGAAAGGAGATCCAAGATTAATTACAGATGTATTTGGAAATATTATTGGAAGTTTCTTTATTGAAGATCCATATAGTACACCTGCTCCAGAAATTAAATTTAACACTGGATCTACAGAATTTGTTCTTACCACAAGTGAAACTAATGTAGCAAACTTACCAGGTCAATCATCAATAGTTAGAGCTACAGCAACTTATGAAACTGGAGGAACACTTGATCAGTGGGAAGAACAACAATTTGTTGAAAAAACTAGTACAACTATTAATTCAGTAGTTAGAGTAAGTGGTAGTGTTGGCACAACTTTAACCACCCAAAATCAACATACACATACTGAATATAACGAATATTATGATCCTGTAGCACAAACATTTGCTGTTGGAGGAGTTGTTGAAGCACCCTCTGCAGTTAATCAAAATGATGATAAAGATGGAGCATTTTTAACTGCTGTTGAAGTATTTTTTGCTAAAAAAGATACGGAACAACCAATAAGATGTCAGATAAGAACTGTAACCGGTGATGACAGACCTTCAAGATTTGTATTAGCAGAAAAAGAGATAAGACCACAAACATCAATAAATGGTGTAATAGTTGATAATGTATTAACATCAGATGATGCTTCTGTAGGAACAAAGTTTGTTTTTGATGAACCAGTATATTTGGCACCAGGAAGTGCATATGCAATTGTATTAGTGGCAGAAAAGTCCGTAGATTATGAAGTTTGGATCGCAAATCAAGGAGATAGAATTGTTAATCCCGAAGCTTCTAGTGCGGCACTTACTGAAAACTTTAGTGTATCAGGAAATGAAGTAGTTGAACAAGCATTGTATTCAACTCAATATGCCTTAGGTTCATTCTTTAAATCACAAAATGGTGGTTTATGGACAGAAAATCAACGTCAAGACCTAACTTTTAAACTTTATAAGGCAAAATTCACCTCTCAATCAGGAAGTGTATTATTCAATAATCCAGTTTTAGATCAAAGTAATGATTATGTTAAAAAATTAAATAACAATCCTGTTAGAACATTGCCAAAAACAGGAAAAATTGGTATTAGGACAGATAGTGGTTTAACTGCAACACTTGTTCCCGGAAGAAAAATTTCATCTTTTGAAAGTAGTGGTCCAAAAATTGGAACTGCTGTTATTACTGGAACTGGATCTTCTGCAACAGAAGTTTCTGTTGTTGACGGAATTGCCGGAACTAATTATGTGTCAGACTCAGACGTAAGTACTTTTAACATATCTGGAAGAGGGACTGGATTGAAATTAAATATAACTGCTAGTGCCACTAGTATCAGTTCTATACAAATAGTTGAAGGTGGTTTTGGATATCAAGTAGGTGATGTAGTTGGTATTGTCACAGATACAGTTGAAGGTAAAACAGGATCTGGTGCCCAAGTATCAATTAGTTCTATCGGAGATAGAAATATGATTTTTGTTGATAATATTCAAGGTGATACAAGATTCACTCAAAACGTAGGAAATAATCTACATTATTATAATGATAGTGGAGTTATTACAAATTCAAGTTTAGATGTTCTTTCAGTATTACTTGATGGTGGAGTAAATGACGGAAATTATTTAAAGGTTAATCATTTTAATCATGGAATGTATTCTTCAACTAATAAAGTTAGGTTGAGTGGTGTTAAACCAAATGCAATTCCAAGTACAATTAGTGTTGATATTGATAGTACTACAACTGGTACAATTGGTGTTGCTGATACAACTGGATTTGGTAAGTTTGAAGGAATAAATGTTAGTGGGGATACCAATCCAGGATATGCGATTATTGGTAGTGAAATTGTAAAATACATTTCTGTTGGAGATGGTGTTTTGACCATATCTACTGATGGAAGAGGAAAAGAGAATACAATTGCTTCTAGTCATAAAAGTGGAGAAGTAATTACAAAATATGAGTTAAATGGAATTTCATTGAGAAGAATAAATAATTTGACTCATTCAGTATCTCCTTTAGGACTTGAGGCAGATAGTTATCATATAGAGATTGATAGGTCAAGCACTAATGGTACAGATAGAAATTCTGATGGAAGCACTTCAAACGCACCTCAGTTGTCATTTACTTCTGATGAATTTGCGGGAGGTAATAATGTATTATCATCCGAAAATATTCTGTTTAATGCAGTTATTCCAACTTATGATTTAATTAGCCCTGTTGGAGGAAATGATGACGTATTTACGGACGTATCTGCATCTATAAGAACAACAACAGCAACAAGTGTTAGTGGAAATGAACCATCATTTGTTGACAATGGATATCAAAATGTCACTATAAACAGATATAATGCATTAAGAAGTGTTAGAATGGTTGCTTCTAAAGTAAATGAAGATGAATATCTAACAGAGTTACCTAGAAACAAATCATTTACCACCAATATATCGTTATCATCCAATAGTGAAAATTTATCTCCAATGATTTATCTGAATGGAGGTTCCTCAACCGAATTTATTAGTAATAGATTGAATAGACCAATTGATTTGGAAGAATATAGTTCAAATAATTTAATTAGATCTATTGATGAAGATCCTCATTCCTCAATTTATATTTCTCAACAAATATCACTCACACATCCATCAACATCTCTGAAAGTAATCGTAGCAGCATATCGTCATGAATCTTCAGATTTTAGAGTTGCTTATAAATTAGTAAGAGAAGATTCAACTTCCATAGAACAAACCTTCGAATTGTTCCCAGGATATAAAAATTTAAATTCTAATGGAGTTGTTATTGATCCTGCAAAAAATGATGGAAGACCGGACTCATTTGTTGCACCAAATTCTGATGGTGGATATAGTGAGTACATATTCAGTGCAGATAATTTAGATGAATTTGTTGGATATTCAATAAAAATAATGATGTCCGGATCAAATCAGGCATACTATCCCAAAATTACAGATTTAAGAGCCATTGCATTAGCATAATATGATTAGAGTAGAAGGTCATTCAAATTTATATCGTGATGAAAAAACGGGGGCCATAGTTAATATGGATACTGTTGGATATCAAAGTTATTTAAAATCATCTAAGATAGCCAAAGAAAAGAAAAAAGAACTTGATACTATGAAAAAAGATATTGAAGATATTAAAGATGCTCTAAAGGAAATTTTGAATAGACTTACATAAATATATCCCTAAATACTAATTAGATAACAATATATTGAAGTAAATGGCTGCTGTATATGTTAGTAATATTGTAATTAACCAAGGAGCTGATTTTTCTCAAGTTTTTAACCTGGCGGATTCTTCAAATGATAGTGTTGATTTAACTAATTATGCGTTAACGGCACAAATGAGGAAACACGCTGGTAGCAGTGTAAGTCATAATCTAAATCCAACTATAGTACAACCACCATCAAGTGGTGGAGTTAGAATAACTTTGACTGATACACAAACATCTGCATTAAAACCAGGTAGATATGTTTATGATGTTTTAATTGCAGATGATAATGGATCTGGAACCAAAACAAGAGTTGTTGAAGGTTCAGCAATCGTCCGGGAGGGAGTAACCAGATAATGGCAGATATAAAAGTTCGTATTGGACAATCAGATGCTATTAAGGTAACCTCTACTGGACTCCAGAGGGGTGATATTGCATTTAGTGTTAGTGGTGGTACTGCTAATGTAACTAAATTAGATGTTTCTGGTCAAAGTAATTTAAATAATTTAAATTTAATTGGCATAGCAACTTTTAAACCAGACATCTTTGGTGTATCTGGAATTATTATTGATGCAATAAGTGAAACACTAAAAATTGGGGCTAGTTCATCAATCACATCAAGTTCTATTACAATTGACGGTTTAGCAAATTTTAATGCTTTACAAATTACTGGAGTGTCTACACATGTTGGATTGGCAACTTTCCAAAATGATTTATTTGTTGATGGAACATTAACTGCCGGACTCATAGATGGAGGTTCATTCTGATGGCAAAACCAAGTACCAGACAAGAATTAATCGATTATTCTCTCAGGAGACTTGGTGCTCCAGTATTAGAAATTAATGTTGATGAAGTTCAAATAGATGATCTTGTGGATGATGCTATACAATTTTATAATGAAAGACATTATGATGGTGTCGAAAGAATGTATCTTAAATATCAAATTACTCAAGATGATATTGATAGAGGAAGAGCAGGAGGTTCTGGAGGAGTTGGTATAGTAACAACATCTGCATCTTCAACTATTGTTGGAGCAGCAACTACATTTAATTTTTATGAGAATTCAAATTATCTTCAAGTTCCTGATTCAGTTGTTGGTATTGAAAAAATATTTAAATTTGACACTAGTTCTATTTCTGGTGGAATGTTTAGTATAAAATATCAATTGTTTTTAAATGATTTGTATCAATTTAATTCCGTTGAATTATTGCAATATTCTATGACGAAAACTTATCTTGAGGATATTGATTTTCTTTTAACCACAGAAAAACAAATTAGATTTAATAAAAGACAAGATAGATTGTATTTGGATTTTGATTGGAGTGCTCAAGAAAAAGATACCTATTTAGTAATTGATTGTTACAGAGCACTTGATCCTGCAAATTTCAATCAAGTTTTTAACGATAGTTTTGTTAAACAATATCTTACGGCACTTATCAAAAGACAATGGGGGCAAAATTTAATTAAGTTTAGGGGAGTTAAACTTCCTGGAGGAATTGAATTAAATGGTAGAGAAATTTATGAAGATGCAGAAAGAGAAATAGATAATCTCAGAACTAAAATGATGCAAGATTATGAATTACCACCTTACGACTTTATTGGATAATGGCACTTAATCCTTTTTTCTTACAAGGTTCACAAAGTGAACAAAGGTTGATTCAAGAATTAATAAATGAGCAACTTACAATTTATGGTGTCGAAGTCATTTATTTACCTCGTAAGATAATAAATCAAGATACAGTTTTAAATGAAATACAATCATCAAAATTTGATGATAATTTTGCTATTGAGGCATATGTAAACACCTATGAAGGATATGGTGGTGCCGGAGATATTATGACAAAATTTGGGATGAGTTTAAAAGATGAACTTACCGTAACTATTTCAAAAGAAAGGTATGAAGATTTTATTGCTTCATTTTTGGGAGAGTTGGATACAAGTAATGATGATGAAATTAATGTTGCTGGTAGACCAAGAGAAGGTGATTTAATATATTTTCCATTAGGTAGAAGATTATTTGAGGTAAAATTTGTTGAACATGAGCAACCTTTTTATCAATTAGGAAAAAATTATGTCTATCAATTAAAGTGTGAACTCTTCGAGTATTCTGATGAACTTGGTGGATGGGATCAACTTAGCACTACTACAGATGAAATTGATAGTGTTCTTGAAGATCAAGGATACATTACTTCTATAGTAATGATTGGATCAGGAACAACTGCACAAACTATTGCACACACAGGAACGGGATATATAAGAAAAATATTCTTAAATGATGATGGATATGGATACACATCCACTCCAACCGTTTCTATTTCAACTTCTCCAAATGGAAGTCCTTTAGCCAATGCAACAGCTGTTGCGATTACAACCACGTCAGGTAATATTAAATCAGTAAAAGAAATATTATTGACAAATGCAGGATTTGGTTACACTGAGGCACCTACCATATCAATTGTAGGTGGTGGTGGAACTAATGCCATGGCAACTTGTTCTGTCGAAACCACAGAATTTGGCATCATCAGATTTACTATCTCAGAAGAAGGTTCAGGATATCCAATTGCACCAGTAGTTACTATAGGTGCACCAACGGGTCCTGGAGCGGCAGCAACATCAACTGTTGGTTCTGGTGGAACTATTACAGGATTCACTTTATCGACCGGTGGAAAGTTTTATGGAACTTCTCCTACTGTAACGATTTCAAATCCTCCAACAAGAACAGGTGTCGTAAGTACATTACAAGCAACTGACGTTGGTGGAACTCCAACTCTCCCCATAGGATCTGGATATTCTAATGGAACATTTGAAACTTCCGGTGGAACTGGAACTGGATTAAAAGTAGGAGTCAGTGTCAATACCGGAACTACCACGATTGGAGAGAATCCAACAATTATATACAGTGGGCATGGATATTCTGCAAATGATATTGTTCAAATTGTTGGTGGCAATAATGATGCTTATATTAAGGTTACTGCAGTTACAACAGGAATTGGTTCTACCGCAACAGCAAATTCTGTCTTAACTAATGGTGTTGTTACTGGATTTACGATTACAAATCCTGGTAGCGGATATACAACACCACCAACAGTAAGTATTGCAAATACTTCTGGTGATAAAGATTATTCACCTACTGGTCTAACAACAGCAATTACTAGAGCAAATGTTTCTACTGCAAATACAGTATCTTCGATTCACATTGTAAACCCAGGACTTGGTTATTCTCCGGCGCAACCAGTATCTATAGCAAGTCCTCCAACTACAGGAATCGGAACATTTGTCTTTAATGAACTTGTTACAGGTTCAATTTCAGGTGCAAAAGCTAGAGTTAAGACATGGAATAAAACTGATAAAATTCTTAAAGTTGGAACAACTAATGGAACATTTGTTCCGGGAGATGTTATTGTCGGATCAGCATCATCTGCAAAATATTCTGTTGACCTTATTCAATCTGCAGAATTTGCTGATAAATATGATAAAGGTGATGAAATAGAAACATTAGCAGACACCTTTTTGGACTTTACAGAAACTAATCCATTTGGTACATATTAATGTTAGGGACTTATTACTATCATGAGATAATGAGAAAAACAATTGTTGCCTTTGGCACAATGTTTAATCAAATTTATATCAGGCATGATGATGCATCCGGAAATACTTATAGTGATTTAAAAGTTCCTTTGGCATATGGACCATCTCAAAAATTTCTTGCTAGATTGGAACAGCAAGCAGATTTGAACAAACCTGTTCAAATAACCCTTCCAAGAATGTCATTTGAAATGAATAATATTCAATATGATGCTACAAGAAAAACTGGTATAACACAAACTTTTAAGGCAGTTAATGAAAACACCTCTGCAATAAAAAAAGTTTTTATGCCAGTTCCATATAATATTGGATTTGAACTTAATATTCTTTCAAAAT
>Ga0163109_10003676_pt1 | contig 11728 bp, 10 predicted proteins | sample CRUFie1St13metaG_FD_108704 | JGI IMG/M metagenome (GOLD analysis project Ga0163109, IMG submission 108704) | Marine microbial communities from the Costa Rica Dome - CRUD Field 142mm St13 metaG | ecosystem: Environmental > Aquatic > Marine > Oceanic > Photic zone | place: Costa Rica: the Eastern... | reverse complement strand
TGATCGAAGAAATAAAAAAAGAGATTTTCGTGGACTATGGATACAAAGAATTAATGCTGGTGTTCGTGAGTATGGTTTAACCTATGCTAAGTTTATTGATGGACTGAAAAAAGCTAATATTGATATTAACAGAAAAATATTATCTGAAATTGCTTTTCATGAGCCTGCACAATTTAAGTCAATAGTCGAAAAAGCGAAATCAACTTTAGCTAGCTAATTTATACAATGGACATTAATCAAGTCCTAAAAGATGCTTCAAAAGAAATAGAGCTAGCAAATTCGCAAGCAGATATACAGGACTTAAAAGTATCTTATTTAGGCAAAAAGGGAAAAATTACTGAGCTTCTTAAATCTTTAAAGGATTTATCCTTAGAAGAAAAAAAAACTATAGGAGCCCAGATTAATTCTATAAGAGATAAAGTAGATACTCTAATAAAAGAAAAATTATTAGAAATTAAAAAAAATGAAATAAACTCTAAACTATTAAATGAGTCAATCGATATATCTTTTCCTCCTCCAACTAGTTTAGACTCAAAAGTTCATCCAATTTCAAAAACATTTGATGAAGTTATTCATATATTCGGTTCTATGGGATATTCTGTTGCTGAAGGACCTGATATAGAAACTGACTTTTATAATTTTTCTGCTTTAAATATTCCTGAAGATCATCCTGCAAGAGAGATGCAAGATACTTTTTATATAGAAGATCAAGACGAAGAAAATAAACCTTATGTCCTAAGAACTCACACAAGTCCAGTTCAAATTAGAACAATGATAAGTCAGGAGCCTCCAATTAAAATTATTGCCCCCGGCAGAACTTATCGTTGTGACTCAGATGCTACTCACTCTCCCATGTTCCATCAAGTTGAAGGTTTGTTTATCAGCGAAAATGCCAATATGAGTGACTTAAAAGGAACATTGATCGAGTTTTGCAAACAGTTTTTTGAAATTCAGGATTTAAAAGTTCGATTTAGACCAAGTTATTTTCCTTTTACAGAACCATCAGCAGAAATGGATATAGCGTACCACGTTAAAAATAATTCTTTACATATCGGAGAGGGTGACAAGTGGTTGGAGATATTAGGGTGTGGAATGGTCAACCCTATAGTTTTGGAAAATTGTAATATCGATAATTCAATATATCAAGGTTTTGCATTTGGCATGGGCCTAGATAGGATCACTATGTTAAAGCATGGTTTGACTGATATAAGGGCTTTCTTCAATGGTAATCTTAATTGGATAAACCAAAATGGTTTCGGGTTAGGAGATTATTAATGAAATTTAGTTATTCTTGGCTCCTTGATCATTTAGATACTAAATTATCTCCATTAGAAATAGCTGAAACACTTACTAACATTGGTTTGGAGTTAGAGAGCTTAACTGATTACAGTTCTTATACTCAATTTGTAGTAGCTACAATAGTTGATTTTAAAAAACATCCTAATGCAGATCGGTTAAATATTTGCACTGTGGAGAATGGAGAAAAAACTTTTCAAGTAATATGTGGTGCCCCTAACGTTAAAAAAGGAATGAAAGGAATATTTGCTACTGATGGAATGTATATTCCAGGTACTGATATAACCTTAAAAAAAGGTAAAATTCGTGGTGAGGTGTCCGAAGGTATGCTCTTGTCTGAAAGAGAGTTAAATCTTAGTGATAATCATGAGGGAATTATTGAGGTTCAAGGCAATCTTCCAAATGGAACAGATGCAGTTACCGCTTTAGATTTAAATGACCCTATTTTTGAAATTGGAGTTACGCCTAATCGAGGAGATTGTTTGAGTGTTAGAGGAATAGCAAGAGACTTAACAGCCAAAGGTGTGGGCACACTTAAACCTATAAATATCAAGAAAACAACCAGCGAAGAATTTGAGAGCCCTATTTCTTGGTCAATTCAAAATGATGGAAATAGCTGTTCATTTGTAGTGAGTCGATACTACAAAAATATACAAAATTTAGTTTCGCCAGACTGGTTGCAAAAAAAATTGTTAAGCATTGGTCTGAGGCCTATCAATGCCCTTGTAGATATTACTAATTTTATAACTATGGATTTGGGCAGACCACTTCATATATTTGATGCTGATAAAATTGGAAATAAATTAAATATGAGGTTATCGAATGATCAAGAAAAGTTATTAGCACTAGATAATAAAGAATATTCATTAAATGACACTACAACTGTTATTGCTGATAGTAAAAACCCATTAGCTATTGCGGGAATTATTGGAGGAAATGACAGTGGTTGTACTCTTGAAACTAAAAATGTTTTTTTAGAAGCAGCGGTATTTAATCCCTCCATGGTAGCAAAGACTGGAAGAAAGCTCGGAATAAATTCTGATGCAAGATATCGTTTTGAAAGGGGATTAGACTTAGAAATGGTCAATGAAGGTTTAAATTATGCCACAAGTTTAATTCAAGATATTTGCGGGGGTTCATTTAGTAAAAAGACTCATGCAGGAGACTTAGATTTAAATAAGAGAAATATTTCATATAAATTCGACACTTTTGAAAAGTTTATTGGAATAGAATTATCTAAAAAAGATCAAATCAAGATTTTAAATAATTTATATTTTGAAACTAAAGAAAATACAGATGGGACCTGTGATGTAACCATTCCATCGTGGAGAAACGATATCAATAAAAACATAGATCTTATTGAGGAAATAATACGAATTCATGGTTATGATAAAATAAAAACTAATAGCCCTTTATCTACATCTGATGAACAAAAAAGAATTACAAACTCATCAATCAATAAAAAATATACAGTTATCAAAAAATTAAAAAAATCTCTTATATCTAATAATTTTGATGAAATTATAACTTTCTCTTTTCAATCCATTCAGGCCCATGAACTTTTAAAAGGTGACTCATCTTTAAAAATCTCTAATTCTATAAGTGACGATCATGCATTTATGAGAAGTTCTATGCTGTTTAACCACCTAGAGTCTTTAGAAAATAATCGCAAAAAAGGACTCAATAAACTTTCTGTATTTGAGATTGGACCAGTATATAACCACTCAAAATCGCAAGAAAACATTCTTTTTGCACTTACATCAAATATAAAAAACCAAATCAAGTATTTTGAAGAAGATAACTTAGATTATTTCTATTTAACTAAAATCGTCTCAAAAATTTTAGGAACTGTAAATTTTGATATAAAGCAGTTTAACATCACTAGATCTGATAGTAACATTTTTCACCCTGGTCAATCTGCAGAGTTGTATATGGGAAAGAAAATAATTGCTAGATATGGCAAGATACACCCACTAATTTTAGAAAATTTTCCAAAACTATCCAATACCTATGGTATTGAATTATACTTTGAAAATCTTCCAATTGATTCCATGTTTAGAAGAAATAAAAACTCTAAACAAGAGTCGAGTTTTCAACATAGTGAAAAAGACTTTTCTTTTATTTTTAACATAGACCAAAATCTCTTCGAGGTTTATAGATTTGTATTAGGAATTGATAAAAAATTAATACAAAAATTAGAATTCTTTGATGAATACTTATCTAGTGAAATTGGTTCTGATAAAAAAAGTATTGCTTTTAAGGTAACAATTCAATCTCTTGAAAAAACTTTAGACGAAAAAGACTTAGAGCAAATTCACCAAAATATTATTGATAAAGTTTCAAGTAAATTTGACGCCAAAATAAGATCTTAATGGAAATTTCTAATATTAGAAATTTTTCAATTGTTGCTCATATCGACCATGGAAAATCTACCTTAGCAGATAGAATCATTGAGATATGTGGAGGTATGGATGAGAGAACCAAAAAAGATCAAGTTCTTGACTCTATGGATATCGAAAGAGAGCGTGGGATTACAATTAAAGCGCAAACAGTTCGATTAAACTACAAACACACTGACGGTCATACATATCAGCTAAATATTCTAGATACACCTGGACACGTTGATTTTTCATATGAAGTCTCTAGGTCTTTATCTGCTTGCGAAGGATCTTTGCTGGTAGTAGATAGCACTCAAGGAGTTGAAGCTCAAACCCTAGCTAATGCATATCAGGCTATAGATGCAAATCATGAAATATTACCTGTATTAAATAAGGCTGACCTTCCAGCATCAGAGCCAGAGAGAGTAAAAGAAGATATTGAACAGACTATTGGAATTGATGCCTCAGAGGCCCATTTAGTTTCTGCCAAAACGGGACTGGGTGTAAACGAATTAATTGAAGAAATTATTTCTAAACTCCCTTCCCCAACTACCGAAGGTAGAGATTTAAAAGCTCTATTAGTAGATAGTTGGTATGATAATTATTTAGGCGTCACTGTTCTAGTTAGAATTTTAGATGGAGAAATGAAAAAAGGAATGAAAGTAAAATTTTTATCTAATGGTCAACAATATAATATAGATCGAATAGGATATTTTACTCCAGAAATTAATTATTGTGAGTCTCTCAATGCTGGCGAGATAGGTTTTATTAATGCAAGTATTAAATCAGTAGCTGATTGTAAAGTTGGAGATACAATAGCAGAGCTTAATAATAATGCAGTTACCCCACTGCCTGGTTTTAAGCCCTCATTGCCAGTAGTTTTTTGTGGAATCTACCCTGTAGATACTTCTGATTATGAACATTTAAAAGAAAGTTTTGAGAAACTTGCTTTAAACGACTCTAGTTTTACATATGAGAATGAGACTAGCGCAGCCCTTGGTTACGGTTTTCGATGTGGATGTTTAGGACTGCTGCATCTTGAGGTCATAACCGAGAGATTAAGAAGAGAATTTGACTTAGATCTAATTACGACAGCTCCAGGTGTTGTTTATCAAATTATTGATAGAAATAATAATAAAAAAATAATCAGAAACCCCTCAGAACTCCCTGACCCTGCTGAAATTGATAAGATCTTAGAACCATGGGTTAAATCTACAATTATAGTTCCACAAGATTATCTAGGTACAGTAATCAACCTATGCATTGAAAAAAGAGGCAAACAAACCAATCTCAATATACAAAATAATCGTGCTATTTTAGAAATGGAATTACCATTAAACGAAATTGTTATCGATTTTTATGATAAATTAAAATCTTACTCCAAAGGTTATGCTAGTTTTGATTATCAAGTTTATGATTACTTTGAAGGCGATCTTGTAAAACTAAATATTTTAGTTAACTCAGAGACTGTAGACGCCTTTTCAAATATCGTTCATAAAACTAGGGCCGAAACTATTGGTAGAAGAATTTGCAATAAACTAAAAGATTTAATACCAAGGCAAAACTTTCAAATACCAATTCAAGCAGCTATTTATGGTAAAATTATTGCAAGAGAGACAATAAAAGCTTTTAGAAAAGATGTTACTGCAAAGCTTTATGGAGGAGACGTTTCTAGAAAGAAAAAGCTCTTAGAAAAACAAAAAAAAGGCAAAAAAAGAATGAAACAATTTGGAAGTGTTGAAATACCTCAGACTGCATTTTTTGAGGCGTTAAAGATTGGTGATGGTGATTAATTCCTTCAAAATTAATTCATAAACATAATTCGATTTAATTTTATTCATAGAAAGATCTTTGTGATATGTCTCTTTAATTCCTGGTGGTAAGATAGGATATATATTCTTATTATATTTTGAGTCTTCAGAGGGCGTATCACCATACAAGCAAAAAGTTTTAATTCCAAGACAAGCTGAAACGTGCATAAAACCAGTATCATTACCAACAAAAAAATATGATCCATCTATTTCTTTTATTGAATCCTCTACATTCAATTCTTCTAAACTGATGAAGTTACCTTTGATATCTAATTTAGTTATCTGATTAATTAATTCTTTTTCACCTGGTCCTCCTGCTAAAATAAAATCAAATTGACCAAGATAATTTAATTTTTGAATTAGTTCTAAATAATATTTTATTGGCCATCTTTTGTTGTCACCACTTGCTCCAAGGCCAATAACTATCCTCTTACTATTTCTTTTTGTTCTCTTTTCTAAGTATAAATTACCCTCAAACTTTTCAATTTTAATGTTTAACCATAGTTGATTAGCCGATATTGATTTTTTAACCATATCCTCTTTTTTCTTGAAAATTCCATAGTAATACAACTCTTTTACAAAGGTCAGTTTTGACAAAAGGATATACTTTAAATATTTAGGGCCGTATTGATACGAATAAACTTTTTTAAATTTATTAATTTTGAAAAATTTAAATAAAGAATAAAAACTAATTTTTTTCTTATGTTTATCAATAAAAACGATATTTTTAATGTACGGGTCATATTTTAAAAGTTGGTCAGCCTTAGTATTTCCTTTTGTTAATAAATAAATTTCATGGTTTGGATTTGCTTTTGCTATTTCATGACATCTCGGTAAAAACATGCATGTATCACCTAATCCTGGTCTAAGCTGAATAATAAGAATTTTATCACTCATCAAATGTAAGTATAATTTCTTTATTTTTTTTTTTATTAGGTCTATCTAGTAAATGAGGCAGCTCAATAAAATTCCCAGAAGTAGTTGGACTTTTTGAAAATGTTATCTCAAGAGTATCAGGAATTTGATTATTTCTAAAATTGTCATAATTATTTGCATGAATGTGAACTAATTCATTTTTAAATTTTTGAATAAAATTAACAATTTTATTTATATTTTTATTACAATTATGAAATTCAATAGCTAAACCAATTATCTTATCTTGTTCTTCTAATATTTCATCTAAGATGTCATATTCACTTCCCTCAATATCAATTTTCAAAAAAATATTTTTTTTTATCCTGCTAAGCGATACTGCATCTTTAAATGATAAAAAATTATCAGAACCAGAGCCGATAAACTTGGTGATGAGTTTGTTTTTACTAAAAAATTTATTAAATCTAATTTTAAGATAAAAGTATTTAAAAAATTTATTTATAGATAGCTTTTTTAATTTATTTATTGCCTGTTTTTTTTCTTTTTCCCAAAATTCTCTATTTATTGAGCCATCAAAAGCTAGGTAATCAACATCAGCTTTATTTATAAATTCATATTCAAATTGCCAATTGGTAGATATACCAAAACTCAATAAAAATTCAGCATTTTTCAAAGAAGTTTTTTCAATTAAATAACCACCATCATGGTTACTGCCAATTCTAATTAAATCATAGCTAAATTTTGGTTTGAATATATTTGGAAGTTTCATCGAGATATTTTTTATTTTATAATAATCTTTTCTAACATATAAAGAACATTCTGTTTAGGGAGAGATGGCCGAGTGGTTTAAGGCGCACGCCTGGAACGCGTGTATAGGGGAAACTCTATCGTGGGTTCGAATCCCACTCTCTCCGCCATTAATTCATAAATATTGTATTACCTCTGGTTGAGTCTATTTTTTTGTAACCTTCGGCCTCAAGCTTTTCAAATAAATTATATTTCCATAACTCTTTGTTAGAGTGTTCAATAATCAATAACTTAGGTAAAATTTTATTTTGCTTATTTATAAATAAGTTGATTAATGCCCTATCTTCATAGCCTTCAATATCTAACTTAATCGCGTCTATATTCATGATATTATTTTTTTTTAAATAATTACTTAATTTAATCATACCTATCTTTATTTTTTTTGATTTATTACCTTTTATTAAAATTGAACTATTTCCAATATTCTCTAAATCTTCGTTTATATATTCATCAGCATTTTTTTCACCAACGGCTTTTTGTATAGGTATAATAATCTTACCTAAAGAATTAATTTTAATATTATCTTGAAGTCTAAGAAAGGTATGTGCTACTGGTTCAAATGCATATACTTTTTTAAATCCGAGTTTTGTAGACATGAGACTATAATATCCAATGTTAGCACCAATATCTAAAAAAATAGCTTCTTTAGATTTATTGATTGATTTTAGATAATTAAGTTCTAATTGTTCCAACATTCTAGAACTAACTATCATCTTAGAGTCTGTAGAATTATCTGATGGATTTAATATAAATTTTATTCCATTGTATCTAAATAAAATTTTTTCATTTACCAAACTATATTTTAAAAAACCTGCTAAGATTTTTTTTAAAGCCCCTCTGCCAAATCCAAAAAATTTTAATATTTTTATTATTCTTAGAGTTAAATTTTGCTTGAGTGTATTTTTCAATTTATCAATTCTAAGTTTAGATATTCACTAAGCAATTTAGTATAAATTTCGATTGGGAAATCACTTAAATGATTATAGCCATAGTTAGAAATTTGAATGGTTGTGGAATAATTTGGTCTAGCAAATTTTTTTTCATCAGTGATACCAAAAATCTTAAAAGTTTTAATATCAGCAAATTCAAACATCCAAGCCGTACCCCCATCATTACATAAAAGGCATTTCATTTTTTTTGCTAAATTCATTGTAAAAAGAACATCTTTTTTAATTAATTTTCCATTTTCCCATTCTGGACATTCAAAACCATTGTTAATGCATTCTGATAACATTTCTTCTTCATCGGGTCCGATGAAGAAATAAATATTAAATCCTTTTGTTTTTAATTTTTTGGCTATGTTAATGTAATTTGTTAAAGGCCATCTTCTTAGTTTATGGCCAGCACCCGGTGCGATTGCAATATTTTTCTCAACATTGTTCGATATTTTAATTTGATCAGTGCTCATATAAGGTATTTGCATATTAGGAATCGTATCAAATTCCTTTTCTGAAATTAAAGATAAAATATTAAAATAAAATTTTTCTATATATTCTTTTTTGAATTTTAGTTTTTTGCTATTTTTGTAATCTGAAAATAAAAAATCTGCGGTTGTGCTAAAAAATTTACCGTGTCTAATTTTTTTTAATTTTAATGTTCTTAAAACAACCTTTTGTAAATCAATTATCAAGTCAAAATACATACCTTTAAAACAATCATTTTTTTTAAAAAAGTTTATTAAAGATGTATCAATTTGATTTAACTCAATAAAATTATCGATATATTTTTCAATTAATGGAAATAGTTGATTTTTTAATGTTGTTTTTTGACTAGTCGTATAAGTAATTAAAGAATTAGGATAAATCTTTTTTAGTTGTTGTATAAAAGTAATTTTTTGAAGTCCATCACCTATTTTATCATTAAAGCTATATATAAGAATTTTCATTCTTTGTTCATAATTTCAGTATTAGTATTTGCCCCCAAATCTTTCATTTTATTAGCTTTCATAAATAAGCTAGATTTACCATCTTTCATAAATTTTTTTGAGTCTTCAATATTATCTATAGATTTGATTAATGAAGAATGGGTTTTATCTAATAAATTAATTGTTTTTGCTATTTGATCGTACATTCCACCTGCAATTTCAGCAATTTCTTTTGAGTTTTTATTTTGTTTATCTAACTTCCAAACACTCTCAACTAACTTCATGCACATTATTAATGTAGAAGGTCCTACGATAACTACATGTTTTTGCTGAGCATAAGATACTAATTTACTGTCATATTTTTGAGCAGTAATTAGCGCGATTTCATGAGGCATAAATATAAAAATATAATCTGGGGAATTAATACTTAGTAATTTTGAATAATCTTTTTTATTAATTTGATTTATATGATTTTTGACTGCATTAGAAAAATTTTTAATCGCTTTTTCTTTTTCAGTCTGAATTTCAGAATTTTGAAAGTCATACCAATCTTTCATTGGAACTTTTGAGTCAATAATAATATTTCTATTTTCAGGTAAAAAGATTACAACATCGGGCCTAAATTGCTGACCATCTTCATTTTGATCAGTATATTGAGTTTTGTAATCACGGTTTTTTGTCATACCACAATCTTGAAGAATATTTTCAAGGATTACCTCACCCATTTGACCCATATCAGAAATATTTGAAGTCATTGCATTTGTCATTTTTTTTGTCAAGTCACCAATTTCATCAATTTTTGAATTTACATATCCACTTTGTTCAATTGTTCTATGAAGAAGGGTATTTAATTGCTCAGTAATTTTATTAATTTCAATCGTTTCAGGGTTTTTTGTCTTTTTAGATAAGCTAATTAATAAGGTAAGTAAAATTATAAAAATTAAGACAAGTAAAAAAATTATAATTAAATCAATATTCATAGGTATATTTTATCTTATAATTAAAAAAGTAATTTTAAAGTTTTAAACCTTATCCAAGATTTCTTTAGCTTTTGATTTTAATTTTATCAAAATAGCGCTATCAAAAATTTTATGATTAACCAGTTGATTATAATACTGATTTATTTCTGATGAAATTTTTTCAAGTTTTATTAATTCATTAGGAGATTTGTTTTTTAGAAATTGAATCTCATTTTCAAAGTCTTTTATTGCTGACTTAAAGTGTTTATCTGCAAAAGTCTCAAACTTAATTTTTATGCTATTAATATTTAGTTCATTATCAATTTTAGTTTCTAAATCATAATAAGCTAAATAAAAATAATCAAAAACTTGATCACAAAGATCATTTATTTTTTTAAATTTCAGGTCAAAAACTAAATTCATTTCAAAAGACTACATTAGGTAAATTTAGATTGTCAAAGGTTTAATAAGTGTTTTCCAATGATTTTCTTTGTTTTTAAATATTTTTTATTATGAGGGTTAACACCAGGTTTAATTTTAATCATTTTATTGACAGTTATTTTGTTTTTCTTTAAATACTCAATTTTTTCAGGGTTATTAGTAATTAGATTTAACTTTTTAACCTTAAAAAATTTTAATATTTCGGCTGCTGCTTTGTAGTCTCTTTCATCTCCACTGAATCCAAGGATATTGTCCGCTTGATATGTGTCCAATCCTTTTTCTTGAATATTATAGCTGATAATTTTGTTATGTATCCCAAGTCCTCTTCCTTCTTGATTAAGATAAATGAGAATATTCATTTTTTTACTTTTGCTCATATAATCAAGAGCAGTGTCTAATTGATACCCACAGTCACATTTTTGACTTCCCATTAAATCACCGGTTAGGCATGATGAATGTATTCTAACTGTCGGATCTTTTGTCTTTATATCTTTATTAAAAAGAAGAGCGTAATGTGTATTTTTTAATGTTAAATCGTCAAAGATTATAATTTGAACATCACTATTTTTTTTAAGGGGAAGATTAGTAGAGTCTTTATAAACAATTTTTGATTTTATTGAAGAACTTTTTAATTTTTTTAAATCAAATGAAAATTTTAGTTCATAGGGTTTACGTTTCAGAAAAATTGGAAAAGGTAAGATATTTAATTTTTTGAAGATTGAAATAATTTTTTTTTCTGATGAGTCTAATTTTGAGGATTTTTGAATATGAATAAATTTTGATATATCTTTATTCATTATTATATCACTTATTTTTTTAGGTTTTTTAATTAGGGGAAATTTTAAAAATTCTTCAGCAGTATTTAAATCTTCACCTAGATATTTTAATAAGCAAACAGGCAAAGCAATATAAGAGCCAATTAATAGTTTATTGTGTTTTTTAAAATTTTCTTCGGTCGCTGATAATGTGAAATAACGATTATTAAAATTTACAACTTCACCATAATCTAATTCAATGTGTAACCTATTTAAATCATTTACCATTGGGGAGTTAATGTAATTATATAACGTTATTAAAACAACAAAAAAAAGCCCAGTGTACTAACTGGGCTTTTTAAAAAATTAATAAATTAAAATGCTGAGTCTCTGCCTTCAGATTTGGCAATTTCTCTAGCGTTAGGATTTACAGATGGTCTAAAAGGCATTTCTACTATTTCTCCATCAACTGGTTGACCTGGAGTATCGCAATATTCATCTGGTAAATGGAATTTAAATTTATTACCGATATCCTTTTTTTCAT
>Ga0163109_10003675_pt1 | contig 11728 bp, 11 predicted proteins | sample CRUFie1St13metaG_FD_108704 | JGI IMG/M metagenome (GOLD analysis project Ga0163109, IMG submission 108704) | Marine microbial communities from the Costa Rica Dome - CRUD Field 142mm St13 metaG | ecosystem: Environmental > Aquatic > Marine > Oceanic > Photic zone | place: Costa Rica: the Eastern... | reverse complement strand
TTCTTGCTTGGCGCGCTCAAGGACCTCGAGCGGCAGGGCCGCGTGCCCTGCGCAGAAGTTATGTGCCCGGCTCACTCTCCGTCATCCTCATCCCCTTCAGCGGCGTCATCTCGAGCAGGCGCCACCTTCTCGTCTGAGGATTCTGTGTTATGTGCGAGCGATTGATCGGCATCCTGGGACGGCTCGGCGTCAGCGGCTTCTGCAGATGCATCTTGGCGCGTCGTATCAACATCGTCCTCGGCAATGCGACTGACACTCACTAAGGCCTCGCCATCTCGGGTGCGAATCACTCTGACGCCCTGCGTATTGCGACCTTGAACACCCACTTCCTCTACGCGGGTCCTGACTGCTGTGCCCTGGTTGGAGATCAGCATCATTTCATCACCGTCCCAGACCTGCTCGGCCCCCACCAACGCACCGTTCCGGTCTGACATGGTCATACCAATCACACCCTTGGTGCCGCGGCCTTTTACCGGGAACTCGCTCGTGGCAGAGCGCTTGCCGTAGCCGTTCTCACTCACCGTTAATATTTTGCCACCCCCCTGAGGGACAACCAGTGAAATGAGCCGATGCCCGTCTCCTAATTTGATACCTCTCACACCACGAGCCGTTCGCCCCATCGCGCGAACAGTCGATTCAGCGAAACGCACAACCTTGCCCTCGCTGGAAAACAGCATGATGTCCTGACTGCCGTCGGTAACCGCTGTGCCGACCAGCACGTCGCTCTCATCCAATTCGATGGCGCGTAACCCCACGCTTCGCTGGCGTGAGAAAAGACTCATATCGGTTTTCTTCACGGTCCCATTGGCGGTCGCCATAAAGATGAAGTGATCGGTCTCGTAACCCTCAATTGGCAGTATCGACGTGATCCTCTCGCCCTCATCGAGCGGCAACAGATTCACCATGGGCCTGCCGCGCGCGGTACGGCTGGCAAGCGGGATATGGAACACTTTCAGCCAATAAACCTTCCCAAGGTTTGAGAAGCAGAGAATCGTTGCATGGGTACTCGCGATCAGCAGGTGCTCAACAAAATCCTCGTCTTTGACTGCCGTCGCACTCCTTCCGGTTCCGCCGCGGCGTTGCGCCTGATAGTCAGTGAGCGACTGTGTTTTTGCATAGCCGCCATGAGAAATGGTCACTACGCGATCTTCTTCAGTAATCAGATCTTCAACAGTCAGATCGTGTGCAGAGTCGGAAATCTGCGTTCTGCGCTCGTCCCCGAACTCTTCCACCAGTTCTTCGAGCTCCTCGCGGATGACCTGCCTCAAGCGATCGGGATCCCCGAGTATGTCGAGGTAGTCGGCGATCTCGGCAATTTTGTCAGCGTATTCTTGGAGCAACTTCTCATGCTCCAAGCCGGTGAGACGGTGCAGGCGCAGATCCAGAATGGCTTGGGCCTGAGCAGGCGACAGGTGATACTGCTCCTCGCGAACGCCGAATTCCTCAGGCAGGTCATCGGGCCGACAGGCGTCGGCACCTGCCCGCTCCAGCATGGCCATAACGTCGCCGGGCGTCCATGGGCGGGCCATCAATCCCTCACGCGCGTCTGCTGCTGTGGGCGAAGATTTGATCAACTCAATGACTTCATCGATGTTCGCCAGCGCAATGGCCAGCCCCTCCAGCACGTGGCCGCGCTCGCGGGCTTTGCGGAGCAAGTAAACGGTTCGGCGAGTAACGATCTCGCGCCGGTGGCGAACGAATGCTTCGATCATTTGTTTGAGGTTCAACACCTTCGGTTCGCCATCGACCAGCGCCACCATGTTGATGCCCACTACGGACTGAAGCTGCGTCTGTGCGTACAGGTTGTTGAGTACCACGTCCCCCACTTCACCTCGACGCAACTCAATCACGACGCGCAGGCCGTCTTTGTCCGACTCGTCTCGCAGTTCGGTAATACCCTCGAGCTTCTTCTCTTTAACCAACTCCGCGATTCGCTCAATCAGACGTGACTTATTCAGCTGATAAGGAATCTCGTGAATAACGATCGTGTCCTTGCCCTTCGACTCGTCGGTGATCACCTCGGCTTTGGCACGCACGTAGATGCGACCACGGCCTGTGCGGTAAGCCTGCACGATCCCTGCACGACCGTTAATCTGCGCCCCGGTCGGGAAGTCTGGGCCCGGGATGTACTGCATGAGCTCGTCGATTCCGAGGTCGGGGTTTTGCAGTGTCGCCAAACACCCCGCCACCACCTCACGGAGGTTGTGTGGAGGGATATTGGTCGCCATGCCAACCGCAATGCCAGAGGAACCATTTACCAGCAGGTTAGGTACGCGCGTTGGCAGCACTGCGGGGATTTGCTCAGTGCCATCGTAGTTATCCACGAAATCGACTGTTTCCTTGTCCAAATCTGCCAACAAGGAATGTGCAATCTTGGCCATGCGAATCTCGGTGTATCGCATCGCCGCCGCGGAGTCTCCGTCAATGGAGCCAAAATTACCCTGACCGTCTACCAGCGTGTACCGCAGAGAAAAGTCCTGCGCCATGCGAACGATTGTGTCGTAAACAGCCGAGTCGCCATGCGGGTGGTACTTACCAATGACATCACCTACGACACGCGCTGACTTTTTATACGCCTTGTTCCAGTCGTTATTCAGCTCGTTCATGGCGAATAACACTCTTCGGTGTACCGGCTTGAGCCCATCGCGGACATCGGGCAATGCCCGACCCACAATGACGCTCATGGCGTAGTCCATGTAGGACTGTTTGAGCTCGTCTTCGATATTGACCGGGAGAATTTCCCGTGCCATTTCCTGCGGATTTTCTGCCATTCTGGCCACTTATTTAGGGGTGGTGGACGAGCCGCTGGCGGCCCCGGGTAGTCGCTTGAAATTGTACCAAACACCGTCCCTCGAGGCGAGTTTTTAGAGCGCTTATTCAGGCGATTTAGGCGCCCCGAGCAGGCTATACTGCGCTCCCCTGAAATGGAGGTTCCATGTCCGATTTCGACACGGTTCTGCACCCCGATTGGGTCGTGCCCATAGTCCCCAGACGCGAGGTATTCACTGGTTTCAGCGTCGCGCTGAAGGATGGCCAGATCGCCGCGATTGCGCCACGTGATCAAGCGCAAGAATTCGACGCGGATGAACATATCGCGCTCGCCAACACCGCGCTTCTGCCGGGACTCGTGAACCTCCACTGTCATGCAGCTATGGCGTTGCTCAGGGGTTATGCCGACGACCTGCCGCTGATGACATGGCTACAACAGTTCATCTGGCCGACCGAGAGTCATTTCATCAGCCAAGAGTTCGTGCGGGACGGATCGGAACTCGCCATCGCTGACCTGCTGTTAGGCGGAACCACCACGATGGCAGACCAGTATTTTTTTCCGGAAATCACGGCCGAGGTGGCTGATCGGGTCGGACTCAGGGCACTACTGACCTTTCCCGTCATTGACGTGGAAACGGCATGGGCACGAGATGCCGAATCATGCATGAACCGCGGTCTTGCCTTGCGAGACCGGTACCGCGGACACGACCGCATTGAAGTCGGCTTCGGACCGCACTCGACCTATATGGTGAACGAGCAAGCTCTGTCACAGGTGGCCATGCTGGCTGAGGAACTCGATGCGCCGATTCATATACACCTGCACGAAACGCGAGAGGAGGTACAGAACTCAGTGGAACGGCTCGGCATGCGCCCCATCGACTTTCTGGAAAAAGTAGGGCTGCTCGGACCGCGCACACAATGCATACACATGACGGCGCTCGGGGATCAGGACATTGCCACCGTGGCAAAGCATGGCGCACAAGTCGTGCACTGCCCTCGCTCCAATCTGAAATTGGGTTCTGGGATTTGTCCCGTGCAAAAACTGATGGACCACGATATCAACGTGGCACTAGGCACGGACGGAGCAGCGAGCAACAACCGCTTGAGTATGCTGGGTGAACTGCAGATTGCTTCACTCATTGGTAAAACACAGCATGGCGATCCCAAAGCTGTGGATGCATGGACCGCATTAGAGATGGCGACGGTGAATGGCGCCATTGCCCTGGGCCAACAGGAAAAGATCGGTACCATCGAAGTGGGCAAAACCGCTGACTTGATCGCAGTAGGCCTATCGGGCGTACATCATTGGCCACGCCACGATATAGCCTCAAGTTTGGTGTACTCCACCCGCGGCGATGAGGTCGCGTGGAGCTGGATCGCAGGCAAGCCGGCGGTGGCAAACGGAGAGTTGCTGACCCTCGACTACAGTGACCTGCAAAACCGGGCCATGCGCTGGTCCCAACAATTGAGCGCCTTTAGAGCCACACTGGAGCATTGATAAATGTCTGGGCAAGAAAACGTCGACTTTGACGAGATTGCAAAATTCGAGAAGCTGGCGTCACGTTGGTGGGATCCGAATAGTGAGTTCAAACCGCTCCATGACATTAACCCACTGAGAGCAGGCTGGATTGATGAGCACGCGGACGTAGCGGGCAAGAAAGTGATCGACGTTGGTTGTGGCGGCGGCCTGCTTTGCGAGTCGCTGGCGCACCGCGGCGCGTCAGTCACCGGAATCGACATGGGCGAAGCGCCTCTGTCCGTCGCGCGCCTGCATCAGCTGGAGACTGGGGTGTCGGTGGACTACGTTCAGAGTACTGCGGAGGCGCTGGCAGCGGAGCGCGCCGGAGAATTTTCGGTGGTGACCTGCCTTGAGATGCTCGAGCACGTGCCAGACCCCTCTACGGTCATCCAGGCTTGTGCCGATCTGTGCCAACCGGGTGGTGACCTCTTTTTTTCTACCATCAACCGCAACCCCAAAGCCTTTTTATTTGCCATTGTGGGTGCCGAGTACGTCCTCAACATGCTCCCCCGCGGTACACACGAGTACGACAAACTCATTAAGCCGTCAGAGCTAGCGCGCTGGATTAGGCAGGCAGGCCTCGACATGCAGGAAATGATCGGTATGACCTACAACCCTCTGACCAAACACTACCGGCTGACCCCCAAAGACGTCTCGGTTAACTACCTCATCAGAGCCCGTAAACCATGACGCCACGCCGTCCGCGGGCTGTGCTGTTTGATCTGGACGGCACCTTAATCGACACCGCACCCGAATTTGTTGCCATCGCCCACGCACTGAGAGAAGAAGCACAACTCTCGCCTATTACCGACAGCGTCATACGGCACAGCGTCTCAAACGGAGCACTGGGCATGGTGCAAGCTGCTCTAGGGCTCACCCACGACGACATCCGCATAGAGCACTGGCGTGACAGATTCCTGGCTCTCTATGACGCAGGACTGGGTCAACACAGCGCGCCGTACCCTGGTCTGGAGAGACTTGTCCGTTTACTGGCTAAAAAGGGGATTGCCTGGGGAGTCGTGACCAATAAGTTAGAGCGCTTCGCCGCACCATTGATGGAGCGCATGGCCTTCTCACCTCCCGCAGACGTACTCATCACCCCTGATCATGTCGTTACCCCTAAGCCGGACCCGGAAGCGGTTCTGCTGGCGTGCGACCGGCTCGCTTGTGACCCGAGACACGCCATCTTCATAGGCGACCATGTGCGGGATATCGAAGCTGGTAACGCAGCGGGATGTCACACAGTGGCAGCGGCCTACGGCTATCTGGCTCAGGGCGAATCTGCCGCAGAATGGCAAGCTGACGACACGGTAGATAGTAGTGAGGCACTTGCGGCACTGATCGAGGAGCGCATTCAATGACAGTCGCGGCTGACAATTGGACTCCCGCCTCCGATGAGCTTGCTGAGAAGACGATCCTAGTGACGGGGGCCACTGGCGGGATCGGTCGCGCCGTCTCATTGGCCTGCGCAGCCGCCGGCGCGGAGGTGCTACTCCAAGGCCGGGACGATGCCGCCTTAGAAGCACTGTACGATGAGATTTCGACTCTGTCGGGCAGCAAGCCGGGCATCGTGCCATTGGATCTGAACGTTCAGGATCCGAAGATATATGACACGCTGCGCGACGAACTCGAGGCGGCTGACACCCAACTAGATGGACTCATCCACAACGCCAGCGTGCTCGGCGAGCGCCGGGCACTGGCGCAAACATCCCCACAAAGTTGGAACGAAGTCATCCAGGTCAATCTTAACGCCCAGTTTCTGTTGACGCGCTCGCTCATGCCGCGACTAGAGGCAGCGCCCAGTGCGTCAGTTGTGTTGACCAGTTCAGGTGTCGGTCGCAAAGGCAAAGCGTACTGGGGGGCCTATGCCGTATCTAAATTTGCAACCGAGGGATTCATGCAAGTCTTGGCAGATGAACTGGGAGCAACTAGCCGCATTCGCGTTAACAGCCTGAACCCGGGAGCCGTCAATACCAAGATGCGGCGCGCAGCGTATCCGGGAGAGGCGCCAGACAGTAACCCGGCACCCGAAGCGCTGAGCCATCATTGGGTTTATCTCATGAGCGATGCCAGCCGGCACCTGCATGGTCAGGCGCTCAGCGTCCAAGGATGATCAGTCCCTGCGCCGACTGAGTCGACCCGCTGCGCGCTGCCCCTTCTTCGCAAAACGCTCGCGCCGTTCCTGATCTTTTTTCGACAGCGGAGCGATATCACGAGCAGGTAGCCCCGCCATCTGATAGATCACTTCCACGTCGCGTTGGGGCAACTCCAGCCACTGGCCTTTCTTCAACTTTGACGGCAAGAAAACCTCACCGTAACGCACCCGCTTGAGGCGCGAGACTGTGCATCCCTGTGATTCCCAGAGCCTGCGTACCTCACGGTTACGCCCTTCCATCAACACCACGTAAAAAAATCGGTTGATGCCATCGCCCCCGCCCTCTTGGATATCGGAGAACCTAGCGGGCCCATCGTCCAATTCCACCCCTAACTGCAAGCGCTCGAGCATGGCGTCGTCAACGCGCCCCATTACCCTCACCAGATACTCGCGTTCAATTGCGTTGGAAGGATGCATCAATGCATTGGCGAGGGCACCATCGGTCGTGAATAACAGAACACCCGAGGTATTGAAATCAAGCCGCCCAACAGAAATCCAGCGGCCCTGTTTCAGCTTTGGAATGCGCTCAAAAACCGTCTTGCGATTCTCGGGATCGCTGCGCGAGCACACCTCGCGGACGGGCTTGTGGTAAAGCAGGACACGGACTTGCTCGGCCTCTTCCCACTCAATCAGCTTGCCATCGAGCTTCACGGATTGCCCTGACCGCACACGATCTCCGAGGCGGGCCATGGTGCCGTCCAGCGTCACCCGCCCCTCTTCAATCCAGCCCTCCATCTTGCGGCGGGATCCCCAGCCTAAATTGGCTAGCACCTTTTGGAGTTTTTGACCTTTGTCCTCGACCTCGACATCGCTGTCAGCCGACCGTGTTGCTTTCTTCACCATCGTCGGCTCGCCGTTCTGTGAGGTCTTCATCTCCGGACTCAGCTAAAGACGCTGAACCTTCGTCGTAGACGCTTTCCGCGCTGCGCTCTGTATCACCCCGATCAGTGGCTGTGTCGTCTGGTGCATCGCCGTCAATTTGCGGAGTTTCTAATCCCAATTCACCCGATAAATTGTCGAGTTCCCTGATCTCGGCGAGCGGCGGTAATTGATCGAGCGACTTCAGATTAAAGTAATCCAGAAACTGCCTAGTGGTTGCATACATTGCGGGACGGCCAGGGACATCACGGTGACCAACCACTCTCACCCATTCCCGCTCCAACAGGGTTTTAATGATGTTCGTGCTCACTGCAACGCCGCGAATCTCCTCGATCTCACCCCGGGTAATGGGTTGCCGGTAGGCAATCAGTGACAGGGTTTCCATGAGCGCGCGCGAGTAGCGCGCAGGGCGTTCTTGCCAGAGGCGGCCTACCCACTGCGCGAGGTCCTGTCGCACCTGAAAGCGATAGCCAGACGCAACATGGACGAGTTCATAGCCTCTGTCTTCGCAGCGCTCTTCAACCGATTTAATGGCCGCTTTGATCTCGTCTTTAGAGGGCCGTTCGTTTTCCTCAAACAGCAGAGTCATGCGTTGCACAGACAGAGGCTCCCCTGCTGCCAGCAGCGCGCCCTCCAAGATCTGTACTAGTCCAGTTTCCATGGTCACTCCGATTTTGCTTTGACGTGGATCGGGCCAAAGCCCTCTGTTTGTACGATCTCAATAAGCGATTCCTTCAAGAGCTCCATCAACGCCAGAAAGGTCACCACAACACCCAATCGCCCCTCTTCCGGGGTGAACATGGTGACAAACGGCACAAAGCTGCCATTTCTCAGTGTTTCGAGGATTTGCGACATCCGTTCACGGGTGGACAGTGAATCCATCTGTATTTGATGGCTCGCGTACATCTCAGCCCGACGCAGCACCTCTCCGAGCGCCAACAGCACCTCGCGCATATCGACATCGGGCAGCGGCCTCTCCAAGTGCAGATCGGGCGGTGCCGCAGATGCCTGCCACAGTTCACGTTCCAACCGAGGCATTGCCTCTAGATCCTCGGCGGCCTTCTTAAATCGCTCATACTCTTGCAACCGACGCACCAGATTCGCGCGCGGATCTTCTTCATCATCTTCACTATTACCCGCTCGCGGCAAGAGCATGCGCGACTTAATCTCGGCCAGCATTGCGGCCATCAGCAGATACTCTGCCGCAAGTTCAAACTGCATGGCATCCATCAATTCCACGTAGCGCATGTACTGCTCCGTGATTTGGGCCACATCAATATCGAGGATGTCGAGGTTCTGCCGACGAATCAGATACAGCAACAAATCTAACGGACCCTCGAAGGCGTCGAGAAAAACCTCGAGCGCCTGCGGTGGTATGTACAGATCCTTGGGGAGCTCAGTGACCGCCTCGCCTCGCACCATGGCAAATGGCATTTCGCCCTGTTCGGGCCTCGGAGGCGGCGGAGAGTCGGCGGTAAAGGTGTCGCCGGAGACGTCGGACTGCGTGGAATTTTTTTCGTTTTCAATCACTGGTGGAGTATACCCTCAGCCAACCTCGAAGTCGCTGATATCACCGACACCTTGTCTCAGTACGACGGGTGTCGCTCCACTCAAATCCACCACGCTGGTTGCCTCCAGACCACAAAAACCGCCGTCAATTACAAGCTCAACCCCGTGCTCAAGGCAGTCGCGGATATTGCAGGGGTCGGTCATCGGATAATCGTCGCCCGGCATGATCAAGGTTGCGCTCATCAAAGGCTCATTCAGCGCATGCAGCAACGCTTGGGGAATCGGGTGGTCGGGCACGCGTAATCCGATCGTTTTACGCTTCGGCTGTACCAGCCGCCTCGGCACCTCACGCGTCGCCTCCAGAACAAAGGTATAAGGGCCAGGCGTGGCGTGGCGCAACAACCGGTAGGTTGAGTTATCCACATGTGCGTAGGTGCCCAGCTCAGATAAGTCGCGGCACACCAGCGTGAAGTTGTGGTCCTCTCGCAAGGCACGGATACGACGTATTCGCTCCATGGCTTTTTTGTCGCCCAACTGGCAGCCCAGCGCGTAGGCGGAATCTGTTGGGTAAACAATCACGCCGCCGCCATGAAGAATCGTGACGGCCTGTTGAATCAGCCTTGCCTGCGGAGTTTCAGGGTGAATCGCAAAAAACTGGCTCACAAACGCTCCCAGACGCCCCGGCCCGGAGGGATCTCCGCGGTGTTCACACCGAGCGCTGGGCCATAAGGCGTATCCCGATGAAAATCGGACCCCACCGAAACACTGAGGTGGTGCGCGTCTGCAAGCCGCCACAGGGTGGCTATGACTTCGGGTTTCGGTTTGCCGTTAATGATTTCCAACGCATCGCCACCCGCCTCAGCAAAAGCGGCCGCCAGCGCACGCAGCTTGGTCGCGGTCATTTTGTATTCCAGAGGATGTGCCAATACAGCCACCCCGCCCGCGTCTTTAATAGCACGAACGGTCACCTCAAGCGGAGGCCATAGCACCGAGATATCGCCTGGCTTACCGCGGCCGAGAAATCGCTTAAAGGCCGCCTTCTCGCTGTCTACATGTCCCGCTAGCACCATCCAACGGGCAAAATGTGGTCGGCCAATTTGCGCCCCGCGGGCAACTGATTGCGCGCCAACCAGCGCCCCGGGCATGCCCGATTTGGCAAGGCGTTCAGCGATCCGTTCTGCTCTGTTCAGGCGCGCCGCGTTCAGCTCTACGAGATGTCGCACAATATTTTCCGCATCCGGGTCAAATCCCAAACCCACGATGTGAATGCCCATGCAGGCCCACTGACAAGACAGCTCCACACCACTGACTAAGGTTAATCCCGGCGGCACCTGGTCCCTGACGGCTAGGAAGCCGCTGATCGTGTCATGGTCGGTGAGCGCAAAGTGTTGAATACCCTCACGCGCTGCACGGGCTATCAAGTCTTCCGGACTGATCGCGCCGTCAGAAGCGGAACTATGTGTGTGGAAGTCAATCACGGGGGTCTCTACACTGCGCTCGGAGCCAGTGCTCTGATGCTTAGGCTGGGGGACAACGACTGATTGTCTACCATAGATGATTAGATGGCGAGCACTGCAATCGGTAATCGGAACAGCAGATGAGACAATTACTCGAATTTTTGCCACTGGTGTTGTTTTTCGCCGCCTACCAGATGGACGATGAAGTATTATCAATTGGTAGCTGGTCACATACTTTCGACGGCATCTTTAGCGCGACAGCGGTTCTAATGGTCAGCAGCGTGGTGACCTGGGTGCTTGCTTCGCTGTGGGAAAAGAAAAACGAGCGACGCCTCATGTGGATGGCCGTCGCGATCCTGGTCTTTGGTGCGGCAACCCTGATTCTGCGCGACCAGCGGTTTATCCAGTGGAAACCGACTGTATTTAACTGGGCGCTGGCACTTGTGTTTCTGGGATCCCACTTCATCGGGCAACGCACGGTGCTGCAGCGCTTATTGGGAAAACAGCTCTTCCTGCCGTCGAGAATCTGGACACGCCTGAGTGCGCTGTGGATCGGCAACTTTACGCTGGTCGGATCACTCAACCTTGTAGTGGCCTATCAGTGCGAAGAATCATTCTGGGTGGCGTATAAACTCTATTCCAGTATCGGCTTTACGTTGCTCTTAATGTTATTCACCATTGCCGTTGTCGCACCGCACTTCAAAGATCAGGACGCCGTCAACAGTGACCCCACGGAGGACTCTCCATGACTTTAGACCGAAGGGACGGCGCAGTGGGTCCTAGCGCGTATTGCGCACAGCCATGCCGACTGCCGCGACGATTGGCCGTGCTGCTGGCGGCGGTATTGTCTTCCGTCGCCGCCGTTGCACAAGAGACCCAATTCATCAGCGACATGGTGCTGGTTCCTGTGCGGAGCGGTGCCGGGTCGGAATATCGCATCGTCAACGCAGGCTTGCCATCGGGTACTGCGCTACTGGTATTTACCGTCAGTGAGGATGGCAAGTGGACGGAAATCGAAACGCGGGGCGGCACTCGCGGCTGGGTACTCTCGCAGTACCTACAAAAAGATCCTCCCGCGGGCTTGCTGATCAACGATTTGAAACGGGAGCTCGAGCGGGTGCAAGGCGAACGCGATCGCGTCGTGAGCCAGCTCAATCTCAGCTCCTCAGAAGCCAGTGAGGCCGACGAGACAATCACCGAACTAGCAGCAACACTTGAAGCCACCCGAACCGAATTGACGGAGGTCAAACGCGTGTCCGCCGCCGCGCTGGATCTTGACTCGCTGAACCAGCAGCTGGTGGCAGAACTGGAAACAGAGAGGTCAGACGCGGACCTGCTCCGCTTAGAGAATGTGAGACTTCGCGAGCGTATCGCGAATAATCAGACGCTTGACGGGGCGCTGGCAGTGCTCCTTGGTGTCATTTTGGCTGTGGTCGCTCC
>Ga0163109_10003674_pt1 | contig 11729 bp, 8 predicted proteins | sample CRUFie1St13metaG_FD_108704 | JGI IMG/M metagenome (GOLD analysis project Ga0163109, IMG submission 108704) | Marine microbial communities from the Costa Rica Dome - CRUD Field 142mm St13 metaG | ecosystem: Environmental > Aquatic > Marine > Oceanic > Photic zone | place: Costa Rica: the Eastern... | reverse complement strand
CTATAAAGTAGTAGCAAAGTATAGGGATAATGAGGTGAAGCCTATGGTTTTCCCTGGAATCATCCATAAGATTGCCAAGTCATATAATATGGCTCATGTTCTTATTGAAGTCAATGACATTGGTGACCAAGTAGCTTCTATCCTAAATTATGACTTAGAGTATCCAAATGTCATGATGTGTGCGATGAGAGGTCGTGCCGGACAGCAGCTTGGTTCTGGATTTAGTGGAACCAAAACGCAATTGGGCGTCAAGATGAGTGTGGCTACTAAAAAGTTGGGCTGCTCAAACCTAAAGGCGCTTGTCGAAGAGAGGAAGTTGGTTTTTGAAGACTTTAATATTGTTCAGGAATTAACAACCTTTATCTCAAGGAATAACTCATTCGCAGCTGAAGATGGCTGTAATGACGACCTAGCCATGTGTTTGGTTATCTTCTCATGGGCAGTGGCTCAGGACTTCTTTAGAGAGATGACTGACAACGATGTTCGTAAGGAAATCTACAACGAGAAGGAGAATCAGATTGAGCAGGATATGGCTCCCTTCGGATTTATGAGCGATGGTCTAGATGATAATACATTTATGGATGCCCAAGGAGATACTTGGAGCAACGTTGATGAGTATGGAAGTTCCAGTTATATGTGGGATTATATGTAAATCCTCGGTGAAAAGTTCATTTTCCTAAATATTTTTAGATTATTTCGGACTTTCAAAGGGAGACTAAGATGCCAGTAAATTTAGCATCGCCCGGAGTTCTAATCAGAGAAGTTGACCTTACTTTAGGTAACGTCCAGACTTCTACTGATAAGACCGGTGCTATTGTTGCCCCCTTCTCAAGGGGACCTGTTGGTGAGCCTGTTACAATCGTTAGCGAAGCCGAGCTTCTCGATGTTTTTGGTGAGCCATCCTCCACTGATAGGCAGTACGAGAGTTGGCTAACCATTTCATCATACCTAGCTTACGGTGGTATTATGGAAGTTGTTCGTTCTGATAACGACAGCTTGACCAACGCTTACGTTGGAGCATCCTCAACAGATATTAAAATTAGAAGTATTGAAGATTATAATGAAAAGGACTACGATGAGTTCGTAATCCCAGGTTACACCTTTATTTCCCGCAGTCCAGGTTCTTGGGCTAATGGAACTAAGGTTGCTGTAATTGATGGTAGAGCCGACCAGACTTTCTCTGGTATTAGCTCAACATCAAGCCCTAACTTTAGTGTCGGACAGGGTATTGTTCAAAGAATTAACAAGGTTGCTCCTGGAGCAGGAACCACACTTCCTATCCAAGGTGATCTAAAGGGAATCGTCACTGGTATCTCAGTAGATGCTGAGACTGCTGAACTTTCCTTGGATGTTAAGGTTCTTTCCTTCACCCCATCCATCGGAGCACAAGCAGGTACTGAAGTTGAAGTTGACTATCAGCAAGGTGGCACATGGTCATTCGTACAGGGAGCTGCTGATTTCTACAGCCAATCAGGTATCCAGACTTCTGTTGGCGCTCTAAACGCACCTACCGACTGGTATGATTCTCAGGAAATCACCCTACAGAACGGTCGCGTCAGAGTTTCTTGGAACTCAATTGCTAACCGCCCACAAACAACCGAGTTTGCTCGTAGCAGAAACTCACGTTTCGATGAATTCCACATCGTCGTAATTGACGAGACTGGCGAAATCACCGGAAACGCAGGTACTCTTCTAGAGAAGAACATCGGTATTTCTAAGGCTAAGGACGCACAGTTCTCCGTAGGAACTCCTTCATACTGGAGAAAGCAGCTAGCAAACAACTCAGAGTACCTATATGGTGGTTCTGAGCCCGAAGGAGCTGTAGCAACCTCATTCGAAGCAAACGGAAACGGTTTTGTACCCGAAACTGGTGGTCAGTGGGACCAGCAAACCCGCAATGTCAAGTTTGACAGCATCGGTAACTATCAGGTTGTTCTAGAGTCTGGTAAGAACTACGATGGTCTTTCCGACATCGACCTAGCCGGTTCACTACAGGTAAACGTAGGTGACATTGCTGCAGGATACAATGCCTTTGAAAGTTCCGATGACTTCAGCATTGACTTCCTACTAATGGGCTCTGCTGCTTACAGCATTACCGAAGCACAGTCACTTGCTAACAAGATTATCGGTATTGCCGAAACCCGCAAGGACACAATCTGCTTCATCAGCCCATACCGCGCTTCTCAAATCAATGATGGCGCAGGCAGCGGCAACGTAAGCCTAAATTCTGAGGATATTACTCAGAATGTCATCAACTTCTACAGTACAGTAGCCTCTAGCTCCTACGCTATCTTCGACACCGGCTACAAGTACATGTATGACCGTTTTGCGGACAAGTTCCGTTGGGTTCCTCTAAACGGCGACATCGCTGGTTGCTGTGCCCGTACAGACCAAGTAGCTTTCCCCTGGTTCTCACCAGCTGGTTCTACACGTGGTTCTGTTCTAAACGGTTCACGTCTAGCATACAACCCAACCCAAATTCAAAGGGACCGCCTATACCAGTCAAGAATCAACCCAGTCATCTTCTCCAAAGATGTTGGTGGTATTACCTTGTTTGGTGACAAGACAGGTCTATCTGCTTCCTCAGCATTCGACAGAATCAACGTTCGTCGTCTATTCATCTTCGTCGAGCAGGCTATTGCCGCTGCTGCTAAGGACCAGCTATTTGAATTCAACGACGAAATCACCAGAACCAACTTCGTCAATATCGTTGAGCCTTTCCTCCGCGATGTTGAGTCCAAGCGTGGTCTAACCGATTTCCTAGTTATTTGTGATGAGACCAACAACACTCCTGCCGTAATCGACAGAAACGAGTTTGTTGCGGACATCTACCTCAAGCCCACTCGTTCCATCAACTTCATCGGTCTAACGTTCGTTGCTACACGCACAGGCGTCAGCTTTGAAGAAGTAGTTGGCTCAGTTTGATCGCTAACAACCAAATAAAAGGAGAAACCTAAATGGCATCAACTAGAACACAGGTAGAGTCCCCAGTATTGAGGACTCTCAGCGACTTTAAAGCAAAGATGACTGGCGGCGGTGCTCGCAATAATCTCTTTGAAGTCGTTCTACAGTTTCCACAATCAGCTCCAACTGACACAGACACCCTATCTAAGACTCGTTTCTTAGTCAAGGCAGCTGCGCTACCCGCATCTAACATCTCCCCCATCGAAGTCCCCTTCCGTGGTCGTATCCTAAAGATTGCGGGTGACCGCACCTTTGATACCTGGACCATCACCGTCCTAAACGACACCGACTTCGCAATCCGCTCCGCATTCGAGAAGTGGATGAACACCATGAACCGCATGGAAGATGCGACCGGTACCCAGGACCCCGCAGAGTATCAGTCTGACGCATATGTCTATCAGCTAGACCGCGACGGCTCAACTCTACGCACATATCGTTTCCACGATGTGTTCCCAACCAACATCTCAACCATCGAGCTAAACTACGAATCTACAGACCAGATTCAAGAGTTTACCGTAGAGATGCAAGTCCAGTGGTGGGAAGCAATCGCCGGTAACGGTCCTAACGCAGGTGGTGAAGATATCTTCTGATTCTTCATTCAATTCAAAGAGACCCCGAAAGGGGTCTTTTTTTATGCGTCTAAATATAAGAGTAAGAAAGGTATACACCCACTTTTTATTATTATGAGTAGGTTATTTGGTTTTTCAATTGAAGACGCCGATATCCAACGCCCTGGATCTATCAGCCCCGTACCCGAGAATAATGCGGATGGAGTTGATTACTATGCCAGTGGTGGTTTTGGAGGTGCTTTCGTTGATATTGAGGGTGTTTTTAGAACTGAATATGAATTGATTCGAAGATACCGCGAGATGGCATTGCTCCCAGAAGTGGACAGCGCCATCGAGGATATTGTAAACGAAGCAATCGTCAGTGACTTGTATGAGTCACCTGTTCAGGTCGAACTAAGCAACGTCAATGCCAGCGAAAAAGTAAAGAACATCATCCGTGATGAGTTTAAGTACATCAAAGAACTACTAGACTTTGATAAGCGCTCACATGAGATTTTCCGTAACTGGTACATCGATGGTCGCCTACATTACCTAAAGGTAATCGACTTCGAGAAGCCCCAGGATGGAATCATGGATCTTCGTTATATCGACCCCATGAAGATTAAGTTTGTCAGAAAGCTTAATGATAAGGCTGCTGACACTAAAGCATCTCAGGTACTCACCCTCAATAATACTGGTAGAAATATTCCCAACGCTAGAAATGATATTTTCAGTCAGGCAATTGATGAATATTATCTCTACACACCCCAAGCAAGCACCCTCAGTGGCTATGGTGCTGGTGGTGGCGTAGGTCCTGGTGGTTCAAAGTCCATCAAAATTACAAAGGACTCTATCGCTTATTGTAATTCTGGTTTGGTTGATAGAAATAACCAAACTGTACTTTCATGGCTACACAAGTCAATCAAGGCTGTAAACCAGCTAAAGATGATTGAGGATGCAATCGTAATCTACCGCCTATCAAGAGCGCCAGAACGTCGTATCTTCTATATTGATGTTGGTAACTTGCCTAAAGTTAAGGCAGAGCAGTATCTACAGCAGGTTATGAACCGCTATAGAAACAAGCTAACCTATAACGCCCAAACAGGCGAGATGAAGAATGATAAGAAAGTAATGTCTATGCTAGAGGACTTCTGGCTACCCCGCCGTGAAGGTGGTCGCGGTACAGAAATCTCTACACTACCCGGTGGTCAGAATCTAGGTGAAATCACTGACCTAGAGTATTTCCGCAATAAGTTGTATGCCGCTTTGAATGTCCCAGCTTCTCGTCAGCCAGGCGGAAATGAGGGCTTTAACATGGGTCGCTCCAGTGAAATTCTAAGAGATGAAGTTAAGTTCTCTAAGTTCGTAGCTCGTCTCCGTAAGCGTTTCTCTGCACTATTCAGTGACCTACTAAAAACACAGCTAATCCTAAAGAACGTAATCACTCCAGACGATTGGGAAGCTATCAAGGATAACATTCAATATGATTATCTCTATGATAACCACTTCGCTGAGCTTAAGGAAACTGAGCTATGGCAAGAGCGTCTAAACCTACTAGCACAGGCTGAGCCCTATGTTGGTAAGTACTACTCCCAAGAAACTGTCCGCACCAAGATTCTTCGCCAGACTGATGGTGAGATGAAGGAAGAGGATGAGAAGATTGAAAGGGAGATTGCTGACGGTATTATCCCAGACCCCTCAACAGTTGACCCCGTAACCGGTGAACCACTACCCGCAATGGGAGGAGTTGAAGGTGAGGGCGACCCTGCTGGAGCAATGGCTGATATGGCTAGTGCTGCTGCCAATATTAACGGCGCTGCCGGTCAAGTACCCGTAAATCAAGACATTAAACTACCTTCAAAAGGTGAGGGTGAAATTTAAGGTTACTAAATAACTACATAATTGGTCTTTTACATTATGTCTTCCCATATTATTGACGCAATTGCGGCGGGTAATTCACCCTCTGAAGTTGCTCAAGACATTAAGGATTTGTTGTTCAGCAAGTCAGCTGAGCGCATTGATGATTATCGTCAGGTAGCTGCCTCTAAGCTATTTGACTCTCAAGAAGATTCTGGTGAAGAGGAGTGATTAAAATTATATTCTCTGAGGTGAAATCTCCGATTAGTGCCGAAGATTCTATAGATTTGAATCACTCCAGTTGTGTTCGTGCAGTAAATGTTGCGAAAACGTCTTCAATAGTAAATCTATTTGACCCCATAACAGGGGAAGTAAAGTCTCTTACCATCTCTGGTGGTGAGAGTGTTGTGTTGAAAAAGACTCTATCTGAAAGAGTTTATTCTTCATCCCAAAACGTTCGTATTTCTGGAGTAAGCATTTACTAAAGATGAAACTAATCAGAGAAGAAATTAACAAGGTTGAATTTATCGTAGAAGAAGTGGGCGGCAAAAAGTCCATGTTCATCGAAGGTATTTTCCTACAAGGCAACCAAAAGAACCGCAATGGTCGCGTCTACAAGACCGAAACTCTTGCCCGTGAAGTTGGTCGCTATACAGAACAGTACATCGACGCTGGTCGCGCTCTAGGAGAACTAGGACACCCCGATGGTCCTACTGTTAACCTTGACCGCGTATCTCACAAGATTGTCTCCCTAAAGCAGGAAGGCAATAACTTCGTCGGTAAGGCTAAAATTCTCGATACCCCCATGGGGAGAATTGCTAAGAACCTAATTGACGAAGGAGTTACGCTTGGCGTTTCTTCTCGTGGTGTTGGTTCACTATCCGAAACCAGACAGGGCTATAAGCTCGTTGGAGAGGACTTTATGCTAGCAACTGCTGCTGATATCGTAGCAGACCCAAGTGCCCCTGATGCGTTTGTACAGGGCATTATGGAAGGTAAAGAGTGGATCTATGAGAATGGAATCCTAAAAGAACATCAGATTGACGAAGCCAAGTCTACCATTGAAAAGGCTGTGGCTAGAAGGGAACTCCAGGAAAGAAAAATTTCATTATTCCAGGATTTTCTGTCCAATCTATAAATTGTATAAATAATATTAGATTTATGCAATATTAAATCATACTCGTCGGTAGCAACTTAATTTTTACAAGACATGGAAAACGTAGTAACGAAAGGTGCTAAGGCTGCTGAACCAATGGATAAGGTTCCCACCAGCGTAGTACCCGGACAATCAATCGAAGATCTCGGTGGTCCTACTCCCGAGAACTATCGCCCTGATGACGACTCCGCAAAACTAAAGGACCCCGGTGCCCCCCTTAAGCAAGTTAAGGATGTGGTAAACAAGGGTGCTGCGGGTGCTGACCCCATGAAGGAAATTGTAGGCAAGTCCGCAATTCCTAGTGGCGAAGGTACAACCGATAGTCGTTCTGCTGGTTCATCTTCAGAATCAGTCCCCTCTTCTGTAGTTCCTGGTCAAAAGAAGACCGCTAAGGAAGACGTAGAGGTTGAAGCTGAAGAAGTAATTTCCGAAGAGGAAATTGAAGTAGCTGAAGTTAGCATCGAAGAAGACGTTGCTGCACTCCTAAATGGTGAAGAACTCTCTGAAGAATTTCAAGAGAGAGCACGTACCATTTTCGAAGTCGCTATCCGTAACAAAGTTGCTATCGTCAAAGAAGAGCTACAAGCTCAGTATGAAGAGAAGTTGACTGAAGAGTTGACTGCTGTTCGTGAGAGCCTAAGTGAGCGTGTTGACGCTTACCTAGAGTACGTAGCTGACGAGTGGATGGCTGAAAACGCCATTGCCGTCGAGCATGGTCTACGCACCGAAATGACCGAGAGCTTCCTACAAGGAATGCATTCTCTCTTCGCTGAGCACTATGTTGCTATCCCCGAAGAGCGTTTCGATGTCGTCGAGTCCATGGTTGAAAAGCTTGATGAAATGGAATCAAAACTCAATGAGCAAATTGAGCGTAACGTTTCCCTAAACAGCCGCCTAAGCGAAGCTGTTTGTGAAACTATCCTCGCCGATGTATCTGAAGGTCTCGCCGAGACACAGAAGGACAAGCTCGCTGCATTAGCAGAGAATGTTGAGTTTGATGGTGAAGAAGGTTATCGCGGAAAGCTAGAGTCCCTCAAGGAGTCATATTTCTCCGAGAGCCGCACATCTAGTCGCGCAAGAAACAGTGTCGAGGACCTCACTGAGGAAGTCGGTACTCAAGAAGTAAAGCCTGAGTACACTTCTCAGATGCAGTCCCTATTAGAACAACTCGACCGTTTTTCTAAGTGAATTATTGATTATTGAATCAAACAAACACATTCCCAAAAGGTATTTCTAACAATGTATAACAACGCTAACGCAGACCAGCTCATGGAAAAGTGGGCTCCCGTACTTGATCACGGCGATGCCATCCAGGACGCTCATAAGCGTGCTGTAACCGCTCAGCTTCTAGAGAACCAAGCTGTAGCACTTCAGGAAGAAGCTTCATTCCTTTCCGAAGCTCCTATCACAACTCAGTCCAACACAGCTCCCCAGTCACCTGAAGGTGCTGGTTTCTCCGGCGCATCTGCTGCTGCTGGTGGTGTAGCTGGTTTCGACCCCGTTCTAGTCAGCCTAATCCGTCGTTCCATGCCTAACCTAATGGCATACGACATCTGTGGCGTTCAGCCTATGAACGGTCCTACCGGACTAATCTTCGCAATGCGCTCACGTTACGAAGGACAGGATCCTGCTAACGATGAAGCATTCTACAACGAGGCAGACACCACATATTCTGGTGGTCCTGCTTCAGGTGAGCGTAAGTACACCGCTGGCGACGAAGCTGGCGTTGGTCTAGGTTCAACCGCATCTCAGGTTGGTTCTGACCCTGGTATCCTAAACCCCACAGGCGCACGTCCTGACGCTAAGCAGCTTGACTACACCGTTGGTCAGGGCATGGGCACAGACGAAGCTGAACTACTAGGCACCCCCGGTGGTCCTGAGTTCCGCGAAATGGGCTTCAGCATTGAGAAGGTAACCGTTACTGCTAAGTCACGCGCCCTCAAGGCTCAGTACACCATGGAACTAGCCCAAGACCTAAAGGCTATCCACGGTCTAAACGCAGAAGCTGAGCTAGCAAACATCCTCAGCTCTGAAATCCTAGCTGAAATCAACCGCGAGGTTATCCGCACCGTCTACAAGACTGCTGTTCCTGGCGCACAAGCTAACGTTGCTACCGGCGGCGTATTCGACCTAGACGTTGATTCAAATGGTCGTTGGTCCGTTGAGAAGTTCAAGGGTCTTATCTTCCAGATGGAGCGCGATGCCAACGCAATCGCACAGACCACTCGTCGCGGGAAGGGCAACATGATCATCTGTTCTTCAGATGTCGCTTCTGCTCTAACCATGGCTGGTGTTCTAGACTACACCCCTGCTCTAAACAGCAACCTAAACGTTGATGACACCGGCAACTGCTTCGCAGGTGTTCTACAAGGTAAGTATAAGGTCTACATCGATCCTTATGCTGGTGGTTCTAACCCCGGTGCTAACGGTGGTCAGTACTACGTCATGGGCTACAAAGGTTCTTCACCTTATGATGCTGGTCTATTCTACTGCCCTTACGTTCCTCTACAGATGGTTCGTGCCGTAGGTCAGGACAGCTTCCAGCCTCGCATCGGCTTCAAGACCCGCTACGGCATGGTCGCTAACCCCTTCGCTGAGGGTGCTGAGCAAGGTCTAGGTCGCCTATACACCAACTCCAACGTATACTACCGCCGCGTACAGGTACGTAACCTAATGTGATCCAAAGCTCCGACGAGCATTATTCACCAACAAAGAGCCCTTCGGGGCTCTTTTTTTTATGCCTAAATATTGATATACGATATTAATAAAATGATTTCTAGACTATTCTCCGCTTTCGCACTCCTATCATTGGTTGGCTCCGCTGCCACAGCACATCACGGACCAGCTCATGAAGTTATGACAGCTAAGCCTGCTGAAGTTGTGGAAGCTGTATCAGCCCCTGAAGCAGAGTGATTCTGTAAGTACATTATTAATTTGTGATTGCCATGGCGGACATTTACTACAAACAGCTTGACAATAGAAACTACATGAATCCAATTGGGTTCTCTTTTACTATTGCCAGATTCCCCAAGGTATCATTCTTTTCAAATAGCGCCTCTATTCCTTCCATTAGTTTGGGAGGAGCTGAGCAATCCAACTATCTAAAATCAATCTTTCACCCAGGTGATAGAGTTGAATATGGTGAGTTACCTATTGAATTTTTAGTTGACGAAGACATGCTCAACTATACTTTGATTCATAACTGGATTACTGGATTGGGATTTCCCGAATCCATGCAGCAGTTCGTAGATTTCACAACTGACGATGAAGGTCGGAGAGATTTGCTATTACAGTATAGTGATGCTACACTTAAGATACTAAACAGTAATTACAATACCGCAGCTGAAGTTAGATTCTGGGATTTATTTCCAACTTCACTATCAGCAATTGACTTTACAGCTACGGACACTGACGTAAATTACTTTACTGCCACTGTTACTTTCAACTATCTCTACATGCAGATTCTTGACAAGAACGGTGAGCCATTGACCCCCAGTTACATTAAGTAAATCACAATGAATTTAGAAAAAATCCAAGAGATGTGGGCAGCAGATGCCAACATGGACATGGATAACCTACATGATGAATCCATTAAAATTCCACAACTACACCAAAAATACTACACACTATACACCACACTAAAACTTCTACGCTCAAAAGCATTAGACACTCTATCTAAGACCCGACTTGAAAGGTACAACTACTATAGTGGTAAGGCACCTGCTCAAGTATATGTGGAAGAACCATTCCCATATAAGGTAAGAGATAAAGAATCCATGTCAATGCACCTAAGCGCTGATGATAAGATTTCTACAGCTAAGCTAAAGGTTGAGTATTATGAGGTCATGATAGCCTATCTAGAAGATATCCTAAAAATGATTCATAATAGAGGTTATCAAATAAAGAACTCTGTTGATTTTCTAAAGTTCCAAGCAGGTATGGGTATGTAACATGGACGATTTTACACCAGATTACACAGTTGACTTATCAATTGAACAGATTAGATTGATGTATGACTGCGTAAACTATAGGATTAAATATTGGGAGGGGTCACCAGCTAGACCAGCCGAAGAACAACAAAAGCTCTGGAAGGTCAGAGATTCCCTCTATGCCATGATTCTAGACTATACCTTTCACGAAATGTAACACCAAGAACCTACCTATATACTATAGGTGGGTTTTTTATTATGACTGCTGATTTGGTTATCAGCAAGAAGAATGAAGTCTTCTTGAGTATTGATTGTGAGCCCCACGTACAGTACGAACTCAGAGATGCTTTCTCTTTTGAAGTTCCGGGCGCAAAGTTTCATCCATCCTTTAGAAAGAGGCATTGGGATGGAGTAATCAATCTATTTTCGCCACAAACAAAACAGATTTATGTCGGACTGCTAGACCGCGTTATTGCGTTCTGTGAGCAGTATGGATACACGTACGAATTTAGAGACAATAAGTTCTACGGTCTCCCCTACGAAGAGAATGAAAATATTTCCCCACAGGGAGTTGCTGATTGGGTTAAAACTATCACTAGCTTCAAGCCACGTGATTATCAGCTACATGGAATCTATACAGCACTAAAGAGTAATAGAAAACTAATCATCTCACCAACGGCTTCTGGTAAGTCTTTGATGATTTATGCTCTAGTGGCATACTATTCTCAGCGTAATGAAAACATCCTAATCGTTGTTCCTACCACATCTCTAGTTGAGCAGATGTATAAGGACTTTGAAGACTATGGATTTGATGTTGGTTCATTCTGCCATAAAATTTACGGTGGAAAGGAAATCTCAACAAATAAGCAAGTTACAATTACAACTTGGCAGTCCATCTACAAGATGCCAAAGCCATTCTTTGAGAAGTACAATGTAGTTATTGGCGATGAAGCTCATAACTTCAAATCAAAGAGTCTAGTTGGAATTATGTCCAAGTGCTGTGATGCCAAGTATCGTTTTGGATTCACTGGTACTTTGGATGGATGCAAAACTCATAAGTGGGTATTGGAAGGTCTATTCGGTCCTTCATACAATACTATTAGAACTAAAGAGCTAATGGAAGCTGGTCATGTTGCCAAGCTAGACATCAAGGTTATTCTACTCAAACATGATGAGAAGAAGTTTGACCGGTATGAAGATGAGATTCAATATCTCATTGGTCATGAGAAGAGAAACAAGTTTATCAGCAATCTCGCACTTGATCTTAAAGGAAAT
>Ga0163109_10003673_pt1 | contig 11729 bp, 5 predicted proteins | sample CRUFie1St13metaG_FD_108704 | JGI IMG/M metagenome (GOLD analysis project Ga0163109, IMG submission 108704) | Marine microbial communities from the Costa Rica Dome - CRUD Field 142mm St13 metaG | ecosystem: Environmental > Aquatic > Marine > Oceanic > Photic zone | place: Costa Rica: the Eastern... | reverse complement strand
ATATAAGTTCACTAATACATTAACATCTACTTCACTGTTTTGTTGCATTTTTAGAAAGTACCTCCGTCTAGGGTCGAAGTCCAATGTGGTTTGTTTATATAGACGTTGGTGGCAGCACCTGGTACGGATGAGAGGTTCGCAATTGCACCACTCTGACCCTCTCTCCTTAAATTATTAGTCGTGTTAAATGTTCCTTCTACACCAATTAAATTGACAGAATTACCACCTGTTACTGCTGTTTCAACAACACCAAAGGCACCAGTACTATCTTGTTTTACAATATCACCCACTGCCACTGTAATACCTGTACTTAAAGAACTTAAAGTAACTTTTGTGATTGCAGTTAATACTTGTTTTGAAGTAATAACAGGTGTTTGTGGAGCATTTGTAGATCTCTGTAGACCAGTATCGTCAAACCAAACAACACCACCTGAAGCAAAGTTACCTGACTGATAGTAAATACCTTTAATATCTAAGAAACCTTTTGTACCAGAAACAACACTTGCTGTGATGGTTGCGTCAGGAACATAAGTCCATCTACGACTATCATCACCATGTGTACCATGATTACCTGTTCCAGCAGTGCTAGATGCGATTGAACTATCATCTAGTCCAAAGAAACCATCAGTTGAGTTTGCGGTTCCTATACCAGTATTATAAGTAAATCCAAGTCCACGGTCAGTATTAGTATCTGTTGCATGTACAACTGTTATTTCAGTCTGTGTACTGATACCTGCAACTGCTGTCCCTTGGAATGAAAGTGTTTTAGTTCCAGTATTAATAGATGTAACTGTTGTAATACCACTTGCTGAGAAACTTGGGTGTAGTAGAGTATCATTGACAGCAATACCTGTAACTTGGTCAACTATAACTGCTGTAGCACCAGAACTCATCGCTGTCATCACAGTTCTTGTACTGGTAGTATCACCAACCATCATGATTGGGTCATTAACAGTCGTTTGAGTGGAGTTAACTGTAGTAGTTGTACCATCAACTTGTAAGTTACCTTTGATGATAACGTCACCTTCATTGCTTAATCCATCTGGATATGGGTCAATGAATATCTTATTACCTGCACCCGCTAATGATGCAATTACATTATTATTAATTCTAATATTACCAAGAGTACTATTACCACCTGCAACTTCTAAATCTCCATCAACAATAACTTTATTACTGCCAAATCTTACATTTGCTCCAGTGAACTTTAACTCATCTGTTCCGTTCTCATCATACTCGATTTTTGCATCAGCAGTCCCTGCTCCATCTGTACCACCACCAAAACCTAAGAAGGTATCGTCAGGTATCATTACCTCACCAGAACCGTTAGGGTTAAAAATTATATCACCATCAGTGTCAGATGAAGATAAAGTATTAGCATCTAAAGTTAAATTATCTACATTCCAAACATCTATTTTTCTATTACTGTCAAGAATTGCTACGATACCACCATCACTATTTCTGGAGTTAGTTACACCATTTAAAGCACCAGGTGTGTGCTCCATCATAGATGTATAATAAAAACCTCCAACTGGGTTAACGTTTGTACCGTCGTCTCCTAAAAATATTCTATCTTTGTATTGATTTGTTCCACCATATTGACCTATACCAGTCACATATGCCATTTCACCCCAATTCAAACTACTTGGTTTTGCGGTACCAGATGATCGTTTGATTCTAATTATACTAGCCATTTCAGAAATTTCCTCCGTTGATGTCTAAGTTCTGTGCTGCACCTGGAGTCAACTCCAATGTTGCGTCAAATTTTTTCGTCACTCCATTAAACACTAAAACCATACCATTCTGTAAGGCTCCAGCATTTACATCACTCAATTCTGTTAATGATAGAGTTTGGGCACCTGCCAGAGATGAAATCACCTTCGTGGCATTTTGTTGTCCAACTCTGACTTTGATATCTGCCATCTAAGTTAGCGTATTCAGATCTAAAAAGTATTTATATTTACTATGATGTTATCTTTGAAGCAAGTTCATTTAACATTGATTTAAGAGTCTCAATTTCCTCTTTCATAGCATCTAACTCCATTTGTTTATCTGAATTAACTCTACGATTATTCATATAATTTTCGTAAGCACTACTATCAGTGTTAATTATCGCATTAGTTTTTTCATCACGAAATAAATTTTTGTGTCCTTCTACTGGTATCATGCTAATGCGATTGCTCTAAAGTCTTTTAATCTAACAGGTGCTGATTCATTTGTCGATATCATTACTATTTTAATAACGAATCCATTAAATTGTTCTAATTCATCAACAGAGAATTGATACTCTGAAAATTCATCAAAATTATTAGGTGGTACAAAAGCATCTGCTCTACCATCATTATTTGCTTCATCAATGACCTCATCACCAAATCCATCTCCATCAGTATCAATCATATTCTTATAACCTGGAAACGGTCTATATGTTGCATTAACTTCAGTAGAATCTGCAGTGAATAAGCGATAAAATACTCTAAAGTCAGCATCTGGTTCAACACTAGCACCTATGAGAACTTTCAATGAAGTTGCAGGTTGCTCTAAATCAACCCTTTCAGTTATAAATGTAGAACCATGAGGATCATTCAAAATTTGATTTGTTCGTGGGTCAGTTGCATAATTATCTAAACCGATTGGATTGTTAATTTTATTTCTACCAAATACAAACGTTGCATTTTTGGTATCTAAAACTGGTGATAGATTTTCATCAGCAGTTGACATGTTTACATTTAATGCAAGAGACTTCTGTTTAGGGAAGAATGTTAATTTATCTTCATTGACAGTTGATGCAATTAATCTTGGAGTTGGGAAGAATGATGTTTCATTTAAGGCAGTTGTTTCAAATCCTTGATCTAAGAATGATACTTCAGTTCCACTTGCACTTGTTCCACTAATTGTTCTAACAGTAGTATTAAGTTGAGTTGTTGTACCAGGTGTAATAAAGTTTATCTGTGGTGAGAATGTACTGTATTGATGATTTTGTGAAATTCTTGCATTATTAGCACCAAATGCCTTTTCATCTCTAAAACATAAAAGTTGATTTCCTGTTCTAGTTGAAATACCCGAAACATTCACTTCAAGATAATAATTATCGATATTTGATTCATTAATAAGAGTTGTATTTGTTGGTACTGTAAATGTTGTATTAATACCAATAAGTGGCATTCCTGCTGCCTCATAAGTTTGAATACTTGCACCTTCAGCATGTGGCAATGCAACTGTATTAAGAACACCTCTTGTAAGTGTTAATTCACCTGTACCCACAACATAAGAAACTATTTCTTCTTCTATAAGTGCTTCACCTCGATCAACTGTAATACCACCAAAACTTGTGAATGGTGCAGTATCAGCAACAGAAACGACTGTGCTTTCTGCAGTCAAGGCAGATGTGGAAGGAACTATCAAAGTATCTGGTTTTATATTTTGTATCTCAACCTTATTAGTTTGACCATGATGAGCATGATTGTATTGTGTTACTTCAAATACTTTTCCTGAATATAAATCACCATTTTGAACTGAATCACCATTTACAGCAACGTTAGTAATTACTGCTCTTGTATCATTATTTGCACCATATTGCACTAGTGGTTGATTGTTTGTGAACTTCTCTCCCTGAACATCAGTTAGATATAAAGTATCAAATGTTGAATTAATTGCAGTTACAACAAACTTTAATCCAGCACCTCTAACCACACCACTATGACTATTATCAACAGTTAACACATCACCGACTTGATAACCTGTTCCACCATTTTGAATTGAAACAGCAGTAACTACACCACCCGATATTGAAGTACTTACTGTACAACCAGAACCACTTCCAGTCAAAGCAACAGTGCTAACAGTTCCACTTATACTATACCCTGAACCACCTGTCACAACCTCTTCAGTTGAAATAGTAGAACCTTGCCCTTCGATAATACCAGTTACACTTAGATCTTCCGAATCACCAGCAGCACCTGTACTTACTTTTCTACCTATTGGTAAATTAGTATTATTTCTAGTACCACCACCATCAATAGTAACCTTTAATTTTCTAGGTAGTGAACGAATAGGATTATTAGTTAATATTTGAGTGTTAAAATTACCTGGTTCAATTGGTGTATTATACATTGTCACTGAACCACTTTCAACAAATGATGCTTTACGAAGTTTGAATGTCAAGTCTTGATTCTGGCTAGGAGTCCAAATTGTACCATTTTGAGATTTGTACAAACTACCACCAAGATATTGTTTAGAAACAACCACGTTCTGAACATCGGGTAATTGAGTTGTCTTAATAGATTTTTCACCCATAGTTGCAACAAACATCTCATACTTATCAGATGATGGGCATAAGAATACTAATGCATACATTTCACCTGGTTCAAGGTAAACAGGTGATGAGAATTTAATTGTTGTTGCTATAGATGCATCATCAGAAACATTAATATCACTTGGATTTAAAGTAACCGCTGAGAAATCTTGTACTAGGAAACTTGTAGGAACTCCAAGTTCAGTAGTTCTTAATTGAACTTGTAATTTCGCAATATCATCTTTTGATCTGAAGTAAACATCAAATGATGTTAAGAATGCACCAGTACCATCAACCGTAAATGATTGTGCTAATGGGTCATCATCCTGCACCTCAACAGTTGTTCTTATATTATTTGTAGTTTCTGTTGTAATATCAACCTGATTTGGTCTCTGTGGTGGTCTGGGTGGATTTCTTACAAGAACATTATTATTTGTTTGTGTAATAATAGTACCTGTTCCTAAGTAAGTACCAGTCGCTGTACTTGCTAATGGTGCATCACCTGTAAATGGAATGATTACATTTTCTTTTGATGTTGTAATTCTGAATGTTAATGTACCAGATTTGAATACAACAGGTGGTTTTGGTGTAGCGTTTGCATTTCTGAAGAAGAAACATCCAACTAAATCACCCCAATTATCACTGTTCAAATCTACATTTGTAACTGTAGCAACCGCACCACTTGATACACCAGTTAGTTTTGCTCCTTTAACAAGGTACCCGAAATATTTTTCTAAGTTTGCTAAACCAATACAATCAACATTGAATAATCTTGATGTAGCAGAATAAGTTGCTGATGGTGCTGGTCTTGTGCGATCATAAGGGTCAACCTGATATGTTTCTACTAATACGCTAGGAGAACCTAATCCTGCTCCAACCTCTGGTCGTGCACTATCACCAAATTTATGATTTGGTGCCTGTGATCTTATCAAACCTATCTGAGTTCCATTTACCTCAACTTTTACATCTTCAAATACGGAGAATGTACCAGAAGACATCTCTATCTCTGTTAATTTGGGAACGATATCAGGAACACCACTATCTAAGAAATGATAATGCCTTGTAAATGGTTTCAAACCACTTGTTGCAAACATGACATTTCTAGATCTCATAAATGGATCTGCTTCAGATTGAACTTTTGTACTCTCGACATAATCACGTTCTTCAGCTGGTCCAACTAACGTATTCACAAATTCTCGTTCAATTCTTCGTGTTGATGTTGTGATAGAACCTCTTCTGGTGATAGTCATATCACCTTTTTGTTCTTGACTAAAGTGATGAACGTGTCTTCTACCTACCTCTCTATTAGATACAACATTTGAACTCTCTACCCATCTATTACCTGTAGACTCAGTTCTAAAATTATTAATATAAATTGTTCTTGACCAGTTATCAGATGGTGGATCTAATTTTACATTTCCAGAAAATACTAAGACATTAAATGGGTTTACATTAACAGCATCAGTTGCATGTGGATTCTCAATCCAATCTACCTCTGTATATTTTAATGTTATTAAGTCACCAGTTTTCTGACAATTTGGATCAAGTAATTTTAAGTTTGAGTTGACATCAGCAGATGAAATATCAATTCCTGTATCTAATGCAAGTTCTGGATTCATTGACCAGAAATCAATAGCACTAATTAGTTCCTTGTTAGATACATCAACATCACAACTTGAACCACCTTCTCTACTAAAATCGATAAATGATCTATCTTTAAAATCATTTACAACAAAACCTGTTTTAAATCTATTCAAACCATCTTGGTCTTTTACTTGAAATGCTTTTGTATCTAATTCAAGTGAACTTAATGATGTTAATGTTTCTAGATTTTCAATTCTCTTTTCAAGTGCACCGATGTCACGCATCGTAAATCTTCGATTATCTTTTAATCTAATTTGTGGTTCCTTAACAGAATCATAAAGATATGGAGGTAAATCAATCTCCGCTATTTCCATTGTATCACTGATATTAGATGGAGGTGCAGGATTTTCTGATGATTCTCCCTTATAAACTTGAACATTACCAGCTTTATTAATAACTAACTTATCAATTCTACCAAGGTAAAAACTGAAACCAAGTAATGAACTTTCGTTTGGAGTAATTACAAAAGGATTATCTGATTCAAACGATCTACTTGCAAAAGCAAACGGAGAACCTCCACCACCACCATATGTAAATGGATTTACTCTTGGACGATAATCAAGTATATCAGATGCTCCTGTGCCACCTACAAATGGAATATCTTTTGAATATCTCTCTTTTGTATATGAATTTACTGTAAATAAATCACCAGTATTTCCACTAGCAACTTGATACTTGTCAAATATAATTAATAATTTTTTAGATGGTATTGCTGATTTAGAGTTTCTTACAATTCTAGAGTAATCACAATATTGTTCCTTATGTCCTTTATCTAAAGTGTAATTACTTGTTCTATCAACGTAGTTACCTACAGTTACACCTTGTAATATAGTTTCAATTCCAGACTCTTTAAATTTAACAACCTCACCTATGGTAAAGACACTATCATTTAAATATACAAAGTCAATAGTGTTTGTTGTTCGACTAACAATTTGTCCGATTGCACGACTATCTTGACCTACAATTTGTTCACCAATTATGGTATTTGTATCTAAACCTAATCCTGATACAAATGTAAGTTTATCCAAAACAGGTGTTGCAGTATTTTTTGATTCAAATACAGCAATTATTTTTACAACATCAGGTACATTTAATGATATCTCTTCATCTTCTACTCTCAATCCATAAGCTCTACTACCACCTAACCCATTAAATGGAGTTCCAATTGCTTGAGTTCTTGTTACTTCTAATGTTTGACTTCTTAAATAATCTTTTGTCTTACTAGTAATACCAATTTTTTTAAGAGTAACACCGACAGTAACGTTATGATTTGTTGTCTCTTTAAGTCCACTAAAGGTTATAGTATCCCCACCATTAGTAATCGAGACTTGATCTGATGTTAGAGGTTCAATTGACCCGTCATTGTATGTGATAGAGTATTTTTCAGCGTCAAATGGTTCAAAGAATGCACTAGTAATTCCAGAATTTACATTTAATCCTGCTTGTGATGATAATGTTAATGAATTACTTGTAACTGATTGACCTGTAATTTGTCTACTTATGATTAGATTTGAATTTGCAAAATTAACACTAGAAACATTTGGTCTTGGTAATTCAGTAAATATACCAGATTTTTGTAGATTTAATACTCTAGGAACTTTAATTCTGAATTGTGATGTCGTTGTTTCACTTGTTGATATTGTACCACCATCATTTATACCTGTAACACTATTTGTTCCTGCTAATGTTAAAGTTTTTCCATCAGTTGAAATATTAGTTACTCTATTAAAAACTGGTACAGAACCAGTTCCAGCATTAAATGCTATGACTGAATCTGTTTTGATACCAACCTTTCCTGCAAAATTACGATTTACAGCAGTTGCAGCAGTTCCCACTATATTAATCGGATCTGCAGGTGAAAATCCTGGTAACACACGATCATACAATACAGTATCTGCAGCAAAAGTAGAGATACCTGATGTGGAAAATAAATCTTGACGGATATATTTAATATCATCAGAGGTAAATGCAACTATTTCTTTAATTGAAACATTTGCTTTTACATTCTGCTCAGTAAATAATATCTGCTCCCCTTTTATAAATGTTCCAGTTGTTTGTGACACTGCTAGTTCATTTACACCAGTTGCTCCACTTGCTTTGGCTAGATAACCAACAGCACCACTTGATAGTCCTCTTACTCTCTGTCCTACTGCTTTTGATTCTGGAATTGCAGAGCATTTTAATATGGTATATGTTTGAATGTCATATAAATGCAAATCCCAATCTGTTGTAGCACCAGTATACGGAGCATTAGAAACTCCCCATGAATATACTCTTGCTTCACCTATTTCTAATCCATTTATAGCAGTGCTTGATCTCCTTCTATTATATAATTTAACTATATTTGTATTTGTACCACCAATTTTTACTGTAGGTGCACCTATAACGTTATTAACTTTAATAACACTTCCCATTTCAAATGGAATTGATGCTGCCTTAACTTCTTTAATATCTCTTGGTTTTTCTACATCTAATACAGTTGTACCTGCTAAATCAACATCAAATCCTCTTACATATGCCTTACCAGGAGACAATTTAACACACATTAAATCATCATTAGGTATATTTCCTTGATCTGTGGTTCTATCCTCTGTAAATAGTCCTCCTGAGTCAACCTCATCATTTAACGAATCTTGAATATTAACACGGAATGGTTCTACAGCATAGTTTCCAGATTCATCAAAAGTTCTTTTTGCAAAATATTTTTTAATTTCACTGTAAGTTGCAGAGTTCTGAAGTTTTTTAACCTCTCCAGTATCAACTCTCATCAATTCTACGAAGTTTGTATCTTCATAATCAGTTAATGCCTTTTTAGCAAGTTTTACTGATATCTTAAATCTATCAGCACCAGGTGCTGCAAAGTTTGTAAAACCTTTTGCATTATCATATAATGATGGATCATCATTTGAGTTTATGATTTCTTCAGAAATATCAAATCCAACTCTATAAGATGGTAAAGTAGAATATGGTTCTAATATAATCAAAGATGTAGGAACATCAACAAAACTTCCTCTCATGAAGTATACACCCTCATTTACACCGAATGCACATCCTGTCGCAGTGGCATCCTCAGATGTAAGTGTTAGAACTGTTTCACCTATTGTTAATGTTGTATTTCCATATGTTAATGGTTCTTCTAATATTAATACTTCTCCATCTGGAAATGATGAACTTTCTCCATCTGTTCCAGACTGTTGATATTTAATAAAGATTGTTATATTATCTACACCCTCTGCTGGAGGAAGAATGAAGTTTTTTATTGTTGCTACTATTCCTGATGTTTGACCTCTTACTCTTGTTCCCTTACCATTATTATTTGCTAATAAGTTGCTTAGATAAATTGACACATCAATGCCAAGATGTGTATCATTTACCTTTGCAGAAAAATATGACCTATCAAGTTCAATGCCACCAGGAATGACCATCGAACCTTCTTTAAATATATGTTTACCGAAAGATTCTACCTGATTTTGTAGTAGAGACTGTAAACCAGTTAACTCTCTTGCCTGTACAGGATATCCAGGTTTGAATAGTATCTTGTAAAATTGATCAGCCTTATCGAAATCATCATAATAAGGTGATATATTTAAATTAGTCTTTTGTGGCATTTTTAGAATTCGAGTATGATTTTAATGTCTTCCTTTTGTCTAGAGTTTCTCACAATTAATGGTCTATTGTCTAAGTAGACTATTTCACCTGACCCTTTATTTATCTCAGAATTAGAAAGTCCTGAAATAAAGTTGACACCCAAGTTAATTAATTTATTACCTGTAGGATTTGTTGTTATCCCAGAAAAATTTCGAGATATTGCACCAGAGAAGGATGATTTTTTACCTTCAATATTATTTGCACCTATTTGAGATTCAAATTGGTATATTCGACCAGCAGTTGAAATACCCGCATAATCTGTATGATCATAAGTTGTTCTATTGAAATTTAGAGATCTATCTCTAAAGTATTTCATCACCTTAGTTTCACTATCATATGATGCTATGAATGCAGTTGATACCTTTCCAGTATTTGGTGCTACTGTAAGTACTTGTTTAATTTCTTCACCAACTTCAGGTACACCTGAAACAGTGTCAAACTTTACTGCTTGTAATGAGGAATAAGTATTATCAGTATAAGTCACTGATGTTCCAACTTTTGTTGGATTTTTCACCACACCAACCTGTGAAAACTTTGTATCTATTGGGAAATCTTTAGTAGAATCGTCAAATCTTGCATATACAATAACTCTATCAGTTCCCAACTCAGTATATAAATCATGACCATGACCTAATGATGGTGGAATAATTGGAACTAATTTTGCACGACCAGTAGATGTGCTTACTCCACTACTTAATGTTCCTAAATCAACAATACCGTAACTATATCCTTTACCACCAGCACTCACAGTAACATCAGTTATAGTGCCATTAACAACGTCAACTCTTGCTTTTGCACCTTCACCATCACCTATGATATCAACCTCTTGACTCAAACCATTTGCATAACCACTTCCAGCATTTTCAATATATACATGTTTGATTTGATTCTGGTTTACTTCAGAGTTTCCGTTTTCTCGTACTGACCTGATTTGAGAATCTTGGCTAGAGTTCCAACCATTTGGGACAGTAATAAATTCAGTTGAGTCAAATTTAATAATATCACTAGGTGAAACAGTGAAAAGATACTTCCAAAGATATCCGTCACCACTGTTTCCTGCTTTTGAGGGTTCCAAATCTGTGAATGTAGGTTCATCTTGGGAGACATTTCCAAGAGGGTTAGCTCCCGTTGATCCATTATCAATACAAACGTAAACTTTAAAGTCGGAATTAAGAACGTAATAGTTCGCATCATATAATCTATTTGCTTGTGTTAAAGGACTTGGATTATCTACACTATAGTCATCTCTATAAATTTCATATCTACTTCCTGATACCCAATCTACTCTTCGTATAATTCTTCTAATATTTGATGATGCTATTTTTTTACCAAACATCATCGTATCACCTGTATGTGAACGATAAGAAAAACTATCGGTAGGTGCAGGTGTGCTAGAGTTCCAATCAGAAGACCTACCGTAACCAACTAATGATTGAGTACCAGCAGGGTTAGGTAGTCCGATGAAAACATAATATGAATTATTTGTGTTTTCTACTGATTCAACAAAGTTGTTTGCGTTCAGAATTCTAAATTGATCAGTAATAATCGCTGACATTGTATCTAAACTTTTCTTTTCTTTTTATTTATAGTGGTAATTTAATCAAAGTCCAAACACTCTGATAGCACCAGATGATCTAAGACCTCTTAATGATGCTGCAGTGTAGTTCTTTCTTTGAATAGTTGGGAAGGTAGTCAATCCAGAATTAACAGTTAAACCAGTCACTCCAATAGAAATAGGACTATTTGCTCTTGATACATTATATAATCTACCCCATGAGATTCGACCTAGATGTGTAGCGATACCCACTGCAGTATTATCATAATTACCTGTTAATCCTGCACCCACACCTGTTACTTGACCATTTTGTATGTTGCAAGTAATTTCACCAGTTCTTCCCAATGTATTGATTGCATGAACTTTATAGATGTTATCAAGGAAAGTAGAACCGATTCCAACCACTGATGAGTTATGAGTATCAACAGATATGATACCATTTCCTACTACTGTATCAGAGATAAACACTGGGTAGTTGACTAGTAATGAATTTGCCTCTTTATCTGCTGTAAAGAAGAATTTAAGTGCAGATTGTCCACTATTAGTTACTGTGCTGATACCTGTAATAATACCAGTAAATCCTTCAACATT
>Ga0163109_10003672_pt1 | contig 11735 bp, 7 predicted proteins | sample CRUFie1St13metaG_FD_108704 | JGI IMG/M metagenome (GOLD analysis project Ga0163109, IMG submission 108704) | Marine microbial communities from the Costa Rica Dome - CRUD Field 142mm St13 metaG | ecosystem: Environmental > Aquatic > Marine > Oceanic > Photic zone | place: Costa Rica: the Eastern... | reverse complement strand
TTGAAAAGAACGATGAAAAGGATCTCACGATCAGAGTAAGGTTAGACTTCTAAAAGGGGATAAAATGGCTCTCATCCCTATTCTGCCCGAAGACATAAAAGTCAGCTCGGTAAAGGTTCACCCAAACCAGCATTTTCTGTCGTCTTCTAACTCCGGAATAACTGGAGATGTTTTTCTTTTTGCTGAAAGAAGCAGTACTTTAAAAGAGATCACTGTTGAGCTAGAAGAATATACTTTCGATGTTAAATCCCTCTTATCTCTCGACGATTCTGGAAATATAGTCAGGAAAGACACTCGAAAAAACAGAAATGATATATCGGGAATTGTTAACAACTACATCGATTCGATTGGTCAGTTAGCGGGTTCTTTAGATAATGATAAAAAGCTTATTGTTTATCGATTTGATATGCCTCATCGATTCAATGCGAATACAATTAGAAAGTCTATTTTTACTAAAAACCTCTTACCTTTTTATCAGGGAGAATACGAGAGGCCTTTGTCGTTTGGTTTTTCTAATTATCACAGTTTGAATTTCTTTACATCGTCAGCAGCTTTCCCTTCAGACGTTCCTAGCGATTCCGCTTTAGTATACCCAGTTCCAACTACGAGCAGCTTAGATCCTGCTGGAGTTACGAGATATAAGCCTTCTCGATATTTTCCATCAAGTTCTTTTAGCTTTGAGTTTTATATCAACCCTAGGTACACGACAGATACTAGCAATGATCCTTATAGGCCGGGAACTATATTGAACATGCCTAATTGTTACACGGTATCGATACATTCTGGTTCTCATGTTGACGAACTCGGCCGTCCAAAATCATTCAGGATAGCATTACAGTTAGGTGACTATACAACTCGCCCTTTAGACATGATTAAATTACCGGGAGGTTCCGGTGCTAGTGGTAGTTTAGATGAGAGGACATTCATTTCCGCAGATAGCTTCATTGAAAAAGACAGGTGGAGTTATTGTGCGATTAGGTGGGGTGGACCAAAGCAGGAAAATTGCACTGGAAGTTTTTACATTAATGGCAAAAATGCTGGAAGTTTTGTTATACCAGAAACATCTTTGTCTTTCGGAAGAGAAAATTTTACCAACTTAAATGATATTCCTTCAGCTCTTTTTGTTGGAAATCGTTACAGGTGTAGCAATTCTACCTTAATTGACGGAACAGCGGCAGTAGATGATGATGATAGAATTAGGGTGTTGACCGGCTCGATCTTTTCTCCTGCGGTTCCAGCCGTTCAGGCAACTGGAAAAATGACCGTTACCGTGACTAATACTGATACTAACAGCCCGACGACTAGGCAGATATTTTTCGTCACATCTTCAGTAGCTGATATATCTTTACCAGCGGATACTGTCAGACTTAACACTTCAGCAGCTGATATATACGCTAGTGCTACTAAAACGCAATTACGCGATAGGCTGGTTGGGGCTTTAGGAGGAAGCAGTGTTGATACTACTAACGTTACTGGGACAGCAGCTTCAGCTATTATAGATTTTACGAAAGAGATACCAGCTGGTGATACTGTAGTTCTGACTGATTCTTCTAATAATTCCGTTACTTATACCTCTAGCAACGCAGCCAATCCAGCGCCGCCGAGTTTTAAGAGTGGAAATACAGCTAGTAGTGACGCAAGCGCCGCGGCTATATCGGCTTTAAGTTTAGCACAAGCGATATTGCATTCGGATGGCCACAATGGAACTATTAAAGCAAGTGCTAATTCCGGAAGATTGGTTTTGAATCAATCTACTAAAGGTACAGCAGGTAACAAAAATATCGCAAATACTATTAACTCGTCTGCTAATGCCACGGTCCCAGCAGCTTTCACTGGCGGAACTAGCACTAGTAACCCTGAAATACCAGGTACTTTTAATGTAACTCCTAACGGCGACATAATCACCTTGAGCACAAGTTACAATAGCAGAATTGATATTATACCTTCTAGTTCTATTAGGATATCACCAGCTCAAGAAGCTTCTGGTAGCCAAGGAAACTTTTTATCAAAAATATTCAGTATTGAAAGCCAGGTTCCAGTTTATGGAAATTCAAATTCCACTGCTTCTAAAACTAGTTTTCTTTTTGATTCTGGTTCTGCTGATACTTTCGGCGTAGAAAATCTTTTAGGAGACATCAATACAGAAGAAGGAACATCACACACACTTGATTTTCCCTTAAACGCTGAACTTCAGGAAGTGAGAATATTCTCGAGGTATAGGAACAACTCGGAAATAAAATCAACTGCTGAAAAAGGGTATTACGATTTCGGGGATAAAGATTTCTTATTTTATCTTCCTCCTTATTTTATTCCGTCTAGTTCAGTTAGGCAAATGATGTCTACCGTAACTCAAACTCATTATTCAAGTAGTCACACCCCTTTCAACACTGATCTTTCTTTTGGTCAAGGAGGGAAGTTAATAAACCTTGAAAACTTCAGCTATGATTTAGTTACTGGGAAACAAGCATTGTGTTACAATCTTTCGGCTACAGCCCCAACGGGAACTTGGTCTGATTTTTCGGCTGACGATTTTGACTTTATGCCGGCTACAGAAGCCCTGTTACTTAAACCCCAAAACAGGAAGAGAAATTTAACAATACTGCCTAGCGATCTGGGAAGTCTAAAGCCGGGTATGTCTTTCTTAGACTCTAGAGTTTCCACGTTGACAAACGGTATTTCTAGGGAGTTCTTTGTTAACGATCGTAAAGAAGAATCTGTTGGTATGATTAACATGAGAAACGTGATTTCTCTCGATGCTCAATACAACGATTTGTCATCTTTCGATGAAGAGTCTGGCAACGTTGATTCGATAGTCAACCGCCTCTTCCCAAAGATAGAAGTTGCAAGAGCAGGATCGGGTCAAGAGGCTGGTCAATATAAAGAGATATCTCACTCTGAAGTTTATGGTCAGCAAAGCAAAATAGGTTTAACCGTACTCAATAGAACAAGAGATCCAGATTCTAACGAGATTATGTTCTTAGATATATCTAACATATTTTACGGAGATGCGATAAAACAGGAATCTTTCGAAATGCATGATCCTTATGTTACTGGTTCTGCTGGTAAGATAAAACTAACTTTTAAGGATAATGGAACTGGAAATCTTTATAGGTGCGATGCATCAGGCAGCCACCCAACTTGGTCTCAAGCGGGAATATTGCTTTATGAAGAAGGACTAGCATGTCTAACTAACCCAACTATACCTCCATTCGGAATGGAGCAATTTGGGGTCAAGTTCAAGGGAGATAGAAATCTGCACGTTTTAGAGATGCGGGTACCAATTTCAGCTGACGAAGCCAGAGTATCTACTAATCCCACATTTCAAAAATTAGCTCCGACAGATTTACCGGCTGATAGAGAGATTGGATGTAATTTGATTACTAATATGTTCCTTCACGATGAGAATCTAAATGTTATCGGTAAAGTAAATTTATCACGCCCTATCGTCAGAAAAGACGAAGATCGTTATGTTTTTAAGTTTAAGATGGATTTCTAGTCGATATAATCTTTAAATGTTTTTAGGATTAGATACTTCAACTTCCACAATTGGATTCTGCATTACCGGAAAAGATAGAAAAGTTCACATGATAGATTACCTAGATCTTTCAAAACAAAAGTCTCTTTTCGAAAAAGCTGAAAAGTTTAAGGTTTTTCTTACCGATATCAAAAAAGAGCACAGGGTTGAGCAGATAGCTATAGAAGAAAACTTGCAAGCTTTTCGACCTGGTTTATCAAGTGCTAAGACCATCGTGTCTCTAGCTAGGTTTAATGGCGTCTGTACCTATATATCAGCGGAAGTTTTTGGAATCAATCCCGATTTTGTAAACGTAAACGCAGCTAGGAAGCTAGTTGGTATAAAGGTAGATCGAAAGTCAAGTAAAAATACTAAAGAACAAATACTGGATTTCGTTATGAAAAACGACTCTTCTCTTGATTGGCCAACAAAAATTCTTAGAAACGGACCAAGGAAAGGCACTGAAGTTTTTGTAAAAGAGTGTTATGATATGGCAGATGCATATGTTATTGCCCAAAGCGCTTTGATACAGGAAGAAAATTGTCAAAAACTCAAAAAGTAGCTTTTCTAAAAAAAATCTTTAAAAAAGCCAACCTAACTTCAGACAACGAAAATGCAGAAGTTTTATGCCCTAATAAGAAATGTAAATCGCATGGTTCTAATAAACTTAAGCTTATTATTCAATTAGATACTCAACAATACCATTGTTGGGTTTGCGGAGAATCTGGTGTTGGGGTAAAGAGGGTAGTTTCTAAATACAAGAGAAATTTTATCTCTGAAGTTTCTTCTTTTTTTAAAGATTTCAATAGAAAAAAAGAAATAGTAGAAGAGAAAGAATATCATGTTGAGTTACCTAAAAATTTTGCTCTATTAGCAGAATCTAAATCCAAGATTGATCCTGATATAAAGGCAGCTTTGAAGTACGCTAATTCGAGAGAAATATCCGATAGAGATTTATGGTATTTCAAAATGGGTACCTCTACTTCGGGTCGGCTGAGGAGGAGAATTATAATTCCTTCTTTCAACGAAGATGGAGAGCTAAACTATTATGTAGCTAGAACCGTTGGTAATGTCTCAGGGATGAAATATATAAACTCTAAGGTTCCAAAGAAGAATATCATATTTAATGAAATAAACATAGATTGGAAATCTGAGCTGACTTTAGTCGAAGGTCCTTTCGATTTAATAAAAGCTAACGAAAACGCCACATGTTTACTCGGCTGTACTTTAAAGGAAGATCAGATATTATTTAAAAAGATAGTAAAAAATGGAACTCCTATTTGCTTAGCTCTTGATCCTGACGTTTTAGATAAAGCTTACAATATTGCAAGGTTGTTGACGTCATACGGGATAAGTGTAAGGATGCTGGATTGTTCTGGTTTCGAAGACGTAGGTGCTATGTCTAAGAAAGATTTTTACGATAGGTTTAGAAGCGCTAAGAGTTTTGGTAACAATGATAGATTATTGAGTCTAATATCTTCTATCAGATCTGGTTCTTTAGTATAAGGGTTTTTAATGGGATTTAAGTGCGCACACTTTGCTGATATTCACTTCAGGGGTCTTTCAAGGCACGATGAATATCGAGAAGTTTTTAGTAGAGTATTCAAGCAACTTTCAGAAATGGAACTTGATGCTATTTTTATTGGTGGAGACATTGTTCACTCTAAAACTCAAGGCATATCTCCTGAGTTGATCGATGTTTTAGTTTGGTGGTTCAAGAGCTTGGCTGATATTGCCCCAACTCATGTTATATTAGGGAATCACGACGGCCTTATATTAAATAAAGATAGACAAGACGCGATCAGCCCAATAATTCAAGCTATTGGTGATGATAGAATTTTTCTATACAAAGACACCGGTACTTATCGTCTAGATAACCAGAACGTAAGCTGGTGCGTCTTTTCTTGCTTTGATGAAGAATCATGGTCGCAAGTGACTCCGGAACCAGATACAATCAATATTGCCCTTTTTCACGGACCGGTTCAAGGTTCTAAAATAGATAGCGATTGGGAGTTAGTAGATAGCAATCAGATTAAAGTAGATTTCTTTAAGAAATTTGATTTTACCTTCTTGGGAGATATTCACAAGACGCAATTTTTAGACGAAGAAAAAAGAGTAGCTTATCCAGGTTCTACAATTCAACAGAATTACGGAGAAGATGTAGAGAAAGGCTTTTTAGTTTGGGATATCGAGAGTAGAGATAATTTCAAAACTGAGTTTTTCCCTGTTGAAAATCGATTTTCTTTTTATACTGTCTCTTGGGAAGGCAACGTTGAAAAAACACTCAAAAACGTAGACATAGGAATGAAATATGGCAGGTTTAGAATTAGATCTAATACTACCATTCCGCAAAGCGAAATAAAGCAACTGTCTAATGAATTAAAAGAGACTTATAAGGCTACTGAAGTTGTTTTCAAGTGGGACGTTGACGACTCTAAAGATGATAAGATCAACATTGGGGATACCACTTTAGATAAACAAGATCTCTTAAGCCCATCTACTCACGTTAAACTTATGGGAGATTATACCAAAACATTTCCGCTAAGTGATGATGAACGAGAGATATTAGAAGGACTCACGAAAAGAATAGCTTCGGAAGCCGTCCGCGGAGAGTTTAGGAAAAACCTGAAATGGTCTCTTAGGAAACTAAAGTTTGACAATACATTCGGCTACGGAACTGGAAACGTCATTGATTTTGAAAAAATGCATGGCATCACTGGCATCTTTGGTAAGAATAGGACAGGGAAGTCTTCTATACCAGGCACTATAATGTACAGTCTTTTCAACTCTACGGATAGAGGAGCAATTAAGAACATTCATGTTATAAATTCTAGAAAAGGTTTTTGTAATGCTGAACTAGATCTTACGGTAAATGGAAAGCCTTATAAGATTGAAAGGCAATCTGTAAAACATACTTCTAGGGCAGGAAAAACTTCAGCTTCTACAGCTCTTAATCTATGGAAAACCGACAGCGCTGGCACCAAATTAGAAGATCTAAGTGGGGAGCAAAGAAGAGAGACTGAAAAAGAGCTAAAGAATCTTGTAGGAACTTCGGATGATTTCTTGTTAACTTCTCTTGCCAGCCAGGGTTCTATGAATAATTTCATAAAGAACGGTGCAACAGTCAGAAAATCTATTCTTACTAAGTTTCTCGATCTTGGGATATTTGATAATATGCTCAACATTGCTAAGAACGAATTTTCCGAACTAAAAGGTTCCATGAAATCAGCTCCTGATAGAGATTGGGCTTCCATTATTAGAAATAAAAGGATAGAACTAGAGTCTCTATCTAGTGATAGAGACGAAACAGAAGATCAATGTAAGAGGGTAAGGCAGGAAGTTGATAGTATGAAGTTAATGCTAGCAACTCACGAAAATTCAGAATCTTTTACAGAAGAAGAAATTTTAGAACAAGAAAACACAATCAAGAGAATTGATTCTAAAAGCAAAGATATGAAGTCTAGAATAATTTCTATTTCTGATGAGATTACGGAGATTGAAAGCAAGCTAAAGAAAATAGCTTCTATAAAAGAACAGTTTCCAGTTGAAGAACTTAAAGAGAAATTAGAGCAGCAAAAAGAGATTGAAAACAGCCTTCAGAATATAGAATACCTTTTAGAAAAAGAAAGAACTCTTTTAAAGAATCAGAAAAAGAGTGCTAGCACCCTAGAAGTTGTACCTTGCGGAGATTCTTTTCCTACTTGCAAATTTATAAAAGATTCTCATTCTTCTAAAAAGAAGATTCCAGCTCAAGAAGAAAGAGTCAAGGAAATTTCTTCAAACTGTTCAGCAGTCAAGAGAAACCTTAAGAAGATCTTAGGTGAATCTCTAGAAGATAAAGTTAAAAAGTACGACGATATCTTGAAGTCAGAATCTGATTTGAAACTTGAAAGAGGAAACATTTTGGTTTCTTTGACTGAACTAGAAGTTGAAGATTCTAATTTATCCCAAAAGCTTCTAGAGGAAAAGAACCAACTTTCAAAAATGAAACTAAACGCGACTGAGTCTTCTGAATCTAAAGAGATATCCAGGTTGAAGAAGAAACTGAAAAGCTTGAATGACCGGTCAAATTTCCTAGACGCTGAAAAGCTTCGCTTAAGTGAAAAAATCGGCTTAATACAACAACAGTTAGCGGATTCTGAAAAAGAGAAAGAAAAATTTTCTAGTTTAAAGAAAAAGTGGAATGCTTACAACGCCTTTTTGCAGGCGGTAGACAAAAAGGGAATTCCTTTAAGAATAATGAGTGTCCAGCTTCCAGCCATAAATGCTGAAATAGAGAAGATTCTGCATGGAGTAGTTGAGTTTACTATAGAGATAGAAGCTGACGACTCAACGAATGCTTTGGACGTATTTATAAATTATGGAGACTCTAAAAGAATCATAGAATGCGCCTCCGGTATGGAGAAGATGCTTTCTTCTTTAGCCATTAGAGTTGCGCTTATTAATGTTTCTAATTTACCAAAGTCTGATTTGCTTATAATTGATGAAGGTTTTGGAACTCTAGATGAGGGTAACATTGAAGCTTGCAGCAGGTTGCTAGTTTCTCTCAAGAGGTGGTTTAGACACATATTTGTAATATCGCATATAGATGCAATCAAGGACGTTGTGGATAACGTTTTAGATATCAGAAGCAAAGGTAAAAATTCTTTAGTAGTTCATGAATAATTTTATTGATATTTATATAGACGAGAGAGATAAACCGGCACCAGCTTTTTGTGGAGTCTGTTCGCAAGTTTTGCAAACTTTAGAAGATACTGTTTGCATGCATCAAAACGGTGGATGTCGAGATTGTTTTATTTCTTTTTTGGAACCGAATAGAAATGTAATAGGAGAAGATTGGGTTCCGAGTGAAAAAGAAATAGAAGATTGGTTGAGTAGAAAAGACAATAATTTTACACCTATGTACAGGTTCTTTTAGGAGAAGAAGATGCTAAGTTCAAAAGAAGTAAATGTCCTAGGACAGGTTTTTAACCACACGTTTGGTTATTCAAGCGATACCATGAAGGTGACTTCAAGCCTGCATGGAAACAGTTTAACATTGAAGTACGTATCAGTGATACAGTTTGCTAGCGAAGAATCAATGCAAAAGCAGAAAGCTGAATATGAGAAAGAGTCCGTTAAGGTCATCGCTGACGCTTTAAAAAAGATGAAGGATGATTTTAAAGAAAAAGCAGGACGTCCTATAAAGGTAACTGAAGAGTCTAGAGATGATTCGGTTGAGTTGATTAGCGTTTCAGCTCATTCTCCTAGGAAATTAGCATATTACAGAGTAAATGTTCGGCTAACGGTAGAATAAATGCCCCCCTCTACCAAACAGCGACAGGTTAAAGAAATTATCAAGTGCGGAAAAGATCCGGTGTACTTCTTTAACAAATATGTCAAGATACAGCATGCTACAAAAGGGACCTTAGGTTTTAACACTTACGACTTTCAGGACGTTTGCGTAAAAGATTTCAATGATCATCGTTTTAACGTGATTGTTAAGAGTCGCCAGTTGGGCCTTTCCACTTTGGTAGCTGCATACGCTGTTTGGTTAGCAATATTCTATAAAGACAAAAACGTTTTAGTAATCGCTACAAAATTGGCGGTAGCTCAAAACTTTATTAGAAAAGTAAAGTTTGCTATTAGATCTCTTCCTCCCTGGCTTTTGATGCCAGAGATAATATCTAACAACAAACAATCTCTTGAATTTTCTAATGGCTCTATCGTCAAAGCTGTTCCAACCTCAGAAGATGCCGGCCGCTCAGAAGCTCTATCGCTTTTAATCGTTGATGAGGCCGCGTTTGTTAGAAACTTTGATGATCTCTGGATGGGTTTGTACCCCACGCTGTCTACCGGTGGTCGAGCAATAATACTTTCAACGCCAAATGGTGTTGGTGGTCAGTATTACGATCTCTACACTCAAGCAGAGAGTGGCGATAATGATTTTAATGCAATAAAGCTTCCATGGGATGTTCACCCAGAGAGGGATGATGCTTGGTTCGATAAAGAAACCAAGAATATGACTAAGCGACAAATAGCACAAGAGTTGCTTTGCGACTTCCAGTCTTCAGGAGAAACTTTTATTTCTCAAAAAGACATAGAATTTCTAATGATGTCTATCAAAAATCCAGTAGAGAGGTGGGGGCCTCAAAACGGGGTATGGGTTTGGAAGTATGCGACTCCAGGAAATAGGTACGTTATCAGTGCAGACGTATCTCGAGGCGATGGAGCTGATTTTTCAACTTTTCACGTGATAGATACCAATGAATCTGAAGTTGTTTGTGAGTTTAAAGGAAAGTCTCCTCCTGATCAGTTTGCTATTGTTTTGATGGAAGCTAGTAAAAGGTACAATAACGCAACAATATGTCCTGAGAGTAACACATATGGTTACGCAGTATTGATGAAACTAAAAGAGATGAAATGTCAAGAAATCTATTTTGAAAAAGAAAAAGATAGAATTTCAGCTCTTTACGGAGACGGTTCGGTAGCTAAGGGAGGATTCTCGACTCAAGGACCTTCCAGATCAAAAATACTGACTAAATTCGAAGAAGTTGTAAGAAATAAGCAAATCAAAGTTTACTCTTCCAGATTATACGAAGAAGTAAAAACATTTGTTTGGAAAGGAACTAAACCACAAGCGATGCGAGGAAAACATGACGACTTAGTGATGTCTTTAGCGATTGGTGTGTGGTTATATGATACTTCTAATTTCCATTCAAAGAGTTCAGCCGATATAAATAAGGCAATGTTAGCTGGCTTCAGTTCAGATTCTAACGTTTATGCTGGCTCTAGAGGATCTTCTTTCGGTGGAGAATATTTAAAAAATGTTTTGAACACTCAGAGAGCAGTTCCTTATGATAAAGTATCTAGATATTTATCGGGAAGTATGGACACAGATTTTAGGTGGCTAATTTAAATTTTAAAGAAAGCGATAATTTTAATATTATAGCATAGAGTGAAAACATGGCAGAAAAAGAAAAAAACTTATTCCAAAAATTAACAAGGTTATTTAGGGCCGGCCCGGTAGTCAAGAGAAAAATAAAGACTCCGATGTCGGGTGGTTCCAAGTCGTCAGCTGCTCAGCTTTTTAAAAGAGCACATAGCGATATCTACAACAGTACATTAAGCGCTTATGGTTCTTTTGACAGGATGGCTAGATATAGTGACTTTAGTGAAATGGAAGCTACTCCAGAATTGGCTTCGGCATTAGACATATATTCAGAAGAAACTGTATCTCCAGATGAACACGGTCGAGTGCTCCATATATACTCGGACGATCCTCAAAAACAAGAACTCTTAGGTACTCTTTTCCACGACACTATCAACGTTGAATTTAATTTAGTTATGTGGGTAAGAAATCTCTGCAAGTATGGAGATTTTTTCTTATTTAATGATGTGCATCCTGAGTACGGAATTATTAACACTTATCCAATACCCATAACAGAAATAGAGAGAGAAGAAGGTTTCGATCCAGAAAATCCAGCAGCAGTTAGGTATCGATGGATAACGCAAGGCAATGCTATTTTGGAGAACTGGCAAGTAACTCACTTTAGGTTACTGGCTAACGACGCCTTTCTTCCATATGGAACTTCCGTATTAGAGTCAGCGCGTAGAATTTGGCGTCAGTTAATCTTAATTGAAGATGCCATGTTAGTCTATAGAATAATTCGCGCTCCGGAAAGAAGGGTTTTTTATATCGACGTTGGTAATGTCCCGCCAGAAGATGTTTCAAACTACGTAGAACAGGCTAAAGCAGCTTTGAAGAAGAGTGTAGTAGCAAGTAGCCAGACTGGGCAAGCTGATCTAAGGTACAATCCAATGGCAGTTGATGAAGACTACTATATACCAGTCCGTGGTGGTGATAGTGGTACTAGGATAGATACACTCGCAGGTGGTCAAAACGCTACAGCTATTGAAGATGTTGAATACATCCAGAAGAAGCTATTTGCTGCGCTTAAGATTCCAAAGGCATACTTGGGATACGATGAAGACATCGGTTCTAAAGCCACACTAGCACAGGAAGATATTAGATTCTCTAGGACTATTCAAAGGATTCAAAAGACTGTAATCTCCGAGCTGAATAAACTTGCAATGGTTCACCTTTACTCCCACGGGTTCGAAGGCGAAGAACTTTTAGACTTTGAGCTAAGGTTATCTAACCCCTCTTCAGTAGCTCAATTACAGAAACTAGAGCTTATCAGTACTCGTTTCGATATTGCCGGCAAAGTTCCAGAAGGTA
>Ga0163109_10003671_pt1 | contig 11736 bp, 9 predicted proteins | sample CRUFie1St13metaG_FD_108704 | JGI IMG/M metagenome (GOLD analysis project Ga0163109, IMG submission 108704) | Marine microbial communities from the Costa Rica Dome - CRUD Field 142mm St13 metaG | ecosystem: Environmental > Aquatic > Marine > Oceanic > Photic zone | place: Costa Rica: the Eastern... | reverse complement strand
TTTAGAGGATATTACAGAATTTTCAGGCTTAGGAGATTATATATTTCTTCCTCTGAAAACTTATAGTGAAGGTATGTCAGCAAGGTTGATGTTCTCATTATTAACTTATAAAAATCACGAGTGTCTCGCACTAGATGAAGGGCTTGGCACTGGTGATAGAGAATTCTATGATAAAGCTCAAGTGAGATTAAATGATTTCCTTGAAAGTTCAGGATCCTTATTTATTGCTAGTCACTCTACTGAATTGTTAAGAAGATTCTGTATGCGAGGTATCGTATTCTCTGGTGGTAATCTTATATTTGATGGAGATATTAATGAGGCTTTGGATTTTTATGAGAAATTCTATTCTTAAGGTCTTAAATTATTCCTATAAGACAAGAAAGACTTGGTGGTTTACCGCAATAGCGAAAACTAAAGCGAGATATGCCAGAACAGTTCTTGGTAGTTTTTGGCTTGGCATCTCAACACTTTTGACTGTTTTATGTTTGGGATTTGTTTACGGAACAGTATTTAAAGTTTCAAATTTTCTAGAGTACTTTATTTATCTTGGTTTTGGATTGGTCATTTGGACCCCAATTTGCGATTCGATAAACCAAGCCCCTTTGATTTTCTCCACAAACGCCAATAGTTTAAAAAATTCAACTATAAAACCTATATTTTTTGTTTGCCAAGAGTGGGCTTTTCAAGTTCAATCTTTTTTACAGGCATTTTTAATGGTGTTTATTGTTTTTCTTACATTTTCTCCTGGACTTGCTCTTAATTTGATTGCAGCACCTTTACATTTTATAAATCTCGTATTATTTATATTTTGGTTACAGCTGTTGATTTCTTTATTAGGGACTAAATATACTGATCTATTTCAATTATTACCAATAATAACGAATTTATTATTCCTATTATCACCAATACTTTACGCAAAAAAGAATTTGGGCTCTTTTGGATTTATAGCTGATTTCAACCCTATTTATCAGGTTTTAAGATTGCTTAGAAATTCTATTATTTATGGGCAGCCATACTTAGAATTAGGATTTATTGTTCTCATAGGCAATTTATTAATGATTTTTTTATCTATGTATGTTTATAAAAATATGGAAAAAAAGGTGATTTTTTATCTTTAATTGAAAGTTTTTTAATAAACACAGAAAAGTAATTTTAGGAGCTTGTTTTTCCTAAACGTTGAAAATTATATATTTTATTACTTGATATTTTTTCATACCAATCAATATTATCTAGATACCAATTGACAGTTTCTTCTAATCCTTCATCAAAGGTATGATTAGCTTTCCATCCCAAGTTTGTAATAATTTTTGAAGGATTAATGGCATATCTTTTGTCATGACCAGGTCTATCTTTAACGAATTCCATTAAATTTTTATGAGGTGCTTTTGTTGGAAATTTTCTGTCCATAATTTCACATATTTTTAAGACAACTTCTTTATTACTTTTCTCCCCGTTGCCGCCTATACAATAACTTTCGCCAACCATACCTTTTTCTGCTACTAACAGCAGGGCTTCAACGTGGTCATCAATAAAAAGCCAATCTCTTATATTTAAACCATCTCCGTAAATAGGTATTTTTTTATTTTGAAAGGCCTTAAAAATTACAAGTGGAATTAATTTTTCTGGGAATTGCCATGGACCATAATTATTTGAACAATTGGTTAGTAATATAGGCATTCCATAAGTGTGAAACCAAGCTTTTACTAAATGGTCGCTAGAAGCTTTTGATGCTGAGTAAGGACTCCTCGGATCATAAGGAGTTTCTTCGGAAAAACTTCCTGAATCTCCCAATGAGCCAAAAACCTCATCTGTACTTATATGATGAAATCTAAAATCGTCCTTTTTGTCAGAATTTAAGCCTGACCAGAATTTTCTTGCTGATTCTAATAAGTTAAAAGTTCCTACTACGTTGCTTTTTATGAATTCTTCGGGCCCGTCTATCGATCTATCAACATGACTTTCTGCTGCTAAGTGCATTATTAAATTTGGTTTAGCTTCATTTACAGCCTCTTCAGTTTCAGTTTTCGATGAAAGATCAATATTTAAAAATTTATATTGATTACTTGAAATACTTCTATCTTCTTTTATTAATTTATCCAGCATATAAGTGCTGCTTGCGTATCCCATCTTATCAAGATTAAAAACCATATTCTCTTGATTTTGTAGGAGCTTTTTAATAACATGACTTCCTATAAAACCTGCTCCTCCTGTCACCAGTATTCTCATTAGAAATTGTAATAATCTTATGATTTTAAGACAATTAGATTATCAAGAATAAATTTCTTACTTTTGGTTGATAATTTGACATTAATTAATTAATTAATTTGATTTGTTCTATGACATACTCTAATTCAGATCTCCAATGAGACCTCTCTAATTTTAAAAGGTCGCAAATATCAGAACTATCTAGCAATGAGAAACTTGGCCTTTTGGCTGGAGTAGGAAAATCTTTTGATTTTATTGGCAATACTCGAGACTTCTTCTCTAAAAGTCCAGATTTTAAACCTATTTCTCCTATCGCTACGGCAAAGTCATACCAACTAGCCACTCCTGCATCCGACCAATGAAATATTTTTTGCTCATTTTTAAATATTTCATGATTATTAATCATTTCCCAACACAAATTTGAGAGGCTAAAAGAACTTGTTGGACAACTTATTTGGTCAGAAACAACTCTTAAAGGAACTTTCTTATCTAGGCAGCTTTTATGCAAACGAAGCATTGTTAGACAAAAATTCTTGCCAAAGGGACTATATAACCAGCTAGTTCTTATTATTTTTGTATTATTTAACTCAAGAAGTAATTTCTCACAAAGGGCTTTTGATTTTCCGTATTCATTGAGCGGTAATAATTCATCATTTGTTTGATATGGAGATGACTTTAAACCACTAAAAACAAAATCGGTACTTATCTGAATAAATTTACAGCCAAGATTATCAAGTGAAAGAGCTATTTTATAGGGATTTTTTGCATTAACAATCTCTACAAACTCTCTTTCTGTTTCTGCCTTGTCCACAGCCGTATATGCTGCTGCATTGATTACATAGTTTGGTTTTATTTTCTCTATTTTTTTTAAACAATCTTCTATATCAAAAAGATTAAAATCTTCTTTGGAGTAAGAAATTAGATCTAAATTTTCTGGCTTCGTATTGAATAAACTCTTCCCTAATTGCCCATTTCCACCAATGATTAAAACTTTCATTACTCATAAAAATATCTTTTATCCTAATTCATTGAGAGTTTTATTTATGAATTTAGTAAGAATAACTTGAATGAAAGAAAGAGTTTCTTAGCTTTTTTAAAAAAGATCTTCATCACTTAATTCACATAACTTTTCCCCTTTTTTATCTTTCTCGCTTAAGAGTATTGATGAAGATTTGTGATCATCTATTGGCCATTTTATGTTAAGACTATCATCTTCCCAAAAAATACTTCTCTCGCAATCCTTGTCCCAATAGCTTGTTGTTTTGTAGCTAACTTCAGCTGTCTCTGAAATTGTTAGAAAACCATGTGCGAAACCTTCTGGTATCCAAAGTTGATGTTTGTTCTCTGAACTTAGGTATTCAGACACCCATGATCCGAATGTTTCTGATTCTTTTCTAATATCTACGGCTACATCAAAAATTTCCCCTCTTATACAACGGACTAATTTCCCTTGAGGATTTGGGTTTGTTTGATAATGTAACCCCCTAAGAACGCCTTTGGTAGATTTTGAGTGATTATCTTGAACAAAAAATGCTTCTTTTTGATTATTAATTTTTAATATTTCGCACCAATCCTTTTTATTCCAACTTTCATAAAAGAATCCTCTATCATCTCCAAAAATTTTGGGTTTAAGTAAAATTGGACCTTTAATAACTTTACTTTTTTCGTTACAAAGTTCAGAAAATTCTAAATTCATATCTAATCTTCTAAAAGTGATAATAAATAGCTACCGTATCCACTTTTTAGATAGTCTAAAGCTAATTTTTTTAATTTAATACTACTAATCCATCCATTTCTCCAAGCAATTTCTTCAGGACAGCAAATCTTTAATCCTTGTCTATGTTCAATAGTTCTTATAAATGATGACGCCTCATGCAAGGAATCTACTGTTCCAGTATCTAGCCAGGCTATACCTCTTTCGAAAACCTCAACACTCAGATTTCCTTCTTTCAAGTAAATTTCGTTTATGTCACTTATTTCAAATTCTCCTCTTGGGGAGGAAGAAATTGCCTTTGCTTTGGCAACTACTGAATTGTCATAGAAGTAAATTCCAGTAATTGCAAATTTGCTTTTAGGATCTTTTGGTTTCTCTTCTATACCTATTACCTTTCCCTCTTTCGAAAACTCTACAACCCCATATCTTTCTGGATCACTGACTTGATAAGCAAAAATAGAAGAGGTTTTCTTTTTGTTAGCGGATTTAAGAAGAGAAGAAATTCCTTCTCCATAAAAAATATTGTCTCCTAATATTAAGGCAACAGGAGAATTATCAATAAATTTTTCACCTATGATAAATGCTTGTGCAATCCCTTCTGGTTTTGGTTGAATCTCATAGCTTATTTTAATACCATAGTTTTCGCCATCACCTAAAAAAGAAGTGAAAATCTTTAAATCCTCTTTTGTTGTTATTACAAGGATATCCTTTATACCTGCCAACATTAAGGTTGATAAAGGATAAAAAATCATGGGCTTGTCGTAAACAGGTATCAATTGCTTGCTTATACCTTTTGTAATCGGAAATAATCTACTACCAGTCCCCCCTGCAAGAATTATTCCTTTTCTATCAGAATATGACATAAAATGATTTCATTAGATAGGATTATAACTCATAGTTATTTATCAATTTTGTTTTTGATAATTTTTTAAAAGTTAAATTAAAATCTAAGTAGAAAAATTGTTTATTTAAACTTTTTTAATCAAAATTCCAATAAATAAAGCAACGTTACCAATAAGAGTTTGTCTATAAACACCTGACTTTGTAAAGTAAAAAATCCTTTTTAACAAAAATGAATTTCTCGCCTTTATAAAGTTAGTAAGAGTTTTTTGATTACGTTTAATTAAAAGATTCTGATTATTAATAATCGCCTGAAGATTATGATCATTTTGAATTTTGAAATTACCACTTGCTACTTTACAAAATCTCAACCACTTGTCTTTTAATGAGACATTAGATCCAATAATATTATTATTGTGCTGTCTATATTTTAAGTAAATATTTTTATCATAAAAAACATTACCTCCTGCACCACTAATTATTTGGTAACACCACCAATCGTGTGCGATTATTTTTTGATTTATGTTTGATGAGCAAATCAGATCAAATGCATTTCTGTTAAATACCATAGTATTTCCTCCAAAAATGTTTTGAGTTAGGGCGTTTTGGAAAGAAGGAGATTTTTTGAATTCAATAGATTTTCCAAGCTTTATTTCCTCAGATTCTCCAATGAGTTCAGTTCTTGAGCCATAAAGATTTGCTTGATTATCGGGGTATCCTTCTAGAGAATTTATTGCTTTTTCTAACTTTTCTCGATGCCAAATATCATCTTGATCTGAGAAAGCATAATAATCAAAATACCCATCAATGGAAACCAAAGCATTTAAAAAATTTTGAGCATATCCAATATTTTTATTTCTAAATCCAACTCTAATTTTGTTTTTATTTCTCTCATTAATATTTAATTTTTCAAGAGAAAATTTATCTTTTGAATTATCGTCAGTTATAAAAATAATGAAGTTCTGGTGAGTCTGTTCAAAAATAGATTCTAATTGCCTTTTTATAAATTTATAACCATCGTAAAATCCCAAGACAATAGCAACTTTTCTTTTTTTAGAGCTGCGATTTAATGAATTCCTATTAAATTCTTTCATATATTTTTGTGGAATTAAAATTGTTTACCTAATCCTTTAAAAGACGGGCCAAATATAGTAAAGTTTAAACCTGCATTTTTAGTATCTTGTTCAAAATATATTTGGAAATTGTAAGCTCTTCTATTCCAATTAAGTGAATATTTTGTGTTGATAAATTTATTAAATTGATCTGAATTTTTATCAATATTAAGAAAAGAACTTACACCCAAGCTTAAACTTTTGAATATTTGTTGATTAAGATTTAAGTTAATTTTTAAGTCATCATTAATATCGTCAAATTTATAGGGAGACATTCCACTTTTACTCGTTATTTCTATAAAAGTTCCTAAAGAGGTATAGTCCAAAAAGTTTTTTTTATAATTTCCTATTGTTAAGGCTGGTCCGATAGAAAATCTAATAAAATCCTGAGATCCATAATCACTGTAATTATTAATTGCGAGATTAATATCGCTAACCAAATTTAATTCGTTTTTCAAGATGCTGGGCACAAATTTGTAAGAATCATCTATTTCAATATCTTTAAACCTAGGCTCCCAAATTGTATATTCATTCCTTATGTTTCCTCCAAAACTTGTCCGAGTATGTGTCGCAAGATTACCTTGATGATTTTCAGCTTTAAATTTTCCTAGTGAAAGATTTTGACTAGAGGACCAATTACTTTTTTTGTGAGTTTTATTAAATGAATTTTTTAAATTCACACCATACCCATTATAAATTTCGTGAATCCCATGATATCCAGTATCTATTTTTTCTCTATATGAAGCAAAAGTACTTAACTCTAAATTTTTAATATTTTTATTTCTTAGATTTTTTGATAAGGTTATAGATGATCTAATTGACTCATTTAGTTTATTTATATCAAGGGAATTTATGCTGCTACTTGAATTAAGTCTATAAGATGAGATCTCACCATTAATTAAAATCTTCCCTCCAAAATAATCACTTGGAGTGATTTGATTTTTTATCTTTGGACTGGTTATGGATTTTCCTTTTTCTCTAAAACTAGAAGTATCACCTTTGAAGACTCTCTGTAAGTAAAGCTCGGGTATAAATTGAAAATCTAAATTTTTAAATTTGAAAATATCAGAAGTTCTAGATATAAATAATCCATCTTTTTCTTCATTATCTATGCCTATACTAATCTTATTAAGATTTTCTTGCTTATCACTTATTTTCCTCCTGCCTAAGGGTAATGAAACCTTTTCATCTAAGATTAGGTTTGTCCAACTGCTTATAAAGATTGTTTTATTTTTCTTATTTTTAGAATATACATTATGTGCAACAAGCTTCAATTGAGGAGGATTAAAGGCATCATTTGTGAAGATTATTTTCTTAGAACTTATTAATGAATCATTTATCTTTATATTTTTAGATTTAAATCTCCATTTTTCAATACGTTTTTTTGAAGTGTCTAAATTTTTGAAGTTTAAAATACTTGAATTAGCATTTCCGCTTTTGAAACTTAATCCAATAGGATTCCTTTTTTCTAATGTGGTATTCGCCAAACCAGCGAGTGGATTTTTTGTATCTAATTTATTATCTTTTCGTAGATTAATATCTTCGCTGAATGTTTCTAAATCAATTACTCCATAAATATTTTCAATGAATCCTAATTTATCTGAAAAATTATATTCAAAATAATCCGAGGTTAATATTTGATTTTTATTGAAAAATTTGATTTTTCCTTTTGACTTTAATAACTTTGTATTTTTGTCATACTCAATATAATCAGTGAGAAGAACCGCACCATTTTTTTTGATAATTACATCTCCTTTAGCTATTAATTTATCTTTATTTTCGGTCTGTTCAATAGCTTCTATTTCGATACTACTTTGATTAGGGTTTTCATTAGTAAATGCTAAAAATATTTCTAATGGATTTATATGCCTTTTATTAAAAAAATTGTCGAGATTTTTTGAATCTCTTAGGTTCTTTTTAAAACTTATTTCTTTTTTAAATTTTTCATTGTAAAAACATTCTTCTTTTATTTCGCATAATTCGTATCCATAAACTAATTGGCTTGGCATTATGGAAGAAATTATTAGGTAAGATAATTTTAAAAAGAGAATTTTTTTTATATTTAATCCAAAACAATACATGAATATTTATTTTCTCAATATTTTTCTAATTATATAGTGTAATGCTTTATATTAAAATTCTATTCTGAAAAGATGATGCATAATCATGGATCAGTACTTATTACTGGAGCCGCAGGCTTTATAGGGTCTTTTTTGGTAAAAAAATTCTTAAGATCAGGTTATCAAGTTATTGGAATTGATAATATCAATAGTTATTATGACAAAAATTTAAAAATTAAAAGGCTTGAAAACATAGAAGAAGATTCAATTAAAAATAATGTTAGTTGGCTTTTTTATGAAAGTAATATCGAAGATAAAAATTATATGAGACAAATATTTCTAGAAACAAAACCCCAGATTGTTGTTAACTTGGCTGCACAGGCTGGGGTTAGATATTCTATTGTTAATCCTTCTTCATATGTTCAATCTAACCTATTGGGATTCTCTAATGTTTTGGACCTATGTCAAACCCATGATGTGAAACATTTGGTTTATGCATCTAGTAGTTCAGTTTATGGCGCGAATAAAGAATTTCCTTTCTCCGAGGAACAAAAAGTGGATACTCCATTAAGCTTTTATGCTGCAACAAAAATATCGAACGAAATGTTGGCTCATGCTTATAGTAATATTTATAATTTGCCAATAACTGGACTTAGATTTTTTACTGTTTATGGTCCTTGGGGAAGACCTGATATGGCTCCCATGATTTTTGCTGATAAAATATTGCAGAAAAAACCAATTACAGTTTTTAATCATGGGAACATGAGTAGAGATTTTACTTTTATATCTGACATTATCGAAGGAACCTATTTATGTTGTTTGAAAGTCCCCTCTCCTAATGATGACTATAAATTATGCAAGCCATCAATTCCTCATAGGATATTTAATATTGGCAATGGTAATCCAGTAAAACTTCTCGATTTTGTTGAATTATTGGAGGAAGCTTTATCTATTAAGGCAAAAAAAGTATTTGAAAATATTCAACCTGGAGATGTCGAATTAACTTATGCATCTACTCAGAATTTGGAAGAATGGATTGGTTATAGGCCATTAGTCACGATAAAAGAAGGAGTTAATAAATTTGCTAATTGGTATTTGGATTATTATCAATAATCTTTTTCGGTTTATAACCTTTTGCATTTAAGACTAATTTAATTGTTTTAAAAAAGATTAATAGGTCTAGAAAAAATGAAAAATTACTTATGTAATATATGTCATAACTTAATTTTTGTTTCGTGTCTGCAACGCTTGCGCCATAGTGATAATTTACTTGAGCCCAACCACTTATCCCAGGCTTTAAGATGTATCTTGATTTGTAATAGGTTACTTTTTTAAGAAGTTTTTTTTCTATTTCTGGTCTTTCTGGTCTTGGTCCAATTAAACTCATACTCCCTAAAAGAACGCAAAAAAGTTGCGGTAATTCGTCAATTCTCAAGGCTCTTAATATTCTTCCAATACGAGTAATTCTCTTATCATTGTTTTTAGACCACTGAATTCCCTTAATTTCAGCATCTACGTGCATGCTTCTAAATTTTACGATTTTTATGATTTTCCCATTTAAACCAGTTCTAGTTTGAGTATAAAAAATAGGACCTTTGTCTTCTAAATAAATCAAGCAGCTTACTATAAAAATAACTGGTAAAGTTATTAATATTATTATAAGGCTTACAAAAATATCACCTAATCTTTTGATCCTATTATGATAGTTATCTTCAATAGATTTTAATTTTTTTATCAGTTGATAATTACTTTTTATAAAATAAGTTGGAATCCTATGATACTCTTTTTCAAACCAATCAATTAGATTTATAACTTCTATACCTGATAATTTTATGTTGTAAAGATTATCTAGATTATCTACGTTTATAATATCTTCCTCATTAACTATTATCCCTTTCAAATTCTTAGACTTATTTATTTTTAAAGGTTCTGAAGCCGATATAAAATTTATTTCTGGATGATTTGAATGGTAATTTAATTCTCGCAAAAATTTATTATATTCTTGTTCTTTCCCATAAAAAATCCATAGATTTTTCTTATCATAAATTTTATAATTTAAAATACTAATGAAAGATTGGGAAATTAAACTAAGAAAACCTATATTGGAAACTGATTTAATAAATATATCTTTAAGTAATAAATCTTTTTGACCAATTATTAGTTGATCAAAAATAATAATTGAAGAAAACCAATTAATAAATGCGTAAATAAATATACCGAAGATTATCATAGAAAAAATCTTCAATATAGAAAATAATAAGCTTTGTATGGTAATACTTTTTTCTTTTTTATATCTTCCTAATATGTAACTAAAGATTACCCAAAAGGAACCAATGCTTATTGTCACAACTTGGTTTGGATAAGAATTAAGATGAAGAAAATAAATATAATTATAAAGTAAGATAGATATCCAAAAATCTATAATAATTGCAATTATCTTTCTTCTTCTGGTATTAATCCAAGTTAGTCTTATTTGCATATATGTTTAAAACTAATTTTATTAATATATCATTTTTTATTTATTTCCCATTAATAAAATTTCTAGAAAGTTTATCTTCTTCTATTATATTTTTTGCTCCAGCAAGAAGAATCCAAAACGTTATACTAATTCTCCCGTCAAAATATTGAACATCCACTAATTGTGAAAATAAAAATAACATGATGGAAATTACCCATGCTTTATCAAATATTGAGATTTTAATTAATTTATTAAAGAAAATTGTTTTAGTACTAAAGATAAATAAGTAAACAATTGGTAAAAGAATAATTATTCCTGCTGGGATCCCATAACTTAAAAAAAGCTCTAATGGTAAATTATGAGCATGACCCTTCCATAGTCCTGTTTCATACATATAAATATCGGGGAAAGACCCACCTCCAGTTCCAAAAATTGGAAAATTTATTATGCTTTTTAATGCAGTATTCCAAATATCTAATCTTGATACTTGAAAATCTGTAAATTCCATCCAAATATTATTTGGAATGATAGACCTTAAGAAAAACTGAATTTTACTGCCAAAAATTGGATAGATTGTAGAGCTTATTATTAGAGAAATAGATATTATTAAAGGAAATATTAGTTTTATTCCTTTTCTACCAAAAATCACTACACTCCCAAAAAAAATACATATCCATGCTGCTCTTGAATTGGTCAATATAGTACACAATGCAAAACTAAAAGAAAATATAAAAGTGATAATCCTATCTAATTTATTAGATCTTGAATTTATTGTTTCTGCCAAACAAAATGGCAAAATTAAATTAAGCCATAAACCTGTGTAGTTTGGATTATTAAATAAGCCTGTCATTCCAGTAATACCTTCAATAGGTCTTTGGTACCAAATGATTAATCCATTCAAGGTTTCAATGGGCCCATACCACTTGAAAAAAGATTGTCCAATTCCCGTTATTATCACAGGCAGGGTCCCTGCAAGCAAAGCAAATGCTGTCCTTCTTCTTTTTGTTTTGCTATTTAGATATGGTTGAAATCCCCAAAAACATAAGAAAAAAGGAATCCAATTAGCTAATCCAATCCAAGATAATGAATGATTTATTTTGTAGTTACTTAGGTAGTCGTTGAAATTTGAATGTATAAAAGCACTAATTATTAGAAAAATACCAGCTACAAAAAAAATTATATTTAATTTGTCTTTCAAATATCCTTTACCGATATAGACGCCATAAATTACGCTAATTAAAAGAAATCCAGTTCCTAATGTGAATGCCGAAGGTAATAGAAATGAACCTACTAAAAAAAAATTATTCAATAATTCTGGTATTTTTTTTTCAACTTTACCTAATTTGA
>Ga0163109_10003670_pt1 | contig 11737 bp, 10 predicted proteins | sample CRUFie1St13metaG_FD_108704 | JGI IMG/M metagenome (GOLD analysis project Ga0163109, IMG submission 108704) | Marine microbial communities from the Costa Rica Dome - CRUD Field 142mm St13 metaG | ecosystem: Environmental > Aquatic > Marine > Oceanic > Photic zone | place: Costa Rica: the Eastern... | reverse complement strand
GGAGATAGGCGTGTCGTTGATTTTCTTGATGGCGTACGTGGAAAGCCCTTCTTCGGCACCGTCCCAAGCACCGGCACCCTGCAGGCGGAGTTTCGTGTAGTAAACTTCGTAGTTGACGTCCTTCTCGAAGCCGTAGTCTCGTCCGTCCATCCAAGCAATGTGCGTGTTTCCTTGTCGGTCCACGCCAATGGACGGGTGGAACGAGTAAGCATCGTCGATGGTGATACGGGTGTCGTTGACAACCACCAAGTGTCCGTCAGCGCCGGCGCCGGTGTCTTCGGCGTAAGCGCCACCCTGTGTTGAGTGCCCGGGCAATCCAGGCGTGAAACTGGGGTCGTTGTTCATCTTGGCGTAGGGATCGAGCACGGACATGTAGATCTCACGGGAGTTGTTGGTCGAGATGTAGACCATGGCTTCGACGAGCAGGGCCATCTGGTTGGTTCCGCTGCCGGACGGGAACTCGTAAGCTTGGCCACCGGCGTCGGTGTTGGCAAGGGTGTTACCCGGGCAGTTTCGCGTTTGGGTCGAAACAATGCCGTTGGGGCACTGAACGAGGTCCATGAAGTGAGACTGGATGTTTCCAGCGCCGCCGTAGCCTTGGCCGTAGAGGCCAACCGGAATGACGCCGGCCAACAAACAGTTGTCGTGTGCTTCCTGAATAGCTGCTTTGTCATCGGCTTGCTGAGAGGGGTCGCCGTCTTTGGGGCCTTCGTCGGAGACAGGGATGACGATCTTGGTGGCGTTGGGATTCCAACGGTGGTCGGATTGCGTGGGTGGGTTTCCTGGAACGTTTCCTGCAGCGTCCTTCCAAGAGAGACAAGCCCAGTTGGAACCTGGACCCCAATCCTCACCGGAGTAGCCGGAGTAGGTGTTGCCGTTGTAAATGGTCCCGGGGAGTTTGCGGATACCGCCGGAGTCGTCGCCGGGGGTTTGGCCCAGAGGCGTGGTACGTGGCCCGGTGTTCTTGTTGTAGCCCTGACAGTTTCCTGAGCTGGCTGCGCCCGGAAGGGTGTTGCCAAGGCCGTAAATGGTCTCGTAGACGGTCATATTGCCTTCTTCGAGCATGGGTTTGATGCCTTGGAAGTAAGGGCCGCTAGCGAAGTTTCCGCCGTAAATCACCGTGCAGATGTCAGCCCATTCGGTGTACATCGAGCCGGAGGTGTCAACGATGAACGCCAACTCAACTTTGCCACCACGGGTGTCGTCCCACGCGATTTGGACGTAGTCGTTGGCGTCGACCACGACATCGGGGTGCCCCTTGTGACCGATGATGGGGGTGATCAAGGTGTCATCAAACAGCGTGACGATTGCTCCAGAGCCGATGTCGGGCTGAATCATGGAGTAGTAGATTTGAGGTTGGTTGAAGAAACGCCCAAGTTCGTCGTAGTTGTCCTGCCAAACGATGTGAACGTTGTTTTGGCTGTCAATATCGAGGGCGGGCCAGTCTCGGTTCTGGGATCGGCGAGAAATGATGGTGTCGTCAATGGCCGTGATGGTGCCGTCATCGGAAGCCATGCCGTCCATGGGCGCGGCCCATGGCGAGAGAGCGGTGTACATGATGGCGTGCTGCCCGGCCTTATCGGCCCAGACAATGTGGATGCGATCGTACTCGTCGACGGCGAGATCAGGATGCCAAATCTTGTGAAGTCCAGAGTTGGTGATTTGTGTGGCATCGATCAGGGTCTCGCCACGTGGCGAAACCATTGCGTAGTAGAGGTGGAGGTTGTTTCGAGTCCAAACAACGTGGACGTTACCGGAACTGTCGGAACCGACCGCCGCCTGAGAATCTGAGGAGGTTCCACCGTCCACGATCTGAATGGCTTCGGTGATAACGACCGTGCTGGCGCTTACCGAAACGGAGGCGATCAAGAGAGAGGACATCACGGAAAGCACCATGATGGACGCAAGACTGACGGATTTCATTTTTTGATTCATAGGTATACCCCGGACTTCTACAGGTTTTCGAGTCTCTAATCATACTTAACCGCGCCCCCTATCGGTCATGTTTCGGGGGTTTGCGAAGCAGGTACCAAACCGGGAAGAACAGGAAGAAATCACCCGGCATTTCGGGTTTAAGCCCATTCCGTCGGGTCGAACCCTGAACCGAACGACATCTTCTCGTCAAACTCGATCTCAGCCGTTGGACGGGGTTCCTCTGGCACCGATTGACCGTCGTTCATCGGCTTGGATTTGGCCCAATCATCCACGGGTCCGGGTTTGCCCACACCGGGGCCGTAGGAATACTTGATTTCGTGAATCAACGCAAGTTTTGCGAGCCACAAACGACGAAGGCTGTTCATGAATTCATGCTTGTTCAGCCCGTCAAACCAAATAGGGAGGCTGACGTTGAAGGCTTGCAGCGGTCCGGGTTTCTTCTCGCCTTCATGGCCCATGTGAATCACCCAATCAACACCGGTGCGAATCAAATGAAGGCGACTCTCGTGAATCCATTCGGCCCAATCGCTGTCTTCGTCAACCATGTGATCTTTCATTTCCTTCTGCTGTCCTTCGTCCACCCTTGTCATGCTGGAGACCGCCACCAAATCCCTGCCCTTGGGAACGACGATGGCAAACATGTGCCCTTGTTTTCCACTCGGATAGCGGACCAAAAAGTGAGCGTGGGCCCGTGGGTCTTTTTGCGCCTTAGCCTGGAGACGCTCTTCTGTGAGCCATTGTTTGAGCAGATCAACAGTCTCGTCAGGCGTCATGTATCCTTCCAAATCCTCATCCCGTTTGAATGCACCCGTTAGGATGCAAGTTCGGCAAGCAGGGTTTCAAGACGGTTTTTCTGCTCGGTCGGAAACCGCCAGCGCACCCAAGATTTTCGAGCATCCACCCAAACGTCCCACGCCATGGCGAAGGATTTCCCGCTGGCCCAAAAGACCGGGAAACAACTCAGATAGACGAACAGAAGGCCAAGCGCCGGTGCGCTGATGCCAAGGCTCAACCACGCATCATTCCAACCGAAGCACGCAGCGACGGCACCCTGGTTGAACCAAACCAACAAAGTCCATGCCAGAGCCACGACAGGCCATACGAGCAAGGAGCCGAAGAAGGCTGCCAGGAACTGGTAGCTTGTTCTCGCATCCAACCCTTCGTCGGTGGAGTCCCCCAACAAGCGTCCCAAAGCCACTTGAAACCCAAGCGATGAAACAGAAAACGGCAACATGAGGAGAAAAAAAGCAAGCGACAACAGGGCCGATGGGAGTCGTGTGGGGCTGGCTCGCCGCAACACCCTACCTTTCGGACCGAGATCGCGACCGTCCAAGCCACGGGCTTCAAGCAATTCCGCGGCTTCCGAAGCCCGCTCAAAACGCTCGCCTTCGAGCGGCGTTGGAGGATGGACAGGTTCACGGCCCGGCCACGTGTCTCGGATGGTTCTGGCGGCCAAAACCTCCGAGGGCCAGTCGGAAAGACGCTGGCCTTGATCTCGAGCATGAGCATGAGCCAAAAGATGGAGCGCCCGGTACTCCTCCCACGTGGACGTGTTGGGGGTCATGCTGGGAAGCCGTTCCTGAAGTTGGTCTCGGATTTGGTGAACCGTCTCTTTGGGAGGTTCGACCCATCCGCCCTCCCGAACCGCATTGACCATGCTTTCCGGTATCATCTCCGCAGGCAACGCAATCGGATCGCCAAACTCAACGTACTGATCGGTTCGAAACCACTCCCGTCGTCGGAAGTGAAGGCCTACGGGAACGAGGTGAGGGAGGGGGAGGCCCTTGGCCTTCGCCAACGCAGCCGCAGCCAGCACGGTCCGAATCGGGCCGGTCTTGAATCGAAGCATGTTGGACTGGCTGTGGCTGGTACCCTCGGGGAACAGGACGCATCCAAAGCCGTGAGCAACCCCGCTCGAGAGCGCCAAAAGCGAACGCCCGTTCAACTGGAGGGCTTCCTCCTCGGTGCAACCGCCTCGAAGAAGTTCGGCTTTGCGCACCACGGGTTGAACCGCCAATCGACGCGTCCACCATCCAAGAAGAGGTCGCGTCACCAGATCATGACGAGCGCCGACAACGAATTCCTTGGGATGGTTGAGAAAAATTCCGAGCGGGTCCATGAGGCCGTTGGTGTGCCAACCGCAACACATGGCTCCGGCGCCGTCAACTTGGAGCGAGGTCGTTGACGAGGAAGAGGAGGTTCGGAACTGAACGCTGGCCACCCGACGGCACATCCAAAACGCGACCTTCGTCCAAAGATACGAACCGGGTACGGACGAGTCGTAGGTCGGCAGGGGAGCGTTCAACAACTTGTCAATTTTCATTTTCTTGGCTGAAGCCGAGAGAACGGGCAGCGCTTCGCCGTTGTGAAGCATTTCCTCTTCCTCGGTGGGACTCCTGGCCATCACGCCACGTCCTGAAGGTCGGCTGCAAGCAAAGCAAGGGCGGTGTGGTCGGGTTCCACGGTGGTGGTTCTTGGCCACATCGCCATAAGGGTTGAGCCGCCATCGTTTTCAGTGCGCGGGAGAACGTGAACGTGAACGTGAGGAACTTCCTGCCCGGCCAACGGACCGTCATGGACGCAGACGGTGAAATCCGTGGTGTCAAAATGTTGGCCAAGCACGTGCTGCACGCGTGCGACCCCTTCCATGAGTTGGGCTCGCTCTCCGGTTGTAAGGTCGGCCAGGCGTTGTACGCCGCGGCGCGGGATGACCAGTGTGTGGCCCGCTCGTCGAGGGAAAATATCGAGGAAAGCGTACCATTCCTCTCCTTCTGCCACGCAATGGGATGGAATCTCACCGGAGAGAATCTTCTCAAACAGCGTGGTCATGAACGACCGATGTCCCACGATGTCTTTCTTCATTGTGGAGGCAGAACCCAGTGGCCGCCGGCTCCTTTCTTGATGGCCAGCGTGCCGGTGTTTCCTTCTCGGTCAACCGTGGTGTGATGGAGGAACGCATCGTCGGTTTCAGGGAAGTCGTCACGAACAAATGCGCCTCTGGACTCCTTGCGAGCCAGACCGCTCTGTACCGAGGCCAGAACCATTCGCACGGCAGCTTGCGTTCTCAAAATTTCCAGAAGGTTGGTGTTGGCGATCAATGAGCGCTGATCGAGGTGAAGGGATTCAGCCGTGATGCCGATTTGTTCCAACTTGGCTTGCAAGTTGGCCATCGAGGTCGCTGAAAAGGAAGCGTTGGCGTCAATTGCGGCGTGAAGACTGGCCATCACGGTGCCGCAGCGGACCACATGCGTGGCTTCACCCGGCTCCATCATGGCAGAAACATCTGCTTCAGCATCGGCAACCGCTGACTCCAGACCTGAAGATGAACTGAATTTCCGTTCGTTGACCCACGAACCTGCATGCTTTCCTGCTGCCGTCCCGGAGGCGATGGCATCGAGGAGGCGATTCCCTGCCAGTGGGGCGGCACCGTGGAGGCCCGTGCATGCCGCATCACCGGCTGCATAAAGTCCAGTGAACCAGCGAGACCATGTGCCCACGACGCATCGTCCGTTTCCGTCAACTGGAAGACCGCCCACGGTGTGACCGACAGCGGCCTCCAACGGCACGGTTTGTCGATTCATGTCAATGCCCGTGCGTTGTTTGACCAAACGGAAGAGTGACCCCCACCAGGAGGCGCTCTGCCCCATGGAACGAGCGTCCAAAACAGGTTGCACGGCGGCCAAAACGGATGCTGAAATTTCCAAAGAGGTTTGACCGTCAACCTCGATGGGAGCACCGGATGCTTCGTGGAGTTTGGCACCGTCCAAAAGGAGGCCCGTTGGGAGGAACATGTTGGTGCCTTTGATGGTCAGGGGATGGCGGGTCATGAATTCCATATCACGCAACGCAACACCGGCTCGGAAGGCCATGTCCATGCCGAGGCCCAAGATGCCCGAAGTGTAAGCGCCTTCATAGCCCTCGTCAGCGATGATCAGCGCTTTGCACTGGAGGCCAATCACCTTCCCGTTGATCATGTCAACGGCCACCATGCCTTCCACGGATTGGTTGGTGTGCACCAGCGTGAGAGGGACTTGGTCGCCACGTCGAATGACCCCGTGACGCATGCATTGCTCTTCGCCAAGTTGTTGAAGGCCCAAAGCGGTTGCACTTCCCGCGTCGACGGTGCGGGGCTGCTGATGACCGGGGGCTTTTCGCACCATCGGTAGCCCTTGCTGGTCGCGACGGAAATTCAACCCCCTGCGCTCGAGCAAGTCGACCACCTTGATGGCCCCTGCTGTGGTCTCTGCAACCATGTCTTGGTCGCAGAGAAAGGCGCCGCATCGAATCGTGTCTTCACGGTGACTGCGGTTGTTTGATTCTTGGATGGGAGCTGATAGGCCCTCAAGAGCGCTCGTTCCTGGATTGCCCAATCCGGTGGCGGACATCATCAAAGTGCTCACACCGGTCTTCGCTGCTTCTGCGGCTGCATGAAGTGCGGCAGGCCCGTCACCAAGCACAATGACATCCCAAGCTTCCATTCCGAAACGCCCCCGACATTGGCGAAGAAGAGGACCGCCATAAGGTGCGCGCTTCCATCACAAGCGAGAACAAGTGGGCTGCGGCGATGACGCGCGAATTCAGACCTTCGGCAATGGACGACTTGCCCACATCCGAGCGCGTTCCAAAGCGCTGTTCTTTTTCCTGGATTGGAAACTCGATTTTCGTTTTACAATCGTCCGGAGGACGCGTGATTCAATCACCACACCGTCTTCATCACGGAGAATCACTTGCACGTAGCGCTCGCTTTGCTCTCGCTCCGGCCAAGCAACACCAAGCCAAAGAACGACGCCTTGCTGAAGGTACCGAGGGACCCAATCCAACGCATCGTCTTCGCCCTCGGCGTTCAGGTTCACGGCCTGACGCGGTGGAGGGCAAGCCTGGAGGTCAAACCGATGGTCACGGGCAAAGGGTTCTCCGCCCGGGCAGATCACTTCAATTCTGGCAACTGCGTGCTCGAAGGTTTGGTTGTTCAAGGCGATGAACAAGTGACCCGTGCCTTCGTCACACTCCGGATCGAGGGCTACGTCCATGCGCCATGGTGAGCGCAACATGCTGGGTGTGCCGGAGAGAAGGTCCAATTGAAGGCGCTCGAGCAATCGAAAAGCGCTGGGCTGCCAGACGCGGGCGTGGGCCAACAGACGCTGAAGAGAGCGCCAATTGAATTTCGCTTCCTCATCCAGCAGTACGTCGCTGATGGCGTCGGGTCGAATGAACTCACTCAGTTCGCTCATCGCAATGGAGTCGCTCAGATCCCCCTTCGCATTGAGATGAAGAATGTAGAGGACCCGTTCCCACGACTGGTCTTTGTCGTAGCCGGGGAGGACGCTTTCTCTAAACTCATCGAGCCACGAGCGCCAGTCCAGATAGAGGTCTGGGTCCAAGTGCAGCACGATCAACTCGCCCAAAATTGAGCCGAGTTGCGTGGGATGGTGAGTTGGTGCATGATGGACCAAACACGGCATTTCATCGCCCTTTTGAAGAACAGAATCGGAAGTGAAGAGCGAATGAAATGAGTGCGCAATGCCGAGGGTCATCGACACCAAAAACGAGAGGTTCCACGCCAGGGAATCCTGTTGAAGCGTCGTCCCCAAACCCAACAAGACCACGGTACTCAGCGCCAGAAGAATGTTGACGGTGTTGTGGCGCCGAACATCGGTCAGACCTTCCAGGATTCGATCCATGCCCGGTTGAGAACGGAGCGAAAGTTTGCCACCGTCACTGTGATCGTCAATTTCCCGGATGGAGATTCGCGCTTGAATGGATTGCCACATGGATTCTCCCGCGAGCAGCGGAGGGACGGTTCCAAACAAAAACGGGACCAACCAAAACAAGACCACGTAGCCGGGGTTAGGTGGTGCAATGGTTGGAAAAATCACCGAAAGGAGCGCAACAACGGCCACGCTTGCCCCGAACAACAAGCGAACAACCATGGTCGCAGGATGGCGAGCGACCTGACCGAATCGAAGCCGGAGGGATTCCTGTTGCTGCCATTTTTCGATGGTCCGTTCGATTGGATTTTCAGCCCGGGCAAACCCACGGCCGTACGGATCGGGGAGGACGGTGTTGGTGTCGGCGGCATCGTCGGCCATGTCATCCCCGTTCCGTGGGGGGGGTGCGCCTGATTATGGCTCTTGTCCAAAAATTGGCGGGCGTGGCAGGATTCGAACCCGCGATCTTCGGCTTAGGAGGCCGACGCATTATCCAGCTGTGCTACACGCCCAACAAGCGCTGGCGTGCGACCTTTCAAGACGGTTGCGTTGCAGGTCCGCGAAGGTGGTGGGCGCCAATTTCTGCAAACCGGTGAAGCAGTTCCTCGAGTTGAATACGTTGCTGTGCGGAGCGCTGGAGGTTGGTATCGCAAGCAGAAACGGCCGTCAGGAGGTCGGCCAAGAGCGGTTCAGGATAATGCGTTCGACCCGCAACGAGGAAGTGATGGAGACGGTCGACCACGCCCCTTCCGTCAAGATCGTGGGTGGCCATCATTTGGTCGAGCGCCCCCATGGCTCCCTTGAGAAGACGGGTGTTTTTCTCGCCCTGCCGCTCCCACTTCCACTCGTGGACTCGACCACGAAGGGCTTCTTCGAGAACCAACTGGACCTCTCGGCGGCTTGAGTTCGCCATGAGCAGTTGGACGTTTTTTCGGTCCCTCAGAAGGTCTCGCTGTGCAAGAAGTTGGAACGTAAACACCGCCTTCCGCAAGTTGCCGTTGGAAACATGAGCGATATCGCCCAACACGCCCGAGGCCGGTTGAAGGGTTTCTTTTTGCGCTATGTGTTCGAGACGCTGCTCAATTTGCAGTCGCGTGAGCGAGGGCATGCGCACATGTTGCGTCCTGCTTCGCAGGGCTTCGATGATGCGGGAAGGCGTGTGGGTTGTGAAGAGGAAACGGGCGCTTCGACTGCTTTCTTCCATCATCCTGCGGAGATACGACTGACGAGCGTGTCCCAGATAATCGGCGTCTTCGATGATGATGATCCTTGATACGGCCGCAAACGTCCCTGCTTCAGGTGCAGCAGACTCTTCGCCGGCCGGTGGAGGAGAGGCGTCAGCGGTTGCGCTGATGTTGTGGTCAAACGCATCAAGGCTGGTGCGACCGGCAAGCGTGTCTTCCGAACCGGCGCCCTCTGGGCGGAGGAAAGCTTCGAATTTGGCCATCGCACCGGCGGTTTTGTTCAAATCCCGCGCTTGCAGAACATGCGTGGTCGCTCGCCAGGAAGGACCCAAGACTTGACGGCAAACGAGCTGGAGGGCAGCGGTTTTACCGCAACCCGCAGGCCCGGAAAGAAGAAGATGCGGCGGGTTGGCTTGGAGGGCAAGGTGTTTCAAGGCGTCGACAACCTGTGATGATGTCAATAGATCATCAAAGAGCAAGGGCTTGTATTGCTCAAGCCATACGCTCATGGAACGATAGAACGGACCATGGTCTTTGAACCCTGCGAGCGAAGGGAATCACTCAGCGTTCAAGCGCTTGGTGCCATGTCGGCGGAGTTTCATGAAGATGCGGGAACCGCAAGCCTTGCAGCTGATCCCGTTACGCTCTCGGTGGAACGATTCGAGGTTTCCGCAGTTGGCGCACTTGTAGTCGACGAGTTCAACCATAGCTCTCTCTCCAAGGCTGGCGACTTCGACTCCTTTTTTCAACCTTTCATTCATCAATCCGCTTGACAAAGGCATCAAAAGTGGCACCTGCCATGACAACGATGGTCCCTTCTTGGTAGAGATGAACCATTCTCAACGCAACATCGGAAGGCGCCCTCCCGAGCACTTCAGAGATCAACTCAATGTCGTGACCAAGCTCGAGGTTCTCAACCAGAAGGATTTCTTCTGCAGAAGACCACGTGCCGATCATGGGATTCAACAAGCACGTCCACCGACGAGGCCCGGCATCAATCGGATGCTGCTACCTGCTTCCAAATGCATCTCAGCGATGTCAGCGGCACTGACGAGCTGGTTGTTGATAAACACCCAGGAACCTTGGGTTTGACCGGCCTTTTCGACGAGTTCGGTTTGCGTCATCGACACGATCGAGTGGCCGGTAGCGTCGGCAATTTCCACGTCAAAGGCAGGGGCATCTTGGCCACCGATAATACCGGGGGCCATGCGGACGCTGCTACCGACTTCCATGTTCAGGTCGGCGAGGTCAGCGGTGTTGACGAGTTGGTTGTTCACGAACACCCACAAGTCGTTGTTTTGGCTCGCCTTGTCAACGATTTGAGCCTTGGTCATGACAACTTCGGAGTGGCCGGACCGGTCGGTGATTTGCACGACGAAGGTAGGGGCGTCTTGGCCGCCGACAAGGCCGGGCATCAAGCGAATGCGGCTACCTGCTTCCAAATTCATCTCAGCGATGTCAGCGGCACTGACGAGCTGGTTGTTCACGAAAACCCAAGAGCCTTGGGTTTGCGTGGCCTTCTCGGCGATTTCGTTCTGTGTCATCTGGACGGTCGAGTGTCCGGATGCGTCTGCAATTTCAACGTCAAATTTCGTATTGTGGTCCATGTGCTTTCACCTTTGAGTGAGTGAGTGCCCGACAGTATATGAAGGCGCGACGGCATGCTCCACGAAGGAAAATTTGCCATCGACACCACCGATACAGGACACTGCGCTCACTTCCAAAATCATACACTCCTCAGAGTATATGAAGTCATCAAGTTTTGAGGTTCGCTTGTCGTGCAAGAAGGTGAATTTGCATGCTGTGTTCCACCATGGCAGCGTTGGCCCAGGCTTGGTCAAAGTCCGCACCAACGGCGTAGGCACCGTTACCGCGGATTACAACGCAGCGCATGCCGCCTTGATTGAGGGCTTCGGCCACCTGACGAAGGTAATCTTCGGGTTGTTCGTAATCGGGGTCCACGATGATGATCTTCCCGATGTGCTGTTTGCCAATTTCGTCAATCGGCGTCAGGAGAACAAGGTCCTTTTCGCAACTGGCAGCGGTGGTGTGCGGTCCGTGCATGTGAATGACGGCGGCGGGACCTCCTGTCACCACGGACACCGAAGCAAGAACGACCTCAAGCGCATGCCAGTCCGTAGGGGCGCCTCTGGGCGAAGTGGAACCCAAGGGCGCCGCGCAGAGGCTGCGTTCGTTCATTCGTGGAAGCGTGACCATGTGACGCGTCGAGATCATGACGCTGGGTTGCTCTGGATGAATCATGGCCATGGAACCCATCGTGGCTCTGACCAAATGTTCCCGGTCCAGTTGGCGGCCAAGCCGCACAAAATCCGACACAACGTAAGCAGGGATCACGATGTTGTCCTCCACAAGTGGCGGCATCGGTGGCTCTTCGAGTTCCTCGATCACCTCAGCAGCCCCAACGACGGATTGACGCAACCGTGCGTTCTCCATGTGGAGGCGTTCCAGTTCAGCCTCTTTCTCGGCCAGCAAGTCGAGCGTGACTTTGTCGGGTGCTGCGGCAGGTGGAACCACCTGGGTGCCTTCGGTCGACGCACCTTCTTCAGGCGGTGTTGGTGCTTCCGCTTCCACAACATCAGAGGTTTCCGCTCCCGACTCACTTGCTGCAGTCTCCTCAACCGGAGCATCCTCAATGCTCGCTTCAACCGGGGCTTCGGAAGCATCAGATGCCGGCTCACTGGGTGCATCTTGGACCGTTTCTTGGGATGCCGTTTCGGGAGCATCAGCAGGCGGCTCTGCGGGAGGGTCCGTGGGGGGACCGGTCGGTGGGCCCGTGGGTGGGCCCGTGGGTGGGCCGGTTGGTGGGCCCGTGGGCGGGCCGGTTGGTGGGCCGGTTGGTGGGCCGGTTGGTGGGCCGGTTGGTGGGCCGGTTGGTGGGCCCGTGGGCGG
>Ga0163109_10003669_pt1 | contig 11739 bp, 8 predicted proteins | sample CRUFie1St13metaG_FD_108704 | JGI IMG/M metagenome (GOLD analysis project Ga0163109, IMG submission 108704) | Marine microbial communities from the Costa Rica Dome - CRUD Field 142mm St13 metaG | ecosystem: Environmental > Aquatic > Marine > Oceanic > Photic zone | place: Costa Rica: the Eastern... | reverse complement strand
GAATCCGAATTCAGCAAGAATCGCTCGCGTGTCAGCACCATATTTTGGCGGCAGATGACGCAGCACTCCCGGGGTGCGGGAAAATTTGATCGGAGTGCCAGACATTTGATACCACTCTTTCTCTACCACCATTTCCCTGTGACGGGTATGGGGATGATTAACTACTTGCGCAGTGTTATGAATAGGACCTGCTGCAAGCCCCGCCTTTGCCAGCGCCTCGCCGACTTCCTCTCCCGGACGTTTGACAAGAGCCGACTCGAGCTCAGCCTTAAGTTCGTCTCGGTTAGTCACGCGGTCGATGTTGTTCACAAAGCGCGGATCGTTAATCAGATCTTCCCTATCTATTTCCTTACAAAGCTTTCCCCAGGCCCTGTTATTACCGGCACCAATAAAGATATCGCTCGTCTGAGTACGGAAAGTGTCATACGGAGAAATGTTGGGATGCGCATTACCGGTCGGCCCGGGAATTTCACCGGAAAAATTGAAATTCGTAATGTGGGGGTGCATCAACGACACGGCGCAGTCATACAGCGTCATATCCAGATACTGCCCTGCGCCTGATTTTTCCCGCTCAATGAGGGCCATCAAAATTGCGATTGAAGTGTACAGGCCCGTGCCCATATCAACAGCAGCTAGACCCAGTCGTGTGGGTTTACTGCCAGCCTCTCCGTTCACGCTGAACCATCCGGCCATGGCTTGGATGATCGCGTCATATCCCGGGAATCCACCCCACGGCCCGTCGCTACCAAACCCGCTAATGCGACAATGTATAAGCTTCGGGAAACGTTCGCGCAGCACCTCTTCGTAGCCAAGTCCCCAGGATTCCATTGTGCCAGGTTTGTAGTTCTCCAGCAGCACGTCGGCATTTTCTAACAACCGCAGCAAAACTTCGCGACCTTGAGGTACAGAAAGATCCAGACCCATGGCGCGCTTGTTTCGATTCACCCCAATAAAATAGGCGGAATCTTCGTCATGGAACGGGGGACCCCAATCACGGGTTTCATCGCCGCGTGGCGGTTCAATTTTAATAACCTCAGCACCGTGATCGCCGAGTATCTGAGAGCAATATGGTCCCCCCAAAACCCGACTAAGGTCGATAATCAATTTTCCTTCTAGAGCGGATGCGCCCTTGGTATCTAACATAGTGAGAGTTTTCAGGTGAAAAAATCTAGAGCAAATCGCTACACAGGCGGCGAGCATAATGCAGGGAGTGACTTGATACAAGCAATCGTCCGGAGACAGAAAGCCCAGAAGACATTTGCAAGTCAATCCGCAGTCATGCGCAACAGCCTATTCAGTATTTCTCCAGGCAGGAAAAACTCAGCAACCAAGATCGGTTTGCTATCCAAGTAGAATATACTCCGGCGGCCCCAAAATCCCTGCTCGGATTGGGCGAACTGGACAGCGACGCGCTTGAGGCCGGAATGAGAAAATAGGTATTCACCCAAGGGCTGTTCTCCCAACTCCAAAACCTGACCCAGAGCGGACTCCGCTGCGTGTGCCGGCATGAGGCTGTGTGCAAGTACAGCCGGCCGACTATCGCAAAGCAGTACCGTTTTTCGGGACCAGAATTTATGCGATCGAGCAACAGGACCGAACAATTTCCGCAGGTCGTCTCCCAGGAGATTTCGCCACGCCAACTCGACCGTTTGCACGCGGAAACGGTTGTTACTCACGTCGATTAACTGCTGGGTTAATGACCCCTTTTCATTAAGCAGCCGCTGTATGGCTGGATTTACGCTGCAAGACTGGTAACCGACTTCGATCCAATGCAAGCTGTCATCATCAAGTTCGATTGTCTTGATTGGCTCCATCATCCTTGTCCACTGATCTCTGCGCTAAGATGCTTCGCTTTCTGAATAAAGCGACACGCTCCACCACTTTCATCGGGTGCGCGTCATAGCGAAGAAGTCCAATTCCGCGCCACCTACCGCTTCAGAAAATGCCGGAGTATGTGCTGTGTCTAGGAAAACGAGAAATATGAATCATCCGATCAACTGAAAATAGTAATCGCCTCACATGTCCTTTACCCTAGTCATTTAAGCATGCCCCCTAAATTGAAGGGACATCCAATGCACTTGCTGTCTCTGTCGAAACCAGACTTCAAGGGAAGTCCATTGTAAAAGTCTCGCGCACAGAACTGTGAAATCGGGATTGATACTTGTCTCGATCTGCCCCGTTGGATGTTCCATTGATCAACTTTTGCTTACTCTTACAAGACTTTTACGCAGCTATGTCCGTACATGCTGGTACAAATTCATCGCCTGACGAAATGGCTTGCGAACGAACATGCTTGGAACCATTCGGCAACTCCTAAGGATTAAAATATTGGTTATCTATGAAGTTGCGCTGCTGATACTTGGGAGGTCTCTTGCTGCCATGGCATCGAAGGTCTTCCCATTTCGCACCATGAAATCAAGCATGCCTTCACGCAGTGCGGTTGAACTTAATTGGACAGACGGCACTTGGAAGGCTTCCATCAATCCTGAAAGCACGCACCAACCGGGCAGCAGCAGGTCGCGCCGCGCCTCTTTTAGCCCCGCCAATTCTTCCTGTTTGGCAATTGTTTCAGCGAGAAGAGTCTTCAACTCCCGAAGTGCCTTGAGAGAAACAATACCCGCCGGATTACCTTGTTCCTGGCAGATTGCCGCTAGCATTTTTACCGTTCCCGAAGAGGCATATGCCTGCTGCCATCCACACCGGGCAACACCCGGCGCAATTGCAGCAAAGACTTTGTTCGCCGCTTGCCGGCCGGCGTCCATCGCTGAGAGGATCGACTCAGTGCCCGGACTGACATCTAAAAAGAAGCGGTCGCGCCACGCGACACTGCCAATTTGGAGGCTGTCTGTCAGCAATCGTTGATGATGACTGCCGATGATGACCTCTGTGCTGCCACCGCCGATATCAATAACGAGACGATGAATGTTGCTACTCGGCAGTTCCGTGATCACCCCGGCGTAGATCAGTACGGCTTCTTGCACACCTGAGACGACCGAAACATCTATCCCGATTTCACCAGCACTAGCGATGAACGCATCAGCATTTTCCGTAACACGGAAGGTATTGGTACCTAGCGCCCAATACTGTTGCAGGGGATACTGCGTCATAAGATGTGAAAAGCTGCGTAGACAGGCGAGCCCACGTTCAAACGCCGCAGGCGAAATACGGCCCGTCTGGCGAACATTCTCACCCAGCTGAACTTTTTCGCTTAACCGCTCGACGATCTCGATTTTTCCCTGCTGCCATTCGCCAATCAGTAAGTGAAAACTGTTGGAGCCCAGATCAATACATGCGTGCATAGACAAATTCTGAAGATTAGGTGGACAGATCCGCGTCTTATGTTCGGGGTATCGACAGGTTTTGGGTGAGCCTGAGCGCAGAAGAAGTGGCATGCTGAAAGCGGCTGTCATTACAGACCACTTAAACACATCTGGAGAGATCAAAAACTACGCTGCGCTGACAAATGCAGCAGACTTAGCGTATTCTTCGACGATGGTCCGTGCCAATTTGCCACACTTACCACAGTCAGAAGCGACACCTAGCTTCTCCCGCAATTCGGAAAGAGAACTGGTGCCCTCGCGACAGACGTCGCGAATCTCATGGTCAGTAACTTGACGGCAAATACAGACGTACAATTGAAATCACCTCATCATCATTCAAATGCAAATGAGAATGATTGTCAACATTATTTGGATTTGCTATTTTTTACATCAAGATGGCCGCTTAAATGATACCTGTATCTTGTTGAAATACCGATAATTGTCTAATGAATTTAACAACTCTTGCCAATGCTCAAGTGGGCGATGTTTGCCTGGTCACAGATATAGCGCAGAAGCCGGTTGAGCTCAGAAGTCGTCTCTATGCACTGGGGGTCATACCGGGCGCCAGCATTGAAATCCTGCGAGTCGCTCCGCTCGGAGATCCCATGCAGATAAACGTGGGTGGCACACTCCTCAGCATGCGGAAGATTGATGCCCAAATAATCAACGTACAGATCCAATAGCCATATGAAAAAAATTGCTCTTATTGGCAACCCGAATTGCGGCAAAACTACCCTTTTCAATCTTCTAACCGGTGCACGCCAGAAAGTCGGTAATTGGCCGGGGGTGACCGTTGAGAAGAAATTTGGCTACTGCATTCTGGATGACCAGCAGACGGAAATCATTGATCTGCCCGGTATCTACTCATTAGAGCAGGAATATCAGGGTGTCGATGAACAAATTTCCTGCGACTTTCTGGCGAATAATGAGGCACAGCTGATTATTAACCTCATTGATGCCAGCAACCTTGAGCGCGGACTGGTCTTAACGCAACAGCTCAGCGAACTCGGTGTACCCATAATCGTTGTGCTCAACATGCTCGACGTTGCTGAACAACACGGCATCGCTGTTGACCCTCAAAAGCTGGCAGAGCAACTCGGGCTAACGGTGGTCTCAATGGTGGCCGCCCGCAAGCGAGGCATTCATGCATTGAAAGACGCGATGCGTGCGTCAGGCGACTCTGGCCGGCTTGCGCATCCGTATAACGAACCGCAAAGCAATGCCGCTGCGACAGGGGATGCGGATTCACTGCTGCGCCGCTACCATCGATCCAAGCAACTGCTAAACGGCGTGATCGAAGTCAACCCAGAAAAACATGGTCTCTCCGAGAAGCTGGACCGTATTGTCCTTAACCGCTGGCTGGGTGTCCCTATTTTCTTGCTGATGATTTATCTCATGTTCACTTTCGCAGTGAATCTCGGCGCAGTTTTTATCGATTTCTTTGATATTCTCTTCGCTGCCCTGTTGATTGACGGAACGAGCTGGATTCTTGAGCAATTGTCCGCACCGGCACTGCTCGTAACATTGCTCGCAGAGGGTGTGGGCGGCGGCATTACTCTGGTCGCAACCTTTATCCCGGTGATTGGCTTTCTCTATCTCTGCCTGTCCGTGCTCGAAGATTCCGGATATATGTCGAGAGCCGCTTTTGTGATTGACCGCCTGATGAGCAGTATCGGCTTACCCGGCAATGCTTTTGTGCCTCTTATTGTCGGCTTTGGCTGCAATGTTCCGTCTGTTATGGCGACCCGGACACTGGGCAGGGACAGCGATCGCTTGATGACCATAGCCATGGCACCATTTATGAGTTGCGGCGCGAGGCTGACTGTTTACGCCCTATTTGCTGCCACCTTTTTCCAGCAGAGCGGCCAGAATATCGTCTTTGGTCTATACCTGCTGGGCATCGCCCTGGCAGTATTTACGGGATGGATTTTTCGAAAGCAGATGTTCCCCGCCGAAATTACTCCTTCCTTCCAGGAAATGCCTGCCTATCACGCCCCAATTGCCCGTAACATAATCTTAACCACCTGGTTCCGGCTCAGGGGGTTTCTGGTACGCGCCGGCAGAACGGTAATCATCGTGGTCATTGCCCTCAGTTTTCTCAATTCGCTGGGCACTGATCTAAGCTTCGGCAATGAAAACTCTGAAAAATCCGTTTTGAGCGTTGTTGGCAAATCCATTACCCCAGCTTTCGCACCACTGGGTATCGAAGCAGATAACTGGCCAGCGACTGTTGGCCTTTTTACCGGCATGTTCGCTAAAGAAGCCATCGTCGGGACTCTCGATGCGCTTTATACCGAACAAGAAAACGGCGATAACTCCTCCCCACCCGACCTGTTGGCAGCGAGCAGTGCTGCACTTGCCTCAATCGGGACAGAATTTCTGGCGCTTGCCGGTAGTCTTTCTGACCCACTGGGGATTTCAATCGGGGACGTCAGCGATCTTCAAGCCGTGGCCGAGGAACAGGAAGTGCAGAGCAGTACCCTGACCAACATGGCCAGCCTCTTCGGCAGCCCCTTCGCCGCCTTTTGTTATCTGGTGTTTGTGCTGCTTTATGCGCCCTGCGTGGCAGTGCTGGGAGCCGTTCATAAAGAAGCCGGCCTGCACTGGACAATTCTGGTCTTCAGTTGGAGTACCGGACTTGCCTATATCACGGCGACCGTGGTGTATCAGGTTGGCACCTTTGGCGAGCATCCTTTGTATTCTTCATTATGGATTGCATCTATGCTGCTGATTTTAATCGTTTTTATCAATAATCTTAAACGCCTGTCGAGCAATATGGTGCCCAAAAATCTGATTCAGACTGTACAGATCTAACAGGGCACTTGCTGCAACCTCTAAGGGGTGTTCTGCATGCTCGGGAGCAAACCAGGAGCGCAATTTGTCAGCGCGAGCACCATCCCAGTCCGGCGCCTTGCGACTGTTTACGGCAGCATTTCTCCTGCTGGCAGTAGTCAAGACGTTTCTGGCATTCAAACTTGATCTGTACAGCGACGAAATCTTCTACTGGCTGGCCTCAACAGAGCTCGCTTTAGGGTACAGTGACCTTCCCTTCATGACTGCTCTGCTTGTCCGTCTCGGCAGTTCTCTGACAGACGGCAGTGCACTGGCAGTCAGATCCACATTTCTTGTGATGGGAAGCGCTGTGCCATTCCTAGTTTACTGGCTGGCCTATCCGATTACCGGCAAGCAGGCCGCCCGACAGTCTGCTCTGATATCGCTGTGTCTTCCTCTGAGCGGTTTTCTCGGGCTTCTCGCGGTACCTGACGTTCCGTTAATCTGGTTTGGCTTAATAGCCTTAGGGGCATTTGAACGTGCCCTGCGGACCAACTCGGCTGTTTTCTGGATACTGACAGGCCTGTCAACTGCCTGCGGACTCAGTACGCATTATCGATTTGTATTATATCCACTGGCTGCATTTGGATTTCTGTTCTTTTCCCGTCGCTCAAGAGAACATTTCAGCAACCCCTTGCTCTACCTTGCCATGCTGATCGCAGCGACAGGGCTGGTGCCGATCATCTGGTTCAACCTACACAACGCGTTAAGCAGCGCCAGTTTTTATCTGATTGAGCGACACCCGTGGGAATTTCAGGCAAGCGGGCTACTGCACATCTTCAAGCAAGCGGGACTGGTTACACCACCGCTCTACCTTTGCTTTCTCCTGGCTCTGATGCGGCTTTTCAAACAGGCTCAGCGGCAGGAAGCCGCGGCCCTCTTGTTTAGTGTCTCCATTACCAATTTGCTGGTCTACATGCTGCTGGCCCCATGGACCGACGCGAACAGCACATCAGTCCATTGGCCTCTGTCTGGGTATTTTCCCCTGCTGGTCGCATTACCGGACACCCTCAGCCAGGTTGGCAACTGGATTGAGCAGCGGCGTACTGCCATCAGCGCGGGCGGCGCGGTTCGTATCATCTTGATGCTGGGCTTTGCCGGTACACTTACCGGATTGGTTGGGGTGGGCTCTCAGGCCTATCAGGAACAGCTACAGCCAGTTTTGGGAAAAGGCTTTCTCTCTAACAAGATGGCCGGATGGAAACCCTTCAGTGAGCATACCCGGCAAGTGCTTCGGAGCGAGTTCTCTGACGAACGCCCTCTGCTGATTACGGATAATTACTATACCGCTGCTCAGCTGAAGTTTGCTGGATTCACGAACAGGGTGATCACCTTGGACCGGGATAAAGCTGTTCGGGACGGCAGGGCAACACAGCTGGCTTTGTGGCGAATGGACGCCGGCGCTATTCAGGAGTATAGCGGGCGGCCTGCGCTTTACATCACCGAAGACAGTACGCTGCTGCAAGCGCACAAAATCGATCTGATGACGGAAATGTGCCGCGTCAGTCGGATGGTTCGTCCTAGCACCCCGCTCTCACTGTTTGCAGGAGACAAGGCGTTCTCTTTCTACGTAATCGATGAGCTTGTGATGTCGGAACCGGGCTTGACGGACCGCGCCCGGCCTTGCCCATATCCGATCATTGCCTGGATTGACACGCCCGACAATGAGGCCGTGGTGCGCGGCCCACTGACTGTCGCAGGCTGGTCCTATAGCGAAGATTTAGGCATCGAAACTGCCGAACTCATGCTGAATGGCAAGACCGTCCATCCGTTACCATATGGGGTGCCAAGACCGGACGTCGTGCACCATCAGAATGTGGTGAGCGACCCAAACCGGCCCAATCTGGGCTTCACCGGAACATGGGATAGCCTGAATGTTGCCAACGGCACCTACACACTCAGCGTGAGGTTGCGAAACAGGGCTGGAGAGACCCGGGATTATGGCGAGAGACAAATCGTGATCGACAACTAGAGAGGTCTGAGCACCTCGACAGCAATCCGCCATTCATTGCTTTTAGTCAACCGCCACAAGCGCAGATAGTTGCGACTGAATCCGACCTGCGCTTCTTCCGGATTAGTAGACATAATCCCGTAGGTGAAGCCCATTTCTTCTGACTCACTCATATATCCGCCCATCGATTCCAGCCTGACGGGTGTCGTCGTTTTCAGCTGATCGTCGAGATAGGCGCCATAGACTGAACTCGCAACCTCCCCCCCGATAGCAGGGCCCATACCGGGCAAATACACGCGTATATTCTCCATACCGTAGCGCAGCAGGGCCCTTTCGCCCCCGCGGATGTTTATCGAGCGTCCAAAAAGCGTGTCAGCATCGAATAGGCTCTGCATGCTGCTTCCGATTTGCGCTGCAATTGCTGGCAACGCGGTTTCTTCGAAGACAGGTTGCGTGTCATCGAAGCTTGGCTCGACTTCCAATGACAGATATCCGGGTATAAAAGCGAACATGTCAGCCGCGAGTTTCCATTCTCCTGCCCGCTTCCACCAAACCGAAACCAGATGACCAAAGCTGTTGGCATTACGATCGTCATCCGCAGTGATACTCACCATCGGCCCGGCTGACAAACCAAGATCACCTGCCCGGGATACGTCGATGTAATGAGACTCCCAAGTCAGGTCGTTGCCTTGAAAATCAGGCGACGAATACTCCTCCAGAGCGTCCACCGGCCCTTCTCCGCGAAAGACCACGGATCCCTCGCCCAGGAATTCCAGGAATGCCTGGGATCTTCCGATCTCCAGCGCCCGATCAGCGTAGGTCTGATCCGCAGCAGCAAGTTCGAGCCAGTACTGATAGTGACTACGCTCCTGCGCACTGGTGTCATATGTCACCAGGACAGCTACAGCGAGGAACACCAAACGGTAACGCTGATCATTATGCATTGGCGAAATCTAGCACCGGCGGTCATTTAAGGCCAGATTATGTTGATTTAAGCGCTTCAAGCATGACCTTACATAAGATGAAATATCCACTGTAATACGCTGTTTCTTATAGGCTAATAGAGTTATTCCTGCTGGAACAGAAAACTGGTTACGGGCAATTCCAGCTCAGATCGCATGGCCACGATAACCTATCCTGTTACACTGAAAAGGTTATATCAATTGCCGTGGCTACAACCTCGAAATGGCCGTTGCAGGCGCCTGAACAGCCACATCCTGAGCCGTGGAGTGGTTAATGAATTCGGAGTCGCTATAATAGGCTCATCTAATCGGGCAAAAACAGCATGTCGTCACAGATCTGGCAGCGACTTCGGTCGGAAGCTGAGTCAGTTATCCAGCGAGAACCGCTCCTGGCAAGTTACGTTTATGCCTGCGTGCTCAATCATAACAGCCTTGAATCTGCCCTTGGCTTTATACTCGCAAACAAACTGTCTGATGATGTGATGCCCGCGATCTCCGTGGGCGAGTTGTTTGAATTTGCTTTCGCCACTTCGCCTGAACTGGTCCACGACGCAGCGTCAGACATCTTAGCCGTTTATGAACGTGATGCCGCCACTCGATCCTATTTGCAGGCGATCTTGTATCTGAAGGGTTTCCAGGCTGTTCAAGTACATCGCCTGGCGCATTGTCTCTGGCAGAACGATCGAAAAGAACTCGCGCTGTTTATTCAGAGTCGCAATTCCCAGGTTTTCGGAGTCGATATTCACCCCGCTTGCCGGATGGGCCGCGGCATCATGCTGGATCACGCAACAGGAATTGTCATCGGGGAAACCACCGTGATCGACGACAATGTCTCTATTCTGCAGCAGGTAACTCTTGGCGGCACCGGCAATGAAGAAGGTGACCGTCACCCCAAAATAAAATCCGGCGTCCTAATCGCAGCAGGCGCCACCGTGCTGGGCAACATCACAGTCGGCGAAGGCGCAAAAATTGGCGCCGGCAGCGTCGTGCTCGCAGATGTCGCTCCTCACACCACTGCGGTCGGAATACCCGCCACACAATCAGGCAAGCCCAATTCTGAGGCACCGGCCGAAACCATGCAGCAAAACTTTCTGGCAGATTCCGAGCAGAGGTAACCGTCGAGCCTCGCAAACCGGGCAACAGACGCACACCTACCCCATTCACTTGCATCAGTTGCTTAGACACAGCTAGATCTTCATTTCAAAGGCGCTCTTCAGCAAAAGCGGCCAGAATAGAGCGGGGAACTCCCTGCAACAGGATATTCCCTCCGTGCTGAAACCCCTTGAACCTCTCGGTCAGGTAAGTCAAACCCGAACTGATCGGCGTCAGATAAGGCGTATCTATTTGGGCAAGGTTACCTAAACAGATCACCTTCGAGCCGTTCCCAGCGCGAGTCACAATTGTCTTAATCTGATGAGGCGTTAAATTCTGTGATTCATCAATAATAATCAGACTACTCTGGAACGATCGGCCCCGGATATAGTTCAACGATTTAAACATCAGCGGCACTTTGTCCAAAACATACTCAACACTGCTTCTGCAGTTCTCATCCTCAAAATGCAACGCCTCGAGATTGTCTGTGATTGCTCCCAACCAGGGTTCCATCTTCTCTTCCTCAGTGCCCGGCAGAAATCCGATATCCTCGTCCAAGCCCTGAGTACTTCGCGTAACTATGATGCGCCGGTACATTTTAGTGGCGACTGTCTGCTCAATAGCCGCAGCCAGCGCAAGAATCGTTTTCCCCGAACCTGCCGACCCGGTCAGATTAACCAAGTGAATCTGTGGATCCAGAAGCAGATTTAATGCCATAGCCTGATACAGATCCCGGGGCTTCAGACCCCATGCCTCAGTCTCCATCAAACCGGGTCGACTGAGATGCAAAAGCGTGGCCGACTCACGACCTGACTCTAACACACGAGCAACAAAACCAGTCTCATCATAAATAAACTGATTCGGGTAGACATCCTCCTCGAATAATGCGCGCGGCAGCACGTGCAGGGTACTTCCCTCCCGATGAATAGTCTTAACGGTATCTATCCGATCCCAGAAGTCACCCTCAAACTCGACATAGCCTTTATTCAGATGCCCGATGTCACTGAGCAACTGATCGCTGTGGTAGTCCTGGGATTCAATTCCCATCCCGCGAGCCTTAAGGCGAACATTGATGTCTTTAGTGACCAGCACCACCTTACGGTCTGGGTAGCGCTGCTTGAGGAAACCGACGTCATTGAGAATTTTGTTGTCGTTGATATGGGCGGGCAGCTTAATAACGTTATCCGGTATTTCAGTCATCAGGACTGATAGAGTGCCGCCCCTGCTGGCGGCGTCACAGCGCTGAACAGCTACGCCAGCTGAGACTTGTGTAGGATTGGCATGTCCGAGCTGCTTGTCCAGTTCACGTATTGCTTGCCGGCAATCTGCCGCAATGGAATGTCGCCCACTTTTGAGCGAATCTAGTTCTTCAAGAACGGTAATGGGGATGACGACATGATGCTCGTCAAAATTTAGAATGGAAGTCGGATCGTGAACCAATACATTGGTGTCTAAAACATAAAATACCGGGTTAGAGGAGATACTGCTGTCAATTTCTTGCTCGACAATTTTTGCTTCGCCCATAAATCATGAAACCCCTTTTACGACATTGAGACCGATGATAAAAACTTTTGCACCTGTG
>Ga0163109_10003668_pt1 | contig 11741 bp, 10 predicted proteins | sample CRUFie1St13metaG_FD_108704 | JGI IMG/M metagenome (GOLD analysis project Ga0163109, IMG submission 108704) | Marine microbial communities from the Costa Rica Dome - CRUD Field 142mm St13 metaG | ecosystem: Environmental > Aquatic > Marine > Oceanic > Photic zone | place: Costa Rica: the Eastern... | reverse complement strand
TTCCATTTCGGACCAACTGTTAGAACGGACCGCTTCGCTCTGCCGCCAGCTTGATAACGCCCCGCCTATACGAGTTGATTGTCCAGACAGAATAACGCCCATGGAACCTTCGCGAATCTGCTCAATCCCAGCCATGATATGCCGCGCTCTGCGCATTTGCGTACCCGCGACTACGGTCAGTCCTTTGGCTTCGGCGAGCCTGGATGTATTTATAATATCTCGCACTCCAACTGGATCTACAGCGACCGGCTTTTCGATGAAGACGTGCTTGCCTGCTTCTACTGCTGCCTTGAAGTGGAGGGGTCGGAAAACCGGCGGAGTGGTTAGGATGATTAGATCGACGTCGCAAGCGATGACCTTCTTGTATGCGTCGAAGCCTGAGAACATCGTGTCCGCCGTTACTTTGTAGATGTCTTTGAAGGGGAGTTTACGCTTCGCCATGTTCTGGCGAATTCGCTCTTTGGCATCCTCGAGATGATCCGGGAACAGGTCCCCCATTGCGACCAGCTCGATATTGGAATCCGCTTCCGCACAGTCGATGATGCCGGCTCCGCAGCCGCGACCACCCAGTCCGATGAGGCCAATTCTAATTTTATCGTTCGCTCCAGCAGCGTGGAGGTTCTGGGCTCCGACGAGGAGGGAAGCGACGCTGGCAGCACCGGACGTTTTGATGAATTTGCGTCTCGATATAGGATCGATGATCATAAGAAAATTTTGTTTTTAAAGAGATGAATGCGAGGTTTCAGTCAAAACAACCATATTGATTATTAAACAACTAGCAAATTTGAATAATCATCGCAACTATTGTCTAAGTTTTTGCAGATCCGGTGAAGGTTAAAGCGTAATGACCCGGCAATCCGGTTATTGGGAGCTGTAACCACCTGCCCAAACTTAGTAAACTAATTGCGGTCGTCTCGTTCAGCGTTTCGTAATTCGTGCACGAGCTTGTCAAAGCGCTTTTTTACGCTAGGTTCCTCCAATAGCTCCCTACGCAACACGGGATCGAGAATGAACTGCTGAGCGATTATATCGGCGAACGCAGCTGGACTTTGAGCTACTTGCTCGACGGCATTTCTAACCCGTTCGGCGATCGCATCCGGAAAGTTTTCTAAAGCCACACAGACGGCGCTGCGCAGGTCATCGACGACCGCCAGAGTTTCAGATTCGGGAATCGAAACCGAGGGAGCCGGTTGAATTGCGGCATAGGGGTAGTCTTTTTCGAATAGCCAATCCGTAAATTCGACACGAAGTACTCCGTGAAGTATGAGATTCGAGCGTCCATCCGTCTGTTCTCGAGACACTCTAATAAGACCGACCGTCCCGACGGGTGCGGTGCACTCTTGTGGATTGTCGGTTTCTTTCGAAGTGAGCGTTCCGACGCAAATCATGCAGTGGGATTGAAGTGCATCGTCCAGCATTTCCCGATACCGTGGTTCGAAAATGTGCAACGGTTGTACGCCTTGCGGAAAAAGGGTTGTGCTGGGAAGGAGAATTGCCCCACAGCGTTCGGGTAGTTGAAGTGAGTTTATAATGATGATGATTGAGTTTGAAGACTGAGACTTTAGGCGGCCCCCAATTCGGGGGCTCCAACGAGATATCGAAATTCATACGTCGCATAGTTTTACGGCGTGACGGAGGGCGGCGATGGGGTGGTCCCAGGTTGGAATGAACTCCTGAGCGACGTATCCGGTGTATCCCGTTTTCAGGATTTCTTTCAAAATGGGTGGATAATTGATCTCCTGCGTGTCATCGAGTTCCCCTCGCCCTGGATTTCCTGCGGTGTGGTAGTGAGCGATGTATTCGTGATATTGCCGTATGCGGCGGATCACGTCACCGTTCATTACCGATACATGGTAGATGTCGAACAGCAGTTTAAAGTTTTCCGATCCAATACGCTTTATCAAGTCGACACAAAAATCCACGTCGTCCCCGAAGTAGCCTAGGTGCCCCTTCATTGGATGCGTGTCGTCCCGGGAATTGAGGTGTTCGAGTACAATCGTGATTCCATTCTCTTCCGCGTAGGGAAGTACTTCTTTCCAGGTATCGATGCAGCGTTGGGCCGCTTTTTCATCATCCATTCCGTCAAACCGCATTCCCGTAAAAGTAATCACATTCTGGCAGCCGACTTTTTTGGCTAAATCGATTCCCTCAGTGAGCCCTTTAATCACCAGATCGTGGTATTCGGGGTTACAGGGCCCTTTGGCGAATCCGTGATTCCCCGAGACCAGTGACACCTCTAAGCCCATCTTTATTACAGCAGGATAATGGGCAGTGGAAATACCTTCCATGGCGACTAGGCCGATTTCCTTGCAGTGCTTTGCCAGAGTCAACGCATCCATGTGATCGCGAAAGCACCAGCCCATTATGGATTGCCGGATGCGTCCGTTCGTCACGACTGAAGCACTCGTGGTATTTGCCTGCGCTTGTGAGGCGAGCCCTACAGAAGCGAGCGATCCTCCTATAATTCCTTTGGCACTTCGCTTCAAAAGTTCGCGTCGATCGATTGGGTGGCTTGCTTCCATATGAAAATTCGAATTAAACAGGTAATGCCACTAGTGATCACGAAGATTGGCAAAGTGTCCAAGTTTTTCGCTCACTTCGGTCGTACAAGAGAAAAGCCTGAGTGGTTGCTATCTTTTCCTTTGTATTTCTGTTTGTCGAAAGCCTTCAAGTTCCTGTCGGGAGGTGGGGCTACTACATGGTCGCTCAAGGCAAGGGTGTGTCGTTTTCCTGAAACGTTCACTGGAGCCCGGTAGCAGGCAGTTAGCCCATAAAACAAATATACATAAAATACTTTTTTCGATTTCCAACCATTATACCTGTCCCCGGCTACAACTGGTCGTTGGCTTCGCCTTCCATACCTGCCAATTCGATAAGATCTAGTCTAAGCGATTCGATTCGCTCGTATCTGCTGACCAATTCCTTGTTGATTGATTTCGAGATTTCACCTACTAATTTATGATTCTATCCCATTCCTTTTGGATTCGGAAACGCTCTTCCTTGTGTTTGGTGGCAGCTAGTGCAGAGAGTTTTGCCGCGATCGAGGTAAATTTAGTTTCCTGATGCTAGAGCACAGAATCCACGCTGGAGCCGATGAAACAGGTCGATTCTATCGCCCCTTGCACAAACATCTCAATAACTGCACCAAAAATCATACCGAAGCACTCACCCCCGAGTGCGTCAAGGCGGGGCTTCATCGTAGATTTGAGTTTAGCCTCGTCGCTAGCCTTACGGGTCGCTTCCTTTTTCTTGGGTGGTGTTGTGGCAACAACTTCCTGTGAATCGGGATGCGAGTTTTCAAAGTATACTTTCGTAGCAACGCTTTCACTTGGGTCATTTGTTTCCCTTTTTCATTTTAACAGGGGGCGAGACAGAGATAATTATCTATTGAGATAAGAATGAGGAAGGCTCGGTGTCTGTGAAAACCAAGAAATTAGGGCTAAAAGTAGAATCTATCCCCTAATGGAAACCCTCTTCCGAAAAAGCGGAATGCCGAACACGCAAACTGCGATTACGAGTCCCATGGTAATGTATTTATATTCTATGGTTGTAGGCTTTTCAGACTCCACTAGCCCCCACGAGGAAAAGGAAACATAGGCACCAATCATCACCAGCATCGCAATGACGCTGACCAATTTGAGGTGCTTCCAAGGTCGCATGTCTAGGCCTTCGAGGGTCATCGTACGGAAGTCGGGTTTGGTTGCCGGGCTAGAGCGTGCGAGGAGGAGTGCAAGAGTTATAAAGAAAACGAACAGCATCGCCATATAGTGAAGGTAATGCATCTCCGGCTGGATAATAAACATCAGAATACCGTATACGGTGACGAAGGCACAGAGGCAAATATTGACGATCTTGGCGGGCGACCTCCGTGAAAAATAGCCAAGCAAAAGGGCCATCAATATGGGGGCTCCAAAAAGGCTATCCACCTTTACCATGAAGGTAAAAATTCCTTCTGGGAAGTACATGATAAATGGGGCTATGGTCATGGTGGCAATCGCCATGGCAAGACCAATGCGCTTGCTTCTTCGAATGACCTCGTTGTCAGTTCGATTCTTTCCGAAAAGAGGTTTGTATACGTCCAATGCGAAAATGGTGACGGAACTATTCAGGACGGAATTGAAAGTGCTCAAGACCGTTCCGAATATGACGGCAGCGAAGAAGCCGACGAAAAAGTTGGGCATGATATCACGTATCAATGTGGGGTATACGAAATCGGGATTCTCGAAATTATTTGCACCATAGAGATGAAAGGCGATGATTCCCGGGAATGCGATGTAAAGGACATTCAAGACTTTGAAGAACGAGGCCAACATGATACCCTTTTGACCCTCTTTAAGGCTTTTAGCCCCGAGTGTCCGCTGGATTATAAAGTGGTTAGTTGTCCAGAAGAAGAAGTTGTGAATCAGCATCCCTGTGAAGAGCACTGAAAACGGGATCCCATCGGAGACGTCACCCACTGCATTCAGTATCTCGGTGTTCTTGGTGAGAATCGTTTTGGCTCCTTCGATAAAATTGTGGTCGCCGACTTGATAGACTCCCATTATGAACACGAGAGCCCCGCCAATCAGAAGACCGACTCCGTTTAAAGTGTCTGAAATAGCCACGCCTTTTAGACCTCCAAAAAGCGCATACACACTGCCAATGCTGCCTAGCACCCACACCACGATCCATATCGCCATTTCATCACTAAGACCGAACGCCTGAGGAACGTTGAACAAATGGTTGATGGCGATCGACCCCCCATAGAGAGCGACCGGCATGGCACTGACTATGTAAGAAAATAGAAACATGACCGCTACAATCCGTTGGGTGGACTTGCTGAATCGGCTTTCCAGAAACTCTGGAATCGTGGTAAAGCCTCCCTTGAGAAATGTGGGCAGCAGGAATGAGCAAAAGTAGATGAGTACAGGTATGACGGTTACCGTCCAAGCGATGGGGGATAGGTTTCCCTTGTAGACGTTGGCAGTCATGCCGGTGAAATTCGCGGCGCTCAGGTTTGTGAGCATGAGGGATCCGGCGATCACCCATCCATTCAGACTGTTTCCCGCCAGGAAGTAGCCTTTTGAGGAGTGAAGGTTGTCCCGTCTAGTCTTGAGGTAGGTGATCAGGCCGACCAGACCGGTAAAAAAGAGGAATGATAGAAAAGTACCCATGTAGTGGTATGCGAAAGTAAGGGATTGATCCGAGCACCGTTGTACGAACTAAGCGGGACTGAAGAAGATTGGGAGGTTTATTGTAGAAGGTTCAGGGATAATGAGATGGGCGACAATGTTTTTGTGAAAGCAGTGAGAATTCAAAGAGTGCAGTTAGGACGAGATCGTCCCAATTCGACGTTTTGACGTAATCGAAATCGCTTTCTGCTGAAGCTCTAGTAGCTCGCAGGGGCGGTTTTAGACCGCGATCATGGACGGCCGGTTTTTGAGGTGAGGTTTTGTTAGCCTGGCGAATGCCTCGGCGCACGAGGAGATCTGGAAAGAATCAGAATGGGGTGACGTGTTGGTAAAGCGCTGTAATACCGCTCCTACGACCAACTGATGGTTTAATGTATTGGATTTATCGCAAGATGATTCCTATTCACTTTTCCGGGAATAGTTTTCTGATCGGGGCTTCGTTGGCGTTGCAGATGCCCGTTTCAGTGACTAATCCTGTGACCAGGCGGGAGGCTTGACGTTGAATGCGTAGTTGGCAGCTGGGGACGTACCGGCAGAGGTAGTACACTTTTTATTTGTCCCTCGCAAAGACCTTCTGCGAGTCTGACTTCTGCATCGTCTCTTTTTTCGATCGGGATTTAAATGGCACCATCGCGTATGTCCAAGTCAAACGTCGACGATGGGAGTGCTACGTAAAAGGGGGGCGTCGTTGTCTTGGGCGGCGAGCGCTTTTAGGTAGGTTCCAAATTTATTGACCCCAGCACCCGAAACCGCGGTTCAATCCGTTCCTGTAAGTACTAGATCAATCATTCCATGCTGCATGAGATGCCCACCGACATTGTCAGCGATGATGGTATGGAAACGCCATTTCGACCCAGATCCCATGCCGTTAGATGAGCACCTTGAGCGCGGACGCGTTTTGTCCGCGTAAACACGGACCGAGATACTTGCATCGTGAGCAGCGTAAGTGGGTGCAGTTGCCGAGCCATAATCCACGAAAGCGAGCCAACCCGCATTGCAGTGGGTTAGAACGTTGACCGATTCTCCGCCTTTGGATTGGCTGATTCTTCTGATGAGCTCGACCCCGTGTTCCCAATTCTTTCGCAAAAGGCAGCATCCTCGTCGGCGATTTGCTGTGCGGATTCCAATGGGATCCGGATTTGTTCCGGTATCCGACCTGCCTCTGCCATGACGTCTATTTGGCGATTGAGCGCCCAAACGAGGTTTACCGCGGTGGGACGAACCGATTTGAGGTTTTCGGAGGAAAATTTAAGGGATCGCTCAAAGTCTTCGGACTTTTCTGCTTCGAGGGTTACCAGATTCGTGCCAAAGCCTGCGGCGGCACCGATTAGTCCCGCCCAGCGGATATGAATTTCCTTAATCGCTCCCGCCATTTAAGTGACACTGCATATGTTTTGATTTTGAATTCGTGTGGCAGTTTTCGCTGATCGATGATCGAAATGGTGCGGGGCTCTTCTTCTTTGAGCCAAATAGTCCGGTAGGACTTTCCGTTAACATTCCTTAAAAGGAAAATGGGAGGTAGAAGACCCCTGAGGTAAAGCAAGAATTAATTCTCAGCGGCAGATGGGCCTTCTAAAGGGTACGTGAATTGAGCAATTTATAATTTGAGACGCTACCATTGATCGTGCTGGAATTAATCAGGGAGCCTCTGTCGAAAAGCTCTGGAAAGCGGGTACTTTCGATGGCGAGATTTTGTATTGATGAAGGGCCGTAGTTTGTTTGGTCTACTGAATTCCCTCGCAACCTACTGTCTCCGTAGTAGTATTTGTTATTTAGTCATAATTCTCCAATGAGGCCAATACAAAAGCAGAATACCGTTGAGCTCTACTTTATGGAGGCTCGTTCTAAGCTGATCGACATCGCGGCCTTCATGGACCGTATCGAACGAGACGGATTTACGGACGATTTTAGATACAAGGCCTTTAAGGATGCTCTAGGCGAATTGGATTCGGAAAACAGGGCTCAAAGAGTACTGCTTTCCTTGAGCGACCCAACCAAGGAACTGATTCCATTTGCCACCACCAAAGCCGCTTGTGGCGCTTGGCCTGATAAGCCGCAATGAGATACATCGAACCACACGCACACATGGTAAGTCGCACGACTGACGACTATATGGCAATGTTAACTGCTGGATGCAAAGCCGTTTGTGAACCTGCTTTTTGGGCCGGCTTCGATCGAAGTTCGGCACATGGGTTCTACGACTACTTCTGCCAGTTGACCGATTATGAACCCAAGCGGGCGGCCAAATTTGGACTGCCGCACTTTTCTTGGCTTTGCATCAACCCAAAGGAGTCAGAAGACGTAAAGCTGGCAGATGAGGTGATCGCCCTGATTCCTGAGTTCCTCAAGCGTGAGAATGTCCTGGGGATAGGGGAGATCGGATTGAACAAGAATAGCCGAAACGAAATGACTGTTTTGGAAAAACATGTGAATTTAGCAGCCGAGAATGACCAGTTAATCCTCGTTCACACTCCTCATTTGGAGGATAAGCGAAAAGGTACGCAGCTGATTGTTGACCTGATCAAGAGCGATTCCCGTATTGATCCAGGCAAAGTGCTCATTGATCACGTAGAGGAGCATACAGCGAAATACGTCATGGATGCAGGGTTTTGGGGTGGACTGACCTTGTATCCGGAATCCAAATGCACTTCTGCTAGAGCGATCGATATGCTGGAAATTTTCGGCTCAGAGAGGCTCTGGCTGAATTCTGCCTGCGATTGGGGTGTCAGTGTTCCATTGGCGGTTCCTTATGCAGCTCGTGAAATGCACCGCCGTGGCTACGATGACGACGCCATAGATCAGATCTTCTATCGTAATCCTGTTAAATTCCTGAGTCAGTGCCCGAATTTCACTGTAAGGTAGTTGATTATTCCAGTCTTGTCTCGATCTCTTAGACCGAAATAACCGACGTTATTAATTAGAACTAAACCATCGATTCTGCAGCAAGAACTTTGAAATTCCTCACCTCCAATGTAACTGCCATGAAAGCGGGTGAATCCCGTCGGCACAATATGCGACTGCTCAGCCGCTTCCTGCTAACCCTAACCGGGATGGTGATCGTGTTCACCATCGTGTTCCACACGCTGATGGCCTGGGAAGGACAAGAGCATTCTTGGCTAACTGGGTTTTATTGGTCTTTCACGGTAATGTCTACGCTTGGTTTTGGCGACATTACCTTTCAATCGGATATTGGGCGTATTTTCTCCATTTTCGTTCTGCTCTCGGGTGTCATATTTTTGCTGATTTTGCTCCCGTTTACGTTGATTCAGTTTTTCTACGCACCGTGGGTGGAAAGCCGTTCAAGACGGATCATCCAACACAGCCTTCCGGATACGGTATCAGGTCATGCGATTCTGCTCAGCTATGACTCGATCTCGAGTACTCTGATCGAGAAGCTCGATCGATTTGGGGATCATTACGCCTTGCTTACGAGCGATTCTGAGGAATGCGTTCGATTGATCGACCAAGGGATCAATGCATTCGTCGGGGACCCAAGTATTGAGTCGACCTACAAGCGATTACGTCTAGAGCACGCGGCGATCGTTGCCTTAACGGGATCCGATTTCGAGAATGCTCGCTTGGCTTTTACAATTAGGGCCCTCAATCCTCAGATTCCCATCATTTCGGCAGCGGATTCGAAATCGTCTTGCGAGGTGATTCGCCTTTCTGGGGCTAACAAAACATTTCAGCTAGGGACTATCGTGGGTGAGGCTTTAGCACGCAGGGCCTATGGTGGAGACTCCCTGAGTCACGTTGTCGCTAGTTTCGATGAACTCCTGATAGTCGAGGCCATCGCGGACTCGCCTGAGCTCGTTGGCAAGACACTTACCGAGGCGAATCTCCGCAAAAGCGCGGGCGTAAATGTAATTGGATTTTGGGAACGAGGCGAATTCACAATAAGCGCCCCAGATGCGGTGATCAACCCCAATTCAGTACTGCTGCTAGCCGGATCCAAGGCTACGCTGGCTCAGTTTGATTCGAAGTACCGAAATGCCCATAACCGGGAAGGGCACACAGTGGTAATAGGAGCGGGACGAGTCGGCACCGCAGTTTGTGAAACGCTCGCTGCGAACAACACCAATTACAAAATCGTGGACCGTTCTCCTCATGCGCTCAAGCCGTTTGGGGACAAGGGAGTAGTTGGGGATGCATCGACCTTCGAGACCTTGAACATGGCGGGAATCATTGAGGCCCGCACGGTCATAATCACCTCACATGATGATGATCTCGAGGTTTATCTGACCATTTTCTGCCGCAAGCTCCGACCAGATATACAGATAATTTGTCGGGCTACCGAGGTGCTAACGATATCTGAATTACACCGAGCCGGGGCAGATATCGTGCTTTCCTATGCATCGATGGGAGCGAATATCCTATTCAATTTTCTTAAGCACAGTGACATCCTAATGGTGGCTGAAGGCTTGAACATTTTCCGAGTAAAAGCACCTGAGTCTTTGCACGGGAAGACACTGGGTGAAATGAATTTGAGAGTGAGTACGGGTTGCAATGTCATTGCGATACGGGGTGAGGATGGTTTGCAAGCGCCTCCACGCCCGAGCATTCCGATTAAGCCCGACGATGAACTCATTCTGATCAGCGATACCGAATCGGAGCGCCTGTTTTGTGAGCTCCATCCACCTTCTATTAGTGAAGGGAGTTAGGCTGGAGTAATCTCCGCATTCCAATCTGTAAAGGCATTGAGGTTAAAATCCAAAAAAATGTTCCGGGCTTCGCCATAAAAACTTTGGCGAATTGTTCATTATTCGGCGTACATGCCCGCCGGGAATGAGAAATACACGGAATGTGCAAGCATCGGAATAAGTGAAACGCGTCATCTAAACGCTGTAATAGAAATGTTAGGAAAGCGAAGCAACACCCAAGCAGAGGTGATAGAACAAGTCTTTCACAAGCGGATCCGTTATCGATACCGATCCGAATAAATGTGCCAATGGGTGCTCCGAGAACGCTCGCTGCCTCGGAGCATTCTGGGATTTGCCACGAGTATTCTTAAATGCCGGCCCTTCTCGTCAAAGAGGACGATTATGAAATCCTGTAAACAAGATCGACGGCAGTTAGCGGAAACATTTCTTAGAAGATAATTGGGGCAATATTCAAGTGATGAAGGGTTTGCTTGAATACCTTTGGCTCCTAATGGATTTAGAGGCTGTAGCTAAAAGCGTTTCGTAGGAGCTCTAAGCTTTTGGGGATAGCCGTTCGGTAGCTTTCCATTCCCTCGAACTCCAAGGAGACCCATCCGCGGTAGTTATGCTTATACAACATCTGGGCGATTTTTGGGTAGTCGATATCGAGCTCGTACCACTGGCCTCCACCGAAATAGGTCTTCGCTTGAACAAAGTAGGCATGTGGGGCGAGGGCTTCCAGTTGTGCGTCTCGATTCTCCAGAAAATTTCCCGTATCGAGCGTCACTTGAAGCCAAGGCGAGTCGACGGTATCCACGATCCGCATGAGGCCCTCGGCGGTGAGACCCAGTCCCCAGTGATTTTCCAACCCCATTACTACGCCCAGTTTCTCCGCAGTCGGAATACACTTTTCAAAGGCTTCTATAACCCACGGAAAGCCGTCATCATTAGTGTAGCCATCTAGGGGAGGTTCTTCGCCTTTATTAGCCATTAGTTCGTCAAAACTGCCGGAGGTGCCCCAACGTCCCGTATTAACCCGCATAGCTGGAACGCCGAGGCGGCCGCATAGTTCTAGTTGGCTTATCGTCAAATCGATATTGTGCTGACGTTTTTCCCGATCTGGGGTAACAAATCCTTGATGGGTGGACAAGCCGCAGAGCGGAAGACCTAAGCGCGTCGCGTGGCGCTTTAGGGACTGAACGTAGCTATTGGAAAGCAAATCGTTTTGCTCAAACTGGTAAAGTAAAAGCTCAACACCATCGAAGCCAAATTCGCTAGCAAGATCGATGCACTTGTGTAGATCACGAAGCGTTTCGTTTCGGAAACGCCAAAGGGAATAGGTCGAAAGCGCGATCGGGTTGGTTCGGGTCTGCTTTGCCTTTCCGAGATGGTCTCCTTGAACTGAAAGGGGCAACGTTGCAGTCGCGGTTACGGCGATGGATGATTGAAGAAATTTTCTGCGAATCATAGAGGGTAGCAAGTCTTTGAAAAAATTCCTGTCTCGGCAAGGGTCTTTCTTGGTCGTAGCCAAAAGCTGCCTTGTGAATGCTTAAATGGGTGAATATTCCGCTTTACTATCTAAAGGCCGAGTTCTTTCGTGGGCGAGTATTCTGCATCTGAATGAAGCTAGCCAACAACAGTCACCTCGCTTATTGTACTAACATCCATCGCGGAAGCTCTTGGGCGGAAACGCTTGAGTCGCTTGACCAGTATACTTTGAGGGTGCGCGAAAGGGTCTGTCCAAAGGACCAGTATGCGATTGGCCTGCGCCTGAGCGCTCCGGCAGCACGCGAACTGTCTGCCCCCTCCAATCTACTGGCCTTTAGGAAATGGCTCGATGAGCACGAATGCTACGTGTTCACGATCAATGGGTTTCCTTACGGCGATTTTCACGGAACCCGAGTAAAAGAGGACGTTTACCGGCCCGACT
>Ga0163109_10003665_pt1 | contig 11750 bp, 10 predicted proteins | sample CRUFie1St13metaG_FD_108704 | JGI IMG/M metagenome (GOLD analysis project Ga0163109, IMG submission 108704) | Marine microbial communities from the Costa Rica Dome - CRUD Field 142mm St13 metaG | ecosystem: Environmental > Aquatic > Marine > Oceanic > Photic zone | place: Costa Rica: the Eastern... | reverse complement strand
TCAGCTGGGCAACAAAGAGAAGGCCATGCAGCTGTTGAAGTCGCAGTTGTTCGAAATCGAATTGGCCAAGCGCAACGAGGCACGCGCAGAAATCGAGGCCGGCAAGAAGAAAATCGAATGGGGCTCGCAGATCCGGTCATACGTCATGCAGCCCTACAAAATGGTCAAAGACGTGCGCACCAACCACGAAACGTCCAATGTCGATGCCGTGATGAACGGTGACATCGAAGGCTTCCTCAAGGCCTATTTGATGCAAGCCGGGTCGGGCGCCAAACAATCAGAACAAGCTTAAGAATCATGAGTGGTTTTCGAATTGAAAAAGACACCATTGGCGAAGTCAAGGTTCCGGCAGATGCACTGTGGGGTCCGCAAACCGAGCGGTCCCGCAACAACTTTAAAATTGGTCCCTCCGCCTCTATGCCGATGGAAATCGTCGAGGCCTTTGCCTTTTTAAAAAAGGCCGCTGCACTGACCAATTCGGAACTCGGTGGGCTGGACACGAAAAAGCGGGATTTGATTGCCCAGGCGTGCGATGAAATCATCGCCGGCCAATGGGCCGACCAGTTCCCCTTGGTGGTGTGGCAGACCGGCTCAGGCACCCAGTCCAACATGAACGTGAATGAAGTGGTAGCAAACCGCGCTCATCTCATCAATGGTGGCGACCTCGGGTCAGGCGACAAGCCGGTTCACCCCAACGACGACGTCAATAAATCCCAATCCTCGAACGACACCTTTCCCACGGCCATGCACATCGCAGCCTACAAGGTGATTGTTCAAACCACCGTGCCGGGCATTGAGCGGTTGCGCGATGCGTTGCAGGCGAAGGCCGAAGCATTTGCCGACGTCGTGAAAATCGGCCGCACTCACCTGATGGATGCCACGCCCTTGACCTTGGGGCAGGAATTCGGCGGTTACGTGGCCCAGTTGAATTTTGGGTTGAAGGCCCTGAACAATTCCATGGGCCACCTCGGTGAATTGGCGTTGGGAGGCACCGCCGTCGGGACTGGAATCAATACGCCTGAAGGGTATTCGAAGCGCGTTGCGGAGCACATTGCAGCGTTGACCGGACTCCCCTTCGTCACCGCGCAGAACAAATTCGAGGCCCTCGCAGCTCACGACGCCATTGTCGAGACGCACGGCGCCCTGCGCCAATTGGCGGTAAGCTTGAACAAAATCGCCAACGACATCCGCTTGATGGCGTCTGGCCCGCGTTCGGGTATTGGTGAACTGATCATTCCTGCGAATGAACCCGGTTCGAGCATTATGCCCGGCAAGGTCAACCCCACGCAGTGCGAAGCCATGACCATGGTCTGTGCCCAGGTAATGGGCAACGACGTCGCGGTAACGGTCGGCGGTGCGCAAGGCCATTACGAGCTCAATGTGTTCAAGCCCATGATGGCACGCAACATCTTGGAAAGTGCCCGCCTCCTTGGCGATGCCTGCCAGTCATTCAGCGTTCATTGCGTTGAAGGCATTGAGCCGAACCACCAACGCATCGATGAGCTTGTGCAAAACAGCCTCATGCTCGTGACCGCCCTGAACACGAAAATCGGGTACTATAAAGCCGCGGAAATTGCGAACAAAGCACACACCGAAGGAACCACACTCAAAGCGGCTGCGTTGGCAACGGGCTATTTGACCGAAGCCGAGTACGATGCGTGGGTGGTGCCCGGTGACATGACCGGGAGGCGGTAATTACTTCTGCTTGCCGGCCTTCATTTCGGTGACTAGCTGCTTAATCCACTGCTCATCCGCCTTGGGGCAAATCAGGAGGGCGTCTTCCGTGTCGACTACAATGAAGTTGTCGAGCCCGCGCAAAGCGACCAGTTTATGCTCCTTGCCCGCGTCGCTGACAATAACGTTGCCGCTGGCTTCCGTGGCCTCGAGCGTCAAACCGGCCGTGCCGTTCCCAGCAGCGTCCAGCGGCAGCTTTTCGTGAAGTGACCCCCATGTCCCCAGATCGCTCCATCCAAAATCGGACAGCACCACGGTTACGTTGGGTGCTTTCTCCATCACGCCGTAGTCGATCGAGATGTTCTCACATTCACCATAAATGCCTCGGATGGTCGCCGACTCGCGTTCTGTCGCGAAGTCGCTTTTGCGCTCTTCGAACAATGCTTGCATCTCAGGCAAGTGCGCTTCAAATGCCTCTGTGATGTTTTGCAGGCTCCAGATGAAAATCCCGGAATTCCAGTAGAAATCCCCTGAGGCGAGGAATTGCTCGGCCAACTCGAGCTGCGGCTTCTCGGTGAAGGTTTTCACCATGCGGATGCGCTCGTCCCCGGCGTTTGGCAGGTCCTCGAATTGGATGTAGCCGTAGCCGGTGTCGGGACGTGAAGGGTGAATGCCCAACGTGACGAGGTGGTTTGTCTCGCGCGTATGTTCCAAGGCCACGTTGGCGATTTCCAAGAATTCGTCTTCTTTCAAGATGAGGTGGTCCGATGGCGCGACAATCACTGCTGCATCAGCGGCAGCATCTCCCGCCTTGTTGGCAATCCAGTGGTTGGCGTAGGCAATACAGGGCGCCGTGTTCCGAATAAACGGTTCGCACAAGGTGTTTTCACTCGGCAACTGGGGCAGGTGTTCTGCGACCAAGCCTCGGTAACGCTCTTGGGTGACCACGAGGATGTTTTCAGTGGGAACGAGCCGCGACAGACGATCAAACGTCATTTGAATCAATGAACGTCCGGTTCCTAGGATGTCGAGGAATTGCTTCGGACGGGACTCCTTGCTCATGGGCCAGAACCGGCTTCCGATTCCGCCGGCCATGATGACGGCGTAGGTGTTTTTGTTTGCGCTCATGGTTCTGCTTTCCATGATTGAGGGGCCTCCATAATGGCCTCTTTAGGGGTCTGGGTTTCTGACCATTCAGGGCAATCGCAGTTGCGGTGGCCGCGTTGTGACCCGCAAGAAGACAGAAGCAGGGCGATGCCTAAAAGGGTTGCGGGATGGAGGAGTTTGACAAGCATGCCCCGCAAAAATACGAACTGACACGTACCTTAGCACCATGCGCTGGATGTATCACATTGGCCGCTACATGCGGTTGTTGGCCAAGAGCTTTCGCAAGCCGGAGAAGTTCAGCGTCTTCAAAGACTTGTTGGTGACGGAACTGGAATCCATCGGCCTTCAATCGGTGGGGATTGTCGGCTTGCTGTCGATTTTTATGGGGGCTGTCATTTGCCTGCAGACGGCGCACCAAATTGGCGGGTGGATCCCGGTCTACACCATCGGATTCACCGTGCGCCAGACCATGATTTTAGAGTTTTCACCGACCTTGATTCCAGTCATTTTGGCCGGGAAGGTTGGCTCCAATATCGCTTCGCAAATCGGAACCATGCGCGTAACGGAGCAAATCGATGCACTCGACATTATGGGGGTGAACAGCGCGGGCTACCTCATCTTGCCAAAGGTGGTTGCAGGGGTGTTTATCGTTCCGTTTTTGGTGGTGTTGAGCATGGTATTGGGTGTCGGAGCGGGCGCCTGGATCGGCGTGACCACAGGGCTGAGCCCATTGGCAGATTTCGAGTATGGAATGCAGGTGGACTTTCGCGTTTTTGACGTGGTGTATGCACTGACTAAAACGGTGGTATTCGGGTTCATCTTAACCAGCGTGTCCGCTTATCATGGGTATTTTGCTGAAGGCGGTGCCTTGGAAGTGGGAAAATCAAGCACCAAGGCGGTGGTGTGGTCCGTTGTCATCATCATGGTGTCCAACCTTGTGCTCACTCAAATGCTGTTGAATTGACATGATTGAGTTGCAACACTTGGAGAAATCGTTTGGCGATCACCATGTCCTCAAGGACGTATGCGCCACGTTCGAGCGCGGCAAGGTCAATTTTGTGATTGGCCGGAGCGGCAGCGGCAAGAGCGTCATGACCAAATGCACGGTTGGCCTTATTGAACCGGATCAGGGACGTGTCTTTTACGATGGGCGTGATTTCACTACCATGGGTCATAAAGAGCGCAAAGTCATCCGCCAAGAAATCGGCATGCTGTTCCAAGGCTCGGCTTTGTTCGATAGCATGACTGTCCAAGAAAACGTCGAGTTCCCCTTGCGCATGTTCAGTGAAATGTCTGACGCGGAACGGCGGAATCGCGCAGCGGCGTGCCTAGAGCGGGTGGAGCTGTCCGATGCTGGCAGCCGATTCCCTGCGGAATGCAGCGGCGGAATGCAAAAGCGAGTGGGCATCGCCCGGGCCATTGCGATGAACCCCAAGTACTTGTTTTGCGATGAGCCCAACTCGGGCCTCGATCCGCAAACAGCCATCGTTATTGACAACCTGATCTCCGACATCACGGCGGAATACCAGATAACGACCGTGGTCGTTTCCCACGACATGAACAGCGTAATGGAAGCGAGCGATACCATTCATTTTGTGCACCAGGGGAACATTTGCTGGCATGGCAATCGAGAAGGTCTGCTGAAAGGCGGGGTGAAGGAATTGGAGGACTTTGTGTTCGCGAGCGACTTGATGCGAAAAATCCGGAAAACAGTGTGAGTCGTATGGAAGAGGCTCAGCTTGTCCCTTTGGACTTTCAACGCCATTCAGAGGAGGAGATGCGCCAAAGAGCTGCCCGCATGTTCAAGCGTTTCAATGCCCGGAGAACGGTGCGGCACTTTTCGACGGATCCGCTGCCCCTTGACGTGGTGCGTCAATGCATTCGGGCAGCAGGCACAGCGCCTTCGGGAGCGCACAAACAACCATGGCACTTCTGTTTAGTCACCGATTCGGACATCAAGAAACGCATTCGGGTAGCCGCCGAAAAAGAAGAATACGAGAATTACCACGGCCGCATGAACGAGGCGTGGCTGGACGACCTGAAGCCGTTTGGTACCGACCACATCAAGCCTCACCTCGAGGATGCGCCGGCGCTCATCGTCGTTTTTCGCCAATCGTGGACACCGGATGCTGCGGCCGCCTCCGGAAAGGCTCAGAATTATTACGTCCAGGAGTCGGTGGGCATCGCCAGTGGAATGCTCCTCTCCGCCTTGCACGAATGCGGCATTGCGTCTTTAACGCACACCCCCTCTCCAATGGGTTTTTTAGCGGAAATCTTGGAGCGTCCTGCCCACGAAAAGGCATTTTTGCTCATCCCGATTGGATACCCTGCGGAGGGATGTCAAGTGCCTGATATTCAACGAAAAAACTGGGATGAAATGGCCACAGAACATGGACCTGAATCGGCCCTTTAACACCCGGAGTCGATAAAAGTTTTTAGAAATCGGCTGAGGTTCCACTTCGATGTGGTTACTTTGCGCCCCGATAAACAGCTAAGCTATGTCTGATATTCAAGAAAAAGTCACGGCGATTATCGTCGATAAGTTGGGAGTTGATGCAGGAGAAGTGAACTTGTCTGCAAGCTTCACCAACGATTTGGGAGCGGACTCTTTGGACACCGTTGAACTCATCATGGAGTTCGAAAAGGAGTTCAACATCGCCATCCCAGATGACCAAGCTGAGAAAATTAGCACCGTAGGACAAGCGGTCGACTACATTACCGAGAACGCGAAATAATCCTGGCTCCATGGAGCTCAAAAGGGTTGTTGTTACCGGCTTGGGGGCGATTACGCCCCTGGGAAATGACATACCTACATACTGGAAAGGACTGGTCAACGGTGAGAGCGGTGCCGCTCCCATCACTAAGTTCGATGCCACCAATTTTAAAACGCAGTTTGCCTGCGAAGTAAAAGGGTGGGACGTGTCTGAGTTCCTTGATCGCAAGGCGTCGAGGAAAATGGATCTGTTTGCGCAGTATGCGGTAGTCTGTTCCGATCAAGCTTTGGAAGATGCGGGGCTGATGGGAGAAGATGCTCCTGTCAATCCCGACCGCGCCGGCGTCATTTGGGGATCGGGCATTGGAGGGTTCCAAACCTTCATGAACGAGGCCTTGAACTTTCATAAAAGCGAAGGGGTCCCGCGCTTCAGTCCGTTCTTTATCCCGATGATGATTTCGGACATCGCGGCTGGCCACATCAGCATGCGACACGGGTACCGCGGCCCCAACTTCTGCACGGTTTCAGCCTGTGCCAGTGGGACCAACGCCATGATTGATGCGTTCAACTACATCCGATTGGGCAAAGCCGATGTGATGGTGACCGGTGGCTCTGAAGCAGCCGTGACCGAAGGTGGAATTGGGGGATTTAATGCGTTGAAGGCACTCTCCACGCGCAACGACGACCCGGCCAAGGCCTCCCGTCCGTTTGATTCTACCCGGGACGGTTTCGTGCTCGGCGAAGGAGGCGGAGCGATCATTTTTGAGGAATATGAGCACGCGGTTGCACGTGGTGCGACGATTTACTGTGAGATGGTGGGCGGAGGCATGAGTGCCGATGCACACCACATCACGGCGCCTCATCCCGAAGGACTCGGTGCGTTGAACGTCATGAAATCTGCGTTGGATGATGCAGGCATGAAGCCAGAAGATGTGGACTATGTGAATGTTCACGGTACGTCCACTCCATTGGGCGATGTTGCAGAAACCAAAGCCATTCAGGGCGTCTTCGGGGACCATGCGTACGACTTGAATATCAGTTCGACCAAGTCGATGACGGGTCACTTATTGGGAGCGGCGGGTGCCATCGAAGGCATTGCTTGCATCCTCGCCATCAAGCACGGCATCATTCCGCCAACCATCAACTTCGAACACGCCGATGAGGCGCTCGACCCCAAGTTGAATTTCACATTCAACAAAGCGCAAGAGCGCACGGTTCGAGCAGCACTTTCCAACACCTTCGGGTTTGGCGGGCACAACGCCTCGGTCTTGTTCAAAGCCCTTGACTGATACCTTCCTTGGGACTGCTGCGCAACCGAAACTGGACCAGCCGTTGGACCCGTGGGGGTGTCTCACCTGATTTCAGACAATTCGTTGAAACCGAGTTCGGCGTGCGCGTGAGGAATGGCACGTGGTACAAACAAGCGATGACCCACGGTTCGATGATGTCCGAACTGAAGCCCGGAGAACAGTCGAACGAAAGACTGGAGTTTCTGGGGGATTCCATTCTTGGCGCCGTTGCGGCGGAGCTCGTATTTTTCCGTTTCCCGCATGAAGATGAGGGGCCGTTGACCCAAAAACGATCCAACTTGGTGAGCCGCAAGTCGCTGAACCGAATTGGCGAGGCCATGGGACTCGGTGATTTCATTCAGACGACCATCACTCAGCGTCCGCTCCCTAGCGCGGTCGTTGGAAATGCGCTGGAAGCGCTGATCGGCGCCATTTACCTCGATCACGGCTACAAAAAGACCCGTGCCCTGGCCTCTTCGATGCTGATGCGGTACGGTGCGGAGGAGGCGATGGAGGCCACCGCGGACTTCAAATCCAATTTGTACCACTGGGCTCAAGTGGAAGGCAAGGTGGTGCACTATGAAGAAAAAAATGCGCAAGACACCGTTGGGCAGGCACAAGGTGTGCATGAGGTGGTATTGATGGTTGATGACCGACCGGTAGCGGAGGGGGCTGGCACATCCAAAAAAGAGGCGGAACAGGACGCAGCACGTGTCGCATTGCAGCGTGGAGAATGGCGGGAAAAACCACTGTAGTTCTGAGCGGACGCGGTATATTCGCGTTGAATGCAGTGGCTTGACGAAGACTTCGCAGACGCGTGTGATTTTGAACTTTTGGGGCTGAGCAGCCACCTGCCACCGCATCGGTTGGCGTGGGAGTTGAATCAGCACTTGGAGTGGCGGTTGGAGTTTTTCAAGGTTTTTGAAATCCAACAGCGCAATGGGCAGTCAGAACACGTGGTTTACCGATACGAAGACGTCTCAAGTCATGGTCCACAAACGTGGTACGTCATTGAGAACAAAGCCCCGAACGGCATGATTGCGCGGTTTAAGGGCGGAGCGGAAATGGACTACCTCGTTCAGGCTATGGATGTGACGGGCTCGATGGCAGAGGCCACGGAGCGCATTCGATCCATGCGGGGGGTCAATTACATCCTCCAACTTGATCCGTTGCAGTCGGGAGCGATAGAGCACCTGGCGTTGATGGACCTAACCCTTGAAGTGGAGGATTGAAGAATTGAAACGATGAAACGAACGAAAATTGTAGCCACCATGGGCCCAGCCTCCAACACGGAGGAGCGGCTTGAAGCGCTGATTCAGGCAGGGATGAACGTGGCGCGCTTGAACTTTTCCCACGGCGAGCACGCCATTCATGGGCAGACCATTGCAAACGTCCGAAAGGTGGATGAGAAATTGGGAACCCACACGGCGTTGCTGGCCGATTTGCAGGGACCCAAATTGAGAATTGGTGAGTTGGAAGGGGGGCAAATCGATCTCGTACAAGGCGAAAAATTGGTCATTCGCACGGGCAGCGAGATCGGCACATCCGGTGTTGTCTTCACGAATTATATGCAGTTTGCTCGGGATGTGAAAGCAGGAGAGCCGGTACTCATGGACGACGGCAAGCTCGAATTGCGCGTGTTGGAAACGGACGGCAAAGCCGAGGTGCGATGCGAGGTGGTTCACGGTGGTGCACTGAAACCTCGAAAAGGCATCAACTTGCCATCCACCGCAATTTCACTCCCTTGCATCACCGAAAAGGATGCGGTGGATTTGGCTTACGCCTTGGAGCAAGATGTGGATTGGCTTGGCTTGTCGTTTGTACGCAACGCCCAAGACATTGTTGAACTCCGCGAACGCATTGAGGCGGAGGGCAAGCACACCCGAATCATTGCTAAGATTGAAAAGCCCGAGGCGTTGGAAGACCTCGAAGGCATCCTCGAGGAGACTGATGCGGTAATGATTGCACGCGGGGACTTGGGGGTGGAGATTCCCAAGCAGGAAGTGCCATTGGTCCAAAAAGACATCATCCAGCGCTGCATGCACATAGGCAAGCCGGTGATCGTTGCAACCCAGATGATGGAGTCGATGATTGAGGCCTCGGTTCCGACGCGTGCGGAGGTCAATGACGTTGCCAATGCTGTACTGGACGGGGCCGACGCCGTGATGCTCAGCGCAGAAACATCGGTAGGCGCCTACCCGGTTGAAGCCGTGACGGCCATGACAGACATCATTGAATCGATGGAGGGCCAAGACCGCATGTACTACCATGAGCGGCCTCCTTTGAGCCCTGAGGATGACCGTTTCATCAGCGACAGCATGTGCTACAACGCCTGCAGGTTGGCAAAGCGTGTCAATGCCAAGGCTATTGTGACCATGACGTTTTCAGGGTACACGGCGGTTCAGGTGTCAAGCCAACGCCCCAAGGCCCACATTTTCATGTTCACCGCGAACAAACGGGTGCTGGCGCAGATGTCCCTCGTGTGGGGTGTTTCGGCGTTCCCGTACTTGAAAATGGTGAGCACGGACCACACCATTGCCGACATCAAATTTGAACTGACTAAAATGGGAGCAGTAAGCCCGGGAGACTTTGTTGTTCACTTGGCGAGCATGCCCATTGCTGATGCGGGCATGACCAATATGCTGAAGCTGAGCCAAGTGTAGTTAAATCAAGGGGTTGGAGGTCTTCGATGGCCGAGCCCTTGTTATCTTCGCGCCTTTGAGTAAACCGACCCGATTGCATTCCGAATGAGCACTGCTGCACCGCAACCGAACTTCCCTGAACGCGGCTCCCTGAATCTTCCCAAGATTGCTGATGACATCCTCGTTAGCTGGGAACGGGATGGGACGTTCCAGAAGAGCATCGAGACGCGTCCTGTCAATCGGCCGTACGTGTTCTTCGAAGGGCCGCCTTCTGCCAACGGAAAGCCGGGCATTCACCACGTGATGGCTCGGGCCATCAAGGACATTTTTTGCCGGTTTCACACCTTGAAGGGGTACCGCGTCGAACGGAAAGCGGGATGGGATACCCACGGCCTGCCCGTGGAGCTAGGCGTGGAAAAGGAACTCGGCATCACCAAAGAGGACATTGGGGTCAAATTGACCATCGAGGAGTACAACGAGGCGTGCAAAAAAGCCGTCATGCGGTACACGGACATTTGGAACGACCTCACCCGAAAAATGGGGTATTGGGTCGATATGGACACGCCGTATGTGACCTACGAGAACAAGTACATCGAGAGCGTCTGGTGGTTGCTGAAGCAACTCGACGACAAAGATTTGCTCTACAAGGGCTACACCATTCAACCGTACAGCCCTGCGGCGGGAACGGGATTGAGTTCACACGAGCTGAACCAGCCGGGTGCGTACCGAGACGTCAAGGACACCACGGTCGTAGCCCAATTCAAGGCGCTGCCCGAATGCGGAGCACGCGTCCTCGAGCATGCGGGACCTGAGAAGGCGGAAGCCTATGGCCATTTGCCCGTCTATTTCTTGGCATGGACGACCACGCCATGGACGCTTCCTTCCAATACGGCACTTACGGTTGGACCAGACATCACATACGTCCTTGTTGCCACCAAGAACCGGTACACTGACGAGCCTGGGTTGGTGTTGTTGGCGGAGGATTTGTTGGGCAAGCATTTTGGAGGGAAAAAAGCACCGGAACATGAAGTAATCGCCCGCATTAGCGGGGCCGAATTGTGTGGCGCGCGGTACGAGCAACTGCTCGATTGGGCTGAACCGATGGAAGGCGTGAGCGAGGCATTTCGCGTCATTCCCGGTGATTTCGTGACCACGGAAGACGGTACGGGCATTGTCCATACAGCGCCGACCTTCGGAGCGGACGATGCGCGGGTGGCAGCAGCAGCGGGCGTTCCCCCCATGCTCATCGACGATGGCACGGGCCAAGGGGTCCCGTTGGTGGATCTCCAAGGCCGGATCCGCGACGACGTTGGGCCCCTTGCCGGTCGGTACGTCAAGGAGGAGTATTACGATGAAGGCGAAGCGCCAGAGCGGTCGGTGGACGTAGAAATCGCCATCGACTTGAAGGGCAAGGGACTCGCGTTTTTGGTCGAGAAATACGAGCACAACTACCCCCATTGCTGGAGAACGGACAAGCCGGTCCTGTACTACCCGCTGGACAGCTGGTTCATTCGCGCGACTGCCGCCAAAGAGCGCATGCAGGAGCTGAACAAAACCATTCGCTGGAAGCCGGCAAGCACGGGGTCGGGGCGATTCGGCAAGTGGTTGGAAAACCTGAACGACTGGAACCTCAGCCGCTCGCGGTTTTGGGGCATTCCCATTCCCATTTGGTCCACCGAAGACGGCACCGAGCGCCGGTGCATCGGCTCTGTAGAGGAGTTGAAAGCAGCCTGTGCAGAAGCTGTAGGGGCGGGACTCATGGATGCGAATCCCTTGGAAACCTTTGTTCCTGGGGACATGTCCAAGGCCAACTACGAGCAGTTCGACTTGCATAAGCACGTCGTCGACCGCATCACACTCAAGGCTTCCGACGGACGCCCGATGCGCCGCGAGGCAGATCTGATTGACGTCTGGTTCGACAGCGGATCCATGCCGTATGCGCAGTGGCATTACCCGTTTGAAAACAAAGAAAAAATCGACGCGGGTCAGTCGTACCCTGCCGACTTCATTGCGGAGGGCGTGGACCAAACCCGAGGCTGGTTCTACACGCTGCACGCGATTGCCACCATGGTCTTCGATTCCGTAGCGTACAAGAACGTTGTTAGCAATGGCTTGGTCCTCGATAAGAACGGCCAGAAGATGTCCAAGCGATTGGGCAACGCCGTGGATCCGTTCGAGACCTTGGGTCAATACGGCCCCGATGCGACCCGCTGGTACATGATTTCCAACGCTCAGCCGTGGGACAACCTCAAATTCGATGCGGACGGCATCACCGAGGTGCAGCGCAAGTTCTTCGGCACGCTGCACAACACCTACAATTTCCTT
>Ga0163109_10003664_pt1 | contig 11750 bp, 13 predicted proteins | sample CRUFie1St13metaG_FD_108704 | JGI IMG/M metagenome (GOLD analysis project Ga0163109, IMG submission 108704) | Marine microbial communities from the Costa Rica Dome - CRUD Field 142mm St13 metaG | ecosystem: Environmental > Aquatic > Marine > Oceanic > Photic zone | place: Costa Rica: the Eastern... | reverse complement strand
ATGAGTGATACTGTAATGAATAATAATGATCTAAGAAGATTAATTTTTTCATTTTTAAGAAAAAAAGCAAAATTAAATTGTGGTTATTGTAATAAAGTACTAATATGGGATAAAAAAGTTTGTGATTTTTATGGTATTTGCGAAAATGGTGATTCCATGTTTGATAATATTTATAGTAGTTTTTATAAATGTATACCTTGTTGGAAAAAAGATATGTTGTTTTTAACATGGTCTGGAACATAATATAATTTAAGAAGTGGATATATATATTTGATATATGAAAAAAATTTATGCTTTAGTACCAATAAAACATAATTCAGAAAGAATTCCTGGTAAAAATTTTCGTTTGATGAATGGAAAACCTTTGTATAAATATATTTTAGATACATTAAAAAAATCAAAATATATATCAAAAATATATGTTAATACAGATAGTTCGTATTTAGCAACAGAGTTACAAAAATATTATCCAGATATATTGATTTATGATAGACCAGCAAATTTAATAGGAGGGGATATTCCAACAAATGATCTATTTATTGATATGATAAGTACATTAAATTTAGATGCTGATTATTATTTTCAAACCCATGCTACAAATCCATTATTAAAAGTTGAAACAATAGATGATTGTATAACTAATTTTTTAAATAATACAAATACATATGATAGTTTATTTTCAGTTAAAGAATTAAAAACACGTTTATATACAGATAATGGTAGTGCATTAAATCATAATATAAGAGAATTAATACCTACTCAGAATTTAGAACCACTTTATGAAGAAAATTCATGTATGTATTTATTTTCAAAAGAAAGTTTGTTTAAAAATGGTCATAGAATTGGTGAGAAACCTTACTTATATAAAATGAATAACATAGAATCACAAGATATTGATATTGAAGATGATTTTATACTAACAGAAATGTTAATAAAAAAAAGTATGGAAAAAGTAGATAAAGTTGTTTTAATTACTGGAATTGCGGGAGGTATAGGTTTTGCAACCGGAATGAAATTTAAAGAGGAAGGTTGGGCAGTAGTAGGAATAGATAAAGTAGTAAATGAAAAAATAAATAATTTATTTGATGTTTACAATATAGATATTAATGATGATATAGAAATTTTTAAAGTATTAAAAAGTATTAGGACAAAATATGGTAGATTGAATTGTATTGTAAATAATGCAGCTCATCAAATCTGTAAACCATTGTATGAATCAAATTCAGAGGATTGGAATGCAGTGATGTCAGTAAATGTAAAAGCTCCGTTTTTATTAGCTAAGTATGGTTTTGATATGTTAAGAGAATCGAATGGTACTATAATAAATATATCTTCAGTACATGCAATAACAACAAGTAAAAATATAGGATTATATGCATCAAGTAAAGGTTCATTAGCTGCATTAACAAGAGCAATGGCTTTAGAATATGCAGAATATGGTATACGTGTAAATTGTATATTACCAGGTGCAGTAAATACTGATATGTTAAAACGTGGATTAGCAAGAGATTTATTTAGTAGTAATGGAGATGATACAATAAAAATTCGATTAGAAAATTTAGGTAAGAAACATTGTATAGGTAGAGTAGGAGAGCCAAAAGAAATAGCTGAGATAATTTTATTTTTATCTGATAACAATAGGTCATCTTATATAGTGGGTCAATCAATAGTGGCTGATGGTGGTGCTACTATAAAATTAAGTACGGAATAAATAAAATTGATTAATAATTAATTAATATATATAAATATATAATAATTAAATGTCTCAAATTGAATTAAATGAGAAAATTAAATCAAATAAAATAAAATTAAAAGTATTAAAAAATTCTGATTTAACAAAAATAATAGATAGTTTTTTAGAATGTAGAATATGTAAAAATCTATCATATACAGAGGATGATTTATTAGGTGGTATGTGTGAAGATTGCGTAGAAGGATTATTAAATACAAGCTATGGTGGATTTAATATAAGATATAAATATATTTCTCAATATTAAAATAAAAGATTTAATTGATTTATAAGATACATTAAAGAACTATTATCAGGATGAAATAATTTATTAAAAATAATTGTACTAGGGCCAACAACTTGAATACCATAACTTTCAATAATTTTTTTATTATGATTATGTAAACCATAACATGGAGCTTTAAAATATTTAGGTTTGAATCCAAATGCTTTAGTAAAAATATCAATACCTTCTTTAATGTATTTTCTTGATAATTTATAGGAGAATTCACAATATCCAATATAGCCATTTTTTGTGGTATGAGATACACCATGCAGTGCTAATATTTTATTATTTTTTTTAGCATATTTTTTAATTTTTTTTATCCATTTAGGATATTGTAAGATACTTTTATTTTCTAATTTTGGAATTACAAATAGATATTTACTTTTATCTAAATAAATTTGTGGTGTTTTTTTCATATTTAGAGGATGTAAATCATCAAATGCTGAATCAGTAAATTTTCTAATATAATAAATTATTAAAATCGAATATAATAATATTTTATATCCGTTTTTTTTATTTTTGATTAAATAATAATTGTAAAAAACAAAAAGTATAATTGATATATAAAATAAATTTTTATTTTTGTAACTAAAAGATTCTATAAATATTAAATAATTGAAGAAATATGGTGCTAAAAATCCTATCTTAAAATCATTCATTATATTATTAATTAATATAATAAATATGACGTTTATAGAAAATAAAAATTTTATATTTAGAATACATATGAATACTTGTTTTAATGATTTTAAAAATAAACATAAAGGTAAAAGAGTATTTTTGATTGGAAATGGTCCTTCTTTAGGAAAAACAGATTTAAACTTAATAAAGAATGAATATTCTATTGCTATGAATAGAATTTCTTTAATATATGAAAATACAGATTGGCGTCCAAGTTATTATTTATTTTGTTCAAGTAATTGTGATCATCCTGTATGGGGGAAAGCTTGGACAAATTCAATATTAACTGCAATAAATGAAGAAAAAACGATACCTTTTATATGGAGTAAATATAAGAATACAATAGATAGGGAGAATAAATTAAAAAAAATAAAATGGTTTCATAGTGTATCTGAAAAAAAACCAGATACTGAGGGAAATATTAATCCTATTTGTTTTTCAAACAATATTATTGAAAGAATAGATAAAACAGGTACTACAATGAATGTTGCTTTACAACTAGCAAAACATATGGGATTTTCAGAAATTGTAGTGATAGGTGCGGATTTAGGTTGGAAAGCGGATAATGGAAAAACAAATAGTGATCCAAATCATTTTTGTAAAGATTATAGTGCTGATATACCAGCATATAAATTAAAAAAAATAAATAATCAAATGAGAAATATTCATAAATTAGCGAGAAAAAATTTTGATAATGAAGTGAGAATGTATAATGCTACATTAACTACTAAATTAGATATATATCCTTTAATTAATTACAACAAATTATTATTAGAAAATAAATATGAAGAAAGAAAAGATGAACAAGAAAAATTAAAGTTATATTGGCATAATTTAAATAAGTAATTTTGATTTAAAGGTGAAATTATTGATATATTAAATGTCAAAAGGAGTTATTTATGTTGTTTATGATGCTACAGGCACTAACAAATTTTACAATGAATGCTTATATTCTATAAAAACACTAAAAACTCATAATCCAAATTTACCTATAACAGTTTTTTCAGATATAGATATAAAAAATGAAAATATAGATAATTTAGTTTTAATACCAAGAAATAAAGTTTCATTAAGATGTAAAACTAATTATATGTATAAATCACCATATGATAAAACTTTATTTTTAGATACTGATACTTACATTAATCACAATTTAGATGATATGTTTGAAATTTTAGATAAATACGACATGGCTTTAGCTCATGATTTTTCAAGAAAAAGAAATTATGTAGCTGCAGCAATACCGGAATATGATAAATTACCATATGCATTTAGTGAATTTAACACTGGAGTATTCTTATACAGAAAATCTGATGCTACAAAAAGATTTTTTGATTTATGGGATCATTATTTTAATAAATACAGACATATAATGCCATATGATCAACCCTCTGCAAGAATATCATTTTGGGAATCTGGAGCTAAAATTCATACATTACCATTAGAATATAATAGAAGAAGTAAACAAAATAGACTAAAATCAAAAAGACAAAAAGATGATGGTAAAGTTGGTCCAGAACATTTAAAAACTAGAATATATCATAATCACGGTTTAGTTAATAGGACAGCAGAACAATTTGATAATGAATTTCATTATGTATAATCGATATAAAATAATAATCTTTTAATATTTTATATGAGAATTTTATTTATAGATAATAGAGAAATACATGTTGGATCAAAGCGTGTATTTATTTATAATGTTTATGAAACTTTAAAATTTTTGAACTACAAAGTTAGTTTAAATGAACCGATTACAGATAAATTTCAATGTATTATCTTAGGAAAAAATATGTTAAACAATATAAAAAATATTAAAAATCAAATTAAACATGATTGTATATTAGGAATTGTAAATCCACCAAATGATGATAGAATGTTAGAATTTAAAAATATATTAGATTTTTGTATTCTAGGTTCTATAGAAGAAAGAGATTCATTACTAAAATATGTTAATTCTTGTATTTACTATCCACTTATTGAAACATGGTTTTCTAAAATAAAAGAACATAAAGAAACTGATAAATTAATTATTGGATATCATGGAAACAGGGAACATCTTAAATCATTTATACCTAATTTAAATTGGGCTCTAGAAAAATTCTCACAAACTACAAATATTAAACTTAAAATAATCGCAGGGAATCATAATGATACTGATGATAAATGGTCATTCGGTAGACCAAATATTGAAATCCAAGAAGTTCAATGGAAATATTGGACTTTAGAAAGTGAATTATTAGAATGTGATATTGGTCTTGTACCTAACGTTGTTAATATAACAGATAATCATCGAAATTATTTAATTAATTATTTAGATTCAAATAGTATTAGAGGATATAAAACCGATTATATTATTAGATTTAAAAATAAATCAAATTTAGGAAGATCATTAGTATTTTTTCAACTTGGAATACCAGTTATAGCTGATTTTACACCATGTCATTTTGATATAAAATATGATGAAACTGGATATCTTGCATTATCAAAAGAAGGTTGGCTAGATGCATTAAATAAATTAAAAAATGTAGAAACTAGAAAAAGAATTTCAAATGCAGCTTTAAAAAAATTTAATTTAGAATATAATATTAAAATTCATACTACTAGAATATATAATGAATTAGAATATCTTTTTAAAAATATTTATAAATCTAACTGATAACACAATCACATAATAACGATCTTCTTCTTCTAACTAATCTATTTCTTAATTCATTTCTAATTTCTCTAACACTTCTTCTATTTCTTATTCTTGTTTCAATTATGCTTTCTTGAGTTATTCCATTAATTGTTGTTGAATGAATTAAAATATTATGACCTACCCAAATTTCTTCTACAGGTTCTGGAATTTTTCTAAATGGTGTTCTACATACAGGACATGTATTATATTTTGACATTTTAGAATGACATTCCATACACCAGTAATGTGGGCATTTTCCATAATACAAATCTTCTTTCATTTCATAACATATTGGACATTCTAATATTTTACTATCTAATGTAATACTGTCAATTAAAATATCTTCTATTGACATTAGATTATTTGTTGCCATTTAATATAACCTATATTTTTAATTTAAATGATTATTGTATTATAATCATTATATGTATTTCAATGTACAAAAAAAAGATGAAACTACTCATATTGTATCTGGAAAAGAAGTAACAAAAGATACTTATTTAGAATTATCAAAAAATGCATCAGAATGTAATCATGATAAATACTTTGAAAATTTAGAAAAAAATTTTGAATTTAAACATCAAAATTTAAAATCATTTGTTGATAAATTAGCACTTAAAACTCAAATTGTAATTAAAGAATCAAAAATGTTATATTTGCATGGTTATATTTTATATGCAGCTCTGGATGATTATTTAAAAAATAATCCTGCTGTTGATTTTGTTAACATTGTTGAAACAGGTACTGCAAGAGGATTTTCTGCAGTATGTATGGCAAAAGCATTGCATGATAATAAAAGAGATGGTAAAATTTATACTATTGATGTATTACCAAATGATGAAAAAATGTATTGGAATTGCGTTGAAGATTTTTCTGGACCTAAAACAAGACCTGAGTTATTAAATAAATATGATCATTTATTACAATATATTGAATTTATAAGAGGTGATTCAAAACAAGTTTTAGATATTTTACATGAAAAATATTTTGTACCTCGAGTACATTTTTCATTTTTAGACGCTCAACATACTTACAGTTATTTAAAGCATGAAATGGATTGGGTTAGAGATAGACAAGAAAAAGGAGATGTTATAGTATGTGATGATTACACTACTTATCATACAGGAAGACAACAATATCCTGGTATTATAAGAGCTGTAGATGAATTTGTAGAAGAAAATAAATATAATCAAGAAATTTATTATGGAGACGATGGTGATAAAGAAAGAGGTTATGTTCATCTTGTTAAAAATTAAAATATTTTTGATAATATATTTTAATTTTATTTATTTATATTTTTAGTCAATGCTTCAAATAATCTTTCTGCATAATTTTCTTGAGTATAATTTTTACTAAATTTAATACCTAATTTTACTTTTTCCATTCTTTTATCTTCGTTTTCTAAATAATATTCTATCTTATTTACTATTTCATCATCTGTCATATCATTTGTTACATTTATTACAAATGAATAATCATCTGCATTATCATTTGGTAAATCACCGCATAACGCTGCTTTTCCTACCATTGGTATCTCAATATATTTTCCGTATCTTGATCTAGGTAATCCAGTATCAGTTAATACTATTTTACTTTTATCTATCATTTTCGCCATTTCTATTAAATATCTATCAGTATGAGCATCATTTAAATTATAACCTGGATGTGGATGTTGATAACATCTATATTTTAATTTTAATCGATCTAATAATTTTATGAATCTATTTCTTAATGGATAATGATTACTTATTCTACCTGCTATTGATATATCATATACATAATCAGATCCATAATCTTTAAATACAGTTTTTTCTGCACAATGACCTATGTATACAAATTTTATATGTGGTAATTTTTTAGAAAAATTTTTCACATAAACTTCATAATCATTTAAATGATGACATATAACTAATTGAGAACCACTTTCTATAATTTCTTTTAATGTCCAATTAAAATCGTACATTTCGTTATATCTTATTACTTTTAATGTATTTACAGATTTAAAATCTTTTAATTCTAGTGGTTTGTAGACAATTACTGCGTCAAATTTTTTTTGCATTGAATTTATATTTTCTTGAACTGTTTTATTATTATCATAATTTTCCCAACCTATGCCAGAGTATGTTACATTTGCTAATTTTTCTAATGCTTTTATTCCATGAAATCTTACTCTTGACATTTTTTTAAAGTAAGTATCTTTTTTTACTAAATAAAGAATATTCATATAAATATTAATTCCATTTGTGTTTAAATTAAAGATATATATTATAATCATATATATATGAGAATTTTATTAACTGGAGCTAGTGGTTTCTTGGGAAGACGTTTACGAAGAGAATTAAGGCAAAAAAAACATGACGTATTTTGTTATGACATTACATTAGGATATAATATAATGTATCCTGATCAGATTGAAAATACTATTATAAATTGGAAACCGGATACTGTTATTCATTTAGCTGCATTAGCTGATCTTAATATTTTTAAAGAAAAACCTGAATTTGGACATCAACTCAATGTTGTAGGTACTAGAAATGTATTGAATCTTTGTCAAAAATACAAACTAAGATTGTTATTTGCTTCTACATGTTGTTGCTATGGTAATAATAATATTCATCCATCTGATGAAACATCTCCTTTAGCTCCTACTGAACCTTATGCAAAATCTAAACAAGAATCAGAACTTGAAATTTTAAAAGTTGGATTACCACATTGTTGTATGCGTCTCGCTACATTTTATGGACCAGAAATGAGAGGTGCTTTAGCACCTGCTGTTTTTATTGATAAAGCATGTAAAAATGAAACTATTGAAATACATGGTGATGGTAACCAAACTAGAACTTTAACATATGTTGATGATATTGTTTCTGGTATAATTACTATTGCTGAATCTGAACCAAAATTTACTATCATTAATGTAACTACAGAAGAAACAATTAGTGTTAATAAAATGGTAGAATTAACAAAAATTGTAACTGGAGTAGATGCTAAAACAAAACATGTAGAAGATAGAGATGGACAAATTTATAAAGAACAGATATCAAATAAAAGATTAAAATCATTAGGATGGGAACCTTTATATACAACAGATAAAGGATTTTTACTATCATATGAATATTATAAAACAAATGGAAATAAATGGAATAATTAAAATTAATTTTATATTATTTAAATAATAAGTAATATAAAAATAAATGTCTCAAGATAAAAATAATGTTTTAAATGAAGAAATTGTAATTACACCTTCAAAATCAATAATTCAAAAAGGAGAAGATATATTAGATAACCATGAATTTTATAAAGATTTGTCAGATTTAATGGAAGATAAGAAATTTTCTAATTTTTTTGATAAATATTTTAAAACTATGAGTGATACTAAAGTAACACTAGTATATATGAATTTGTATAAAGAATTTAAAAATAAATACAAGGAATTAAATGATAAAGAACTAGATAAACGTATTAATATTTTCTTAATCTGGAAAATGATGAAAAATAGAGATATTAATAAATTTGCTTTACATACCGTTTTAAATCACATGGATAATCCTAAAAAAGGTAATATTATAGATGAATTTACAAAATTTATAAAAACAGATAATTTAATAGAAAATAAATAATATATGTATTATTATATATGGCAAATTTCAAAGTTAAATTATTTGATTTAGAAAAATATTTAGGTGATATTAAATATAATGAAGGAAATATTGATTCTTATGAATTAACAGGATCTGGAAATAAAAGCGAATGCAGTGTAGATGAATTACAGAAGTCATACTTTGTTGGGTTTACCAACGGAAAAGCAGAAAAATGTCAAGGAAAATCTTCAAGACATTCTAAACATTCTAAATCTCATGATGTCTCACATAGTAAGACAAAAGGTTTTGAAGTTAGAACTTCTGATAATGATAAATTTAAAGGAATGCAAGATTTATATTTAAGAGAATTTAAAAATAAAGGTCATGATGTATCAGATAAAAATTTATTAGATGAAATTTATGGTAAAATCTTCGACAGGGCAATTAAAGCAAAAGGTGCTGATAAGTTAGATAGTATGTATGATGGATATAATACAGTAAAAAGAGGTATTCGTTTGATTAGAACAATGATTGCTTCATCTCATTTTTGCATATCTGATCCTGTCACTTTCAGACCCCATAGAGGACAATTTGGAGCTTGGGATGTCTATATAGATACTCCTTGGGTTGATCTTACTACTCATTATGGTAGTACTAATTATCATATTAATTTAGATAATTTTGTAAAACAAAGAGTTGTTAATAGTCAAATGTTAAATAACTTCGATAAAAAAAATTCACATAACATTTTATTAGTACCTGTTGGTGTACCAGGTCATAGTGTATGTGTTATATTTGAAGGTAATAAAGGTATGAAAACTCAATGTTATTGGGCTGATCCTAATGGACCTGTTGATGTAGAAGGTGAATTTGAAACAAATTGTAATTATGTTAAAGGTCTTTGGAAACAAGCTTGTGAAAAAGCAGGTATTAAATGGATGGATCATTTATTATGTAATGTAAAACCTCAAGGTGGTTCCGCATTAACATACTTTCATTCAGGAGGTTTCTGTGGTGGATTTACAGTTATGTTAGCATTATTAATTGGTCTAAATTCTGATGTTAAATTAGAAAAAATTAGAGAATACTTACAATATAGAATTAAACAATGGGAGAACCATGCATCTTCTAAAGATAAAAGAAATCAAACACAAAAATCTAAAGATAATATTTTGCAAGTGCAAAAAATGTTTGAATGGGTAGAAAAAAATGGAAAAAAATGGAATCTTAAACTAAATCCAGCATATTCTGTTCCTGCTCCAGCTTCATTTGATAAAGATTGGCCTATTAATTTAAAAACTTTTAATGAGTTTAAAAAAGGTATTAGAGTTTTTAAAGAAAATAAACTAACTGATGAAGAAAAAAATTCATTTATTAGAGAAATTGCTAGAGCACTTGATACAGATTCTCATACTGCTGATCTTGCTCATTTTAGAAAAGGTATGCTTAAAGCTATGGGTGATCATACACCATTAAATTGGATGGAATGTCATATTTTACTCTTCTTAGAATTTATTTATGAATGGTATGAAAAATTTGAACCTTTTACACTTATTGATATCCCACAAGCAGAAAAGCAAAAAATAGTACCTCCTAAGGCTGGAGACATAGACACTAAATCTTCAAATCAAATTGCAGGTGCTAAAGATAAAAAATCTCTAAAAGCATTTAATGAAAAATATGATTATAGAAGTGAATATCTTAAAAAATGTGGAAAAGAATCATATAATCAAGCAGCAAAAGAAGGTTTACTTTACGATGTTAAACAAAATACAAATATTGTTGATATGTATTGATTTACCCCATGCAAGGGAATGGTTTAGAACACGTTATCTAATTTTTATTAATTTTTTAATAAAAATTGACATATATTATACTCTATGTTTTTCTTTTAATTCTTCATATAAACATTCTCCATATTTCTTATCTTTATCAAAATTATTACATCTCCAAACTTCATTCCATAAATGAATACCATACATTTCTTCTGGAATATCTTTTAATCTCAATATTACTTCTTTATTATATTTTTTATTTCGATCTATTAATGAATTTGTATCAGCCCATGAACAAGAACATATACCTTTCCAAGGTAATACATATTTTTCTAATTTATTTCTAAAAATTACTTCCTGCACTGTTTTAGGTCCAGATGACCATGTTATTTCACCAGATAAAATCATTTGTTTATGTCTACGTTGTATTATCATACCTTGAAAAGCTGCTTGACTATCTTTTGGACATTTTATGATTCCTGCATTTATTACTTGTCTTTGATAATCTTCTGAAGGTTCCGATGTAAATACATAATCCTCCTTAAAATCAAATTTTTTAACACAAACTAAATCTGTATCAACCCAATAACCTCCCTTTTTATATAACATCGTAAAACGAAATAAATTACTAAAAGCAGATACAGATCCTGACTTGTATCTATAAATCTCTGATGCTGGTAAAATTTCATTACCATCTTTTACAATTACACCTTTTGGTATATTATCTACTTTATTATAAGTATATAAATGAAATTCATGCCCGAAATCTATAAATGATTTTATACATAAATATTCCATATTACTTAATCTAGGACCTATCCATAAACTTTGTATTATTTCAGAATTCATATATATATATAACTTATTAATCACTTTTTATGTGAAAATTGAAATTATATTTATTAATATTTATTTAAAAATTAAAAATGAGTGTAAAAACATTACAAAATTATGCATTATCAAGTTCTCTTGATGCTATAAAAAACTTATTTGCTAAATTTAAAGAAGAGAAATTATT
>Ga0163109_10003662_pt1 | contig 11751 bp, 11 predicted proteins | sample CRUFie1St13metaG_FD_108704 | JGI IMG/M metagenome (GOLD analysis project Ga0163109, IMG submission 108704) | Marine microbial communities from the Costa Rica Dome - CRUD Field 142mm St13 metaG | ecosystem: Environmental > Aquatic > Marine > Oceanic > Photic zone | place: Costa Rica: the Eastern... | reverse complement strand
GATGACCGTTGACTATCCTATTTTCACAATCTACAACAATAGGAGTATATTGTCCTACTACAATGCGATCAACTTGCCTTTTAAAGTTCTCTATTACACGTTGTTTTTGTACAGGAACTACTTTATCAATAGGTAGTAAAATAAATTCATGATCTACGTACTGTAAATCATGTGATTTAATTTGCGGAAGCTGTGATCTTTCATAATTTTCATTGCGTTTTTTACGGCCTGCACAATGAGCTTTTTGTGAAAATCCTTTTGGATTAGAGCAGTTGATACTTTTCTTGTATTTTGCACTCCATTTTTCTTTTACTGGTTGTGTCATATGAGCTTGTATGTTTCTAGCAGTTCTTTCAAATTTGTGATCTTTGTGTTTGAATCCTACGCCCCCTGCTGATTCCCATTTCTGTATGTTTACTCCATAGTCATCTATCAATATATTAGGAGTTCCATCGGACTGTGTAGCAAACTTTGCTTTGTCAAAAGTTATTATGACATCTTCAGGCGGAAAAAATTTTAAATTGTTTTCTATCCATTCACGTTTGTGCGGTTCTGATTTAGGATCATCGGGTAAAGGAGAACTTAAAATTTTATAAGATCCTTTAATATTTTTTACTAAATTTAAAAGATTCTTAGCATTATTAGTCATAGGTAAATTAAGCCAAAAATCTTCTGTATCTCTTATTTTTTGTAGTGCAGGACCTATGTCAGTAATCTTACGCCAATCTTTGCCTACAAGTTTTTTCCAGTCTCCAAAAAAGTCTGCTAAAACTCCATCCATATCAACGAATATTTCACTTGATTTTGCAATCTCATCTACAGTTGCTTCCTCTATATCGTCTTTTTTACCAAGCACTGCTTTTCCTGTTTGCCAACCAGCAGTCATACCTCCGACAAGTTTCATTAGATCTACAACTTCTGCATATCCTGCACCTGGAGGTAATCTTTTCATAAATTCACTCATTATTGCTTTGGCTCTTTTGACACCTTTTTTCTTAGCTAAAGCCGTAAAAGCCGCCGCTATCAAAGGCCAAAATTGGATAGCTTCATTTAAATTTTGTTTATTTTCTGCAAGTCCTAAATTAAAAAGCACATTTGTTTTTTTACCTTTAACTTTCTTAGAAAGTGTTGGCGGCCTTCCGTCTTTGTCTACCTTGAAGCCAAACTTGCGAGCTTGTTTTGGAATTTCATTTGTACCGACATCAACTGTTGTGTTTACGCCTTTTACAATTCTTCCAAACTCAAATAATAGATCATTAACTTTCATTTCCATCTAACCTATTGTTTATTACTTGCCAGTTTACAATCTTGAATACATTTTGTAAATATCTTTTCTTCGCATCTTTTGCAGGAGTGTAATCAGAAAAACTATGCTCCCACATATCTATAGGCATTAATATTTCTGTTTTATAACTTTGATTAGGCGTAGTTTTTATTTCTCCAGTTTTAGACATGTATACCCATCCACTACCTTGGATTGACATTGCTTTTTCAATTATTAAATCTTTAAAAATTTTAAAATTTTCGTGTTTATCTTCTATTAATTCCTTTATATTGCCTACAGGATTATTTGAACTTTTAGGTTTTTGTAATTGAGACCACCATAAGTTATGTAGTTTTGCACCTCCATAATTAAATTTACTGTCGCCTTCATTTTTATTATATCTATTTACATATCCTTTTGTAAGTACATTATAATGATAGTCTACATTGTCTTTAGAAAGCACAGGCGACAAATCACCTAGATTGTAAGGTAACTTTGTAGCTTCTAACTTATTTTCTTTAGCTTCAAAAAGTTGTCTTACTAACATTTTTTTCTTCCTCTAAACTGAACTGGCCAGTCATATATGGTTTTGAGAACCAAATTTTAAACCAGTCTTTATCACCAGGTTTTATTCCTAAACGTTTTTCTTTTGCTTTCAACTCTGCGGCAGTAAGTGATGGATTTTCATCAATAACATATTCAGTATAACCCTTAAATTCATTTATGCCAGCTAGACGTTTTAAAGTATCTATATCCATTACAATTCTTTGCCTAATATTTTTGCTGTATATCCAGGAGTCACGTTTGGTTTTATCACTTGTCCTTTAGCACCCGAAGCCTTTGTCATCATACCCATTGCCGTGCTTAACATTATCTTTAAATCTGCATTTTGTTTACGAAATAACTTGTAATGATCACTGTGCAAAGCATCTTTGCCTTTCAAACCATCTTTAGCAGCTTTAGCTCTATACTCATTGCGTAGCTCTTGTATTTTTGCTTGTACAAGATTACTTAATTTTTCATAATTTTTGTTGCTTATGCCGCCTAATTGTTTATAAATTTCATTAGCATCTTTCTTTGCATTAGGTTTTACAGCTAAAACCTTACTGATATCACCGCCATAGTTTCTATCATAGTCTACAACAGGTATTTCTACAGCTTCATTTTTTTTCTTTTTAGCCATGTTTGTAGCAATAGCATAAACAGCACCTTCAGGATCCATACCTTTGTCTCTTGCCCAACTTGCTATACTTTTTTTAGCTTTAGGCTTATCCATTATTTTGTCTGCTGTCTTATCTCTATTTTTAATTTCAGATTTGCTTAATTCTCTTTCTGCGACATCTGTCAACCCCATGCCTTGTCTAACTGCTTTAAACATTTCGTTAGCTAACTCCTGTTGCGGCACTCCTTGTTTAAAACTTTCAAAATCGTCATCTGCTGCCGCCTGACGCATTTTACTTGCACTCATTCCTTCGGCACCATCTGCATCAGGATCTCTCTCACCAGCACTGATAACTTCTATATTTTTGAATGTGTAATCTTTACCGTTGTATTTGTTTATAAGCTCATTAAAACTTTCTACTCTATCTGATCCTGCAACATAAATTAGATCAGTGTACCCCATAGTTTCTATTTTTTGTAGTGCTTGAATGATTGTTTTAACTTCAGGATTCCCTATTGTAACATTAGGAAAAAAGAATTTAGCATAACGCAATTTATCTTGAAAAGATAACGGATCTGTTTTTGGTTTTTGGCTTTGACTTAAGAATACATAATGATCACCGGGTTGTGATTTGATCGCATCTATGAGTTTTGCATGACCTATAGTTGGAGGATTCATCCTTCCAAATGCCATCACCGCAGTTCTGCGTGGTTCTTCAAAAAGCTGTCTTAGCCTCACGCATATTCTCCCTTTTCAATCTCTTTGATTTCTTCACTGTAAATTTTATCACAAAGAGCGGTTCTATGATCTTGTTTGAAAACTTCGTCTGGCATTTTCGCAATGTTATATTTTCTACAATATGAATTTATTCCTTTGTTTACCATCGGCATAATAATTAATTTTGGATCAAAACTTTTTGTTCCTTTATGTAGATTAGCCATTCTACTCATAGCAGGAAAATATTCTTGTCTATAAAAATCCTTGTCATTTCGCATATGTACATGAGCGTCATCTACAATATCATAATCAATCTTTGGTTGCATCTTTATGCCTGCAAGCTCTATAAGTCTATTTTGATCTGTCATGTCTACACTATCTTTCATATCATTTTTTCTTTTAGGATCATACTGCTCGCCATCCCATTTCATAGGCTTACCACCTTTTGGATTATAGTATGTTATTTTGCCATTTTTGATTATTCCTGCTGGATGCACCATTTCTTTTGACTTGGCAATTTTGCCATCTATACCAGTATAAGTTTCTAACTCTTTTTTAAGTTTTTTATATTCTGGTGATTGAGTATATCCAAAACCATCTGACTTGTCACCAAGTGCGTCCATTTTATTCTCAATTTTTTCCTTTTCAGCACGTAATTTTTTAGTTTCGTCGGTTGCTCTCATTACTTTAGCAAATCTAGTTGTACTACCACCTCCTGATGTTGTTGTAGTTGTGCTTGATCCTCCTGTTCTTGTAACAGTGCTTGTGCTTGAACTAGTAGAAGAACTTTGAGTGTTACCACTCATGCCTTGTGCTTTTGCTTTAATTCTATTAAATGTACTGTCAAAGTCGTCGTCATCACCTGTCCCTACATTTGCACGTTTTGCCATAGCGTCTGCTTCGTCTTTGTCTATCTCTACTTCTTTTCCTGTCTTTGGATCTTTTTTATAGTACTTTCTTACACTTTTCTGAGGCTTAGGCTTTTCTCTTTTGGCAGGTTTATCAGGTATGTTTTTAATTCCCGCATCTTGTAGAGCTTGTAAAGTTTTATCTCTATTAAGGAAAACTTGATAGTAACGGCTATCTTTTACTGCATCAATAATTCCTTGTAATTCTTTTTGCTCTGCAGAACTAAGTTGTTCATGCAACATTTTACCCAAAGTGCTTTTGAAATCTATACCTGCCTGTATAGGTTGCCCTGCTCGTGCTTTTTTTAGTAATGCATTTAGTCTTTTATTAATATCATTTCTTGTCATCTCCTTTCCATTCACATTGAAAGTTTTGTCTGATTTTTTATCAGTAGGAGATGCTTTAGTACCATCAGGATCTGTTTGCGTTGTATTGCTTTGTGCAGGTGCATCTTTTGCAGGTTCTGTTGTTTGAGACTTTGGCTCAGCTGTTTTAGCATTGTCTTGTGGTTCTGCTGTGGTGCTTTGGTCTTGTGGTTCTGCTGGGGTGCTTTGGTCTTGTGGAGCAGGTGATGCAGGTTGTTTCCCACCAACTATTTTTGCACCAGTTCTTTTACCGTCTCCTTGCATATATGCTTCAAGATCTTTTGGATTGCCATAACCACGTACAACAGTACCATCTTCTTGTGGAATATCTACGTAAGGAGTAGGATATTTTGCCTTCATTTTAGCTACATTAAAATTTGTTGTATCTCCACCCTTTTGTATAAATTTTTCATCACTTACTTTTGGTGAGGCAGCAGGAGTTTGTGCTTGAGTGTTTTGTTGTGCCGGAGCAGTCGCATCACTAGCACCTGCTTGTGCAGTTGCATCTGTAGCCCCGTCAGTTCCTTGTGTAGTTGGTGTTGGAGTTGTTTTAGGTATACCATCTTTGTCGTTAGCGGTGGCGGCTGTATTTGTTGCTTGTGGCGGTGTCTGAGTTGTAGCGGCAGGTTTTTGTCCTGCACCAAATGCCGCTTCTGGAGGCTTTGATGCATCTGATGGGGCCGCATTTGCTGTAGCATTGGCTGTACCGTCAACACCTGCATTAGGATTATTTTGTTGTGCTTGTCCTTGTGCCGCAGGCTGTGTGGCAGGTTGTGTCTGAGCGGCTCCTGCACTTTGCATTGCTTTTAGTGTTGCTGGTCCTGCATCTCCATCTACACCTAATCCAGTTTTTTGTTGGAAAGCTCTAACTGCATTTGCAGTTCCCTTACCGTACACTCCATCTTCAGCACCTGCTTTGTACCCGTTTGCATTTAACCATTTTTGTAATTCTACAACTTCAGGAGTTTTGTTTTTTCCATAGCCGCTTTTTTTCCAAAGACTTTGGTCTGTAGAAACATTAACTTCGAGAAGTATTTCTCTCCAAGCTACCATTTTCTACAACTCCAGTACCTGGCTTTTGTTCTTGGTCCTGGATTATCACAGTTATGTCTTGCACGAAAACTTCTGCGTCTTGCAGGATTTGATTTTTTAATTTTCATGTTAGGATCACCAAAATTTACTTTTTTAATATTTTTAGTTTTAGGATCTCTCACATATACTTTGAATTTTTTGACATCGCCACGCATTGGCTTGCCTAATTTTACTTTACGTCCTTGGTACTCAGCTTCGTCAAGATCTTCATCATCTTCGTTGAACCACATGACTCCGTATTCTTCAAAAAAATCATCACCGTCATAAGTTTCTTCAGATAAATCATTTTCTTCTTCAGTTGAAATTTCTATATCAAAATCTTCAAAACCTTCAGCAAAAAGATAAGCACTTAATTTATCAGCATATGTATCTGCCTCATTGTTAGTAAGTTCTCTGTCTAAAGGAATTTCTATTACTCTAGCACCTTGTTCTGATTCTAGTAAATTGTATTGAGGAAAAATTGATTCGTCTAAACTTTCATTTAAACTATCGTTTTGTTCATATACAATTCTTACAAAATGGTTCACTTTATTCTCCTTAATGGTTAAGTAATATATTGTTGACAGTTCCGTCTGTCCAATCTGATATATAAATCCTAACCCAAACAAAATTTCCTGTCATATTTTTAACAAATCCACCTGTTGCGTTTGTATCATCAACAGAAGTACTTTCGTGTTCTGTTGTAGAAATAGTAAACCAATCTGCATCAGCAGGATCAACTGCTAACGTAGCTTGTGCAACTATTTTACCTATAAAGCCATTAACATTATATTGGAGACTATGCAAACCATCATCTCTTCCATAATATCCATCACCTTTTAACTTATCAGATGTACGTGTCTCAGTCGTGCTGTCACCAGGATGTGTCAGTTGTGACTGGTTTACTGAATTAACTACAAAATTAAATATTTCACTACTTGCTGGCATAATGTTATTTATCTATGTTTTGCCTGCAAACTAGTTTATCTATTCTACTAAAACAGTTGCCAGCCATAAGATTGCATAACATTAATATACTATCGTCTTTTAAATAACAAATTCTACCCGATACCCAGCCGTTTGTTTTGATGTCTTTTAGAGCTGTGTTAGATATCTTTACCTTTGTTTTATTTTTTTCACACCATGTTGCAAATGATAAAGGTACTTTATTGTAGTTAAATGTACATTTGTATCCCCATTTAGGATTATTTACAATAATTGTATTGATGTTATTTTTTAAAAATTCTACAGTAGATGGGTCAGGTTCATAAAACTCTACTGCACATTTAATTTTCTTTTCTATATTTTGTAGCCAATTTTTATTATTACTGTATATATTAAAATGTGTACCTTCTACTCTTAATTTATACTCTTCATTTGTATTAGAAAATTCCTTAAAAAATGTTTTTACATCATTAAATGAATCAGTGCTTATTTGTTTATGCTTCATCTTCTCTTTTAGGTATAATGGTATACCTTCAAGATAGTTACGTTGCATATTGTCTATTACCGATTTAGCAAATCGTAGATTTTTATTCCTAAAAATAGACGTCATAGGATTGACACAATTAAGTGAATACAAATATTTGTTGTAAAAAAGTTTTTTAGTTTGCTGTTTCTTCAATTTTTACCTTTTTAAAAGAAAGTTGTAAAGTATCGTCTTTGACTATAATTTTACAGTCGCCGCCTTTTTTAAGTTCTCCAAACAACATGGCTCTTGATAAAGGTTTCTTAATATCTCTGTCAATTACACGTTGTAAAGGTCTTGCACCCATCTTAGGATCATATCCTTTATCTACTAAGTAATCTAGTGCTTCATTATCTAAAGTGATATTGATATTTTTGTCTTTTATTTGCTCCTTTAAAGTTACTAAAAATTTGCCTACAATTTTCATCATAGTCTCTTTACTTAATTTACCAAAAGTAATTACGCCATCTAATCTATTTCTAAATTCTGGTGCAAAAAACCTTTTTAGTTCTGTATCTTCATAATCGTAATCATCTTCTGCTCCAAAACCAATTGTATCTTTTTCAGCTTGCTCTGCTCCTAAGTTAGTAGTAAGAATTACAATAGTATTTCTTGCATCAGCTTCCTTACCGTTAGAACCTGTAACAGTGCCGTTGTCCATAATTTGTAAAAGGATTTGTGATACATCAGGATGTGCTTTTTCAATTTCATCTAAAAGTAACACGCAGTTAGGATTTTCCTGTAGTTTTGTAATTAACAAGCCGTTATTTTCTTCATAACCAACATATCCTGGAGGTGATCCTATAAACTTAGCTACAGCATGTTTTTCTTGGTATTCACTCATGTCAAATCTTACAAGTTTTACACCCAAGTGTTGTGCGAGTTGTTTTGCAGTTTCTGTTTTACCTGTACCTGTTGGCCCCATAAAAATAAAACTTCCTATAGGTTTATCTTGATCTTTTAATCCAGCTTGTGCAACAAGTATCTTATCAACAATATCAGCTACTGCTTTATCTTGACCGTACACACTTCCTGTAATATTTTTTTCTAAATTAGCAAGATTTTCTGTTTCTTTTTCTGCTACTTGTTCTGCTGGTAAGTTAACAATTTTTGCTAATTCAAACTGAATGCCTTTTTCGTTGACAATTTTTTTCTTTGTGTTTGCCTTCAAATTAAATCTAGAACATGCAAGATCTATTAAGTCGATAGCTTTGTCTGGAAGTTTTTTATCACTTTGATACTTTACACTTAATTTAATCGCAGTATCAATTGCATCGTCAGTGATAGTAGTTTTATGGAATTCCTCATAGTATTTCTTGATTCCGTTTAATATATCTAAAGTTACCTCTGGACTTGGCTCATCTACAGTTACACGTTGAAATCTACGCATTAAGGCACGATCTTTTTCAAAATATTTTCTATATTCTTCCCAAGTAGTGCTTGCTACTACTTTGATATTTCCTTTACTTAAAGCAGGTTTAAGCATATTTGCAAGATCATTAGAATTTGGGCCGCCACCTGCGCCAGCGCCACTTATCATATGAGCTTCGTCAATAAACATAATTGTTTTACCTTTTCCACGTAATCCTGCTAAAACAAGTTTGAAACGTTCTTCAAAATCTCCTCGATACTTTGAACCGGCTAATAACGAACCTATATCAAGATTATAAACATTATATTCTTTTAAAAATTCTGGCACTGTTTCATTTACAATATTCCAGGCTAAACCTTCTGCAATAGCAGTTTTACCAACACCAGGATCACCTACAAGTAATACATTATTTTTATTACGTCTACCCAATGCCAATGCAATACTATCTAATTCATCATTACGGCCAATTACTGGATCAATTTTATTTTTCTTAACTTGTTGATTTAAATCAGTGGTAAATGCACGTAATGCTCTTTGCGCCTGTCCAGACATTTCTTCTTCGTTAATGTCATACTCTAATTCGTTGCTTAGATATTCATTGAGTTTATCTTTTTCTACTCCGCCCTTTTCTAGCAAAAAGTTTGCAATAGACTTTTTTTCTGCTAAAACACTTAGCACTACATCTTGCAAGTCTATGTGTGATCGTCCACTAAATAAAGTTTGCGTGAATGCACGATTCAAAACTCTTTCTACAGTTTGTGTCTTTTTTGGCTTTTGTTTTGCATTTGTATATTCAATAACAATATCATCACATGCTGTTTTAAGATGATGCTCAAGATTTGTTTTTATGTAGTCTACATCTGCTCCATATCCTTTTAGCAAATTATACAGTGATTCGCTACATAGGATACTAAACAATAGATGTTCAACAGTAACATACTCATGATTTAACTGTCTTGCGTCTTTTATAGCTTTTTCAAAAACAAGTTTTAAATCTTCGCTCGGTTCTACCATTTATTTTTTTCCTTTATTAATACTTTATACATTATACATATTTTACACATAAATGCAAGTTATTTGGTAATATCTCTTCGTATTTTGTTTATAATCCTCATTTGATCGTCATTAAGTTTTGGCATTGTAATTCCAACCTCAACAAATAATGTTCCCCTATTATTAGATCTTACTACAGGAGCACCATGTCCTGGAATACTAAAAGTTGTATTTGGTTTTGTGCCAGCTGGTATATTTAAACTTATTCTTTTTCCTTCCGGTGTATTTACTTCTATACTTGTTCCAGTTAAAAGATCTAATAATCCAACATTAAGTTTAGTCCATAAATTTTGTCTATCTCTACGCCAATTGTTAGGCATTTTTATTCGAAGAGTTACAATTAAATCTCCTCTTGGCAATCCTACAATACTGTCGTCGCCGTAACCTGTAAATTTTACATTATCATTATCTTGCATACCTGCTGGAATTTTGACATCAATTATTTCAGTTCGTCCATTTGGTAGTTTATATGAAAGTGTAGCACCTGTGCCTGTGAATACTTCTTTGAAGTCTAATGTGTAATGAATTCTAATATCTTTGTTCTTTGTAGGCCTACGTTGTTGATTGAAATTAAATCCAAAATTAGCACCGTCACCAAACATTTGGGAAAATATATCGCCCATATTTCCTGCATCAAAATGGTAATTGTTTGTTTGGTTTACACGTTGAGGATCAGCAGTGCCGTACTGATCATACATTTGTCTTTTTTGATTATCACTTAAAACTTGATATGCTTCATTTACCTGCTTAAATTTTTCAGGATCTCCACCTTTATCAGGATGGAATTGCATCGCTTTTTTTTTGAAAGCAGATTTTAAATCTTTGTCAGACGCATTACGTGGTACACCCAGAAGTTCATAGTAGTCCATACTACTACTTATTTAGAGTGTTACTACGTTACCTTCAATTAGGCGTTGCCTATTTTTTAAGTGTGCTTCTTGGATATCTGCTTTAGATTGTCCGTGATATGGCACAGCATGTCCTTCTTTAATAAGAGATTCAGTAAGTGTGCTCCAGCGATCATAAGCAGGAAAATAAATTTTGAAGTCTCCTAAAATCCTTCCAAACTTACCTTTTTTGTCTTCTCCTGATTTATCTATTTCAGTTTTCAAAACCTGCATAGATCCTATTGGCAACAGTTCTTTTACTCTATCTTTAGCTGCTAAACCAAAAACCTTTTCTTCTTTGTCTCTAGTTCTTGATTCCGGAGTATCGATGCCAATTACTCTAACACGCTCTTTGTGCATCCATACTCCAAATCCTAAATCTATATCAACATCGACAGTATCACCATCTACTACTCTTAATATTTTACATCTATATTCGTACATATTATTTCCTATTTGCTAAAGGATTATCCAGAGCTCTTTGAAGTTGTCTTTCCATATCAGATTCTAAGTCTTTAATCTTTCCTTCTAAAAGTTCTTTAGTTGAAGAGTTTTCTCTTATTAACATATCTTTTTGTGCAACATATTGGTTGAGTAAATCATCTCTCTTAGTATCAAATCTTGTTTCAGCATCATCAATTAAAGTTCTTGTTTTTGTTTCTACTTCATTAATGTCATCTTCAACTTTATCAATAATTTTTTCTAAACGCACTATGTCATCTCTCAAGCCATTTTTAATGTCTCTTGAATAATCTAAAGCCTCATCTAACTTTGTATTTATAACATCCATACGTGCATTTACTTTACCTGTGTCAATGTTTGCAATTATTTGTTTCATATCTGTATAGTCTTTATAAAATTCAAATCCTGCCCAAAGTCCACCACCTAACATTGATACAAGTGGTATAATCATAAGGAGTTTACTTCCTGTAAGTTTTACTCCACCATATTCGATCTCAGCCATATTACCCTCCTATTTGTATTGTAAATCTTCCATTGCACCAAACTTTGGATCGTTTAGAAACCATCTACTGAAATGATGATCAACTACCGGTTTTGGTGGATAGAAGTTTGCTAAGTCCATTGTCTCTTTATCATTGTAATCAAATCCTGGCACAAAAGAGATCAGTGCCAAAAGTTGTCTTTGAACTAACATTTGTTGTTCTATAGTAACTGCTTCTTCTATTTTCTTAGTTAGTTCAATTGCTTTTTTTGCAATAAGCATTCTCATCTTATCGTTTCTACTAGTAGTATCTTTTTTCTTTTCAATAGTTTTTTCTTTTGTTTCAGATTTGAGTTGTGCAATTTCTTTTTCTATATCATCTTCTTGATCAGTTTTGCCTCCTATAGATCCATCTTTCTCGCCAGGCGTTGCATTTTTTTCTTTACTAGGTTTTTTATCCTTTTGCTTTTTATCTTTGTCCTCTGCCAATTCTACATCTTCGTCACTTTCTTGTTTTTCTTTTTCTTTTTCTTTTTCTTT
>Ga0163109_10003661_pt1 | contig 11754 bp, 3 predicted proteins | sample CRUFie1St13metaG_FD_108704 | JGI IMG/M metagenome (GOLD analysis project Ga0163109, IMG submission 108704) | Marine microbial communities from the Costa Rica Dome - CRUD Field 142mm St13 metaG | ecosystem: Environmental > Aquatic > Marine > Oceanic > Photic zone | place: Costa Rica: the Eastern... | reverse complement strand
TGGTTATAATAACGGCACATACGATAACGTTGCTATCAATGGCGACGGTACTGGTGGTCGTGTTTCCATCGTTGTTGATGGTGGTAAGATTATTTCTGCTACTGTTACTTCTGGTGGTACTGGTTATACCTTTGGTAAAATCAGTGTAGATAGCATTACTGGTATTGGTACTGGTTCTGGTGGACAGGTTGATGTCATCATTCCTCCGCCAGGTGGTCATGGTGCTGATGCAGTTGTTGAGATTGGTGCGTTCCGTGTCATGATCAACGCTAAACTTTCATATGATGAAGGTGCAGGTGACTTCCCGATTGATAACGACTATCGTCGTATTGGTCTTATCACTAATCCTCTAAAATTTGGTACGGCAGAATTGATTTCTGACTTGACGGTTTCTGCTACTAAGGCAGTTATCTTCTCGCCAACGTTCCAAGGTAACTATGTTCCTGATGAAATTATCACTCAAACTAGAGTTGTTGGTGGTACGAACGTTACTGCTCGTGCGAGAGTTATCTCGTGGAACCCCACCACCAAAGTCTTGAAGTATTACCAAAACGCTACCGATGGTATTTTCCCTGAGGTAACTGGTACTCAAAATGAATTTGACGGTTCCAATGTTATTAATGGTGCAACATCTGGTGCCGCTGGTCAACCTGATGTTAACTTCCCCGCAGTTCCAAACTCATCCTCTAGGACTATCAACAATACCGAATATGACTTAGGTATGAGATTCAATAGTGGATATGCGAAACCCGAAATCGAATCAAACAGCGGTGACGTTGTTTACATAGATAATAGGAGAGCAATTAGTCGTGCAAACGACCAAGTAGAAGATATTAAAATCGTCATCGAATTCTAATGGCACAAAACACTAATTTAAACGTCACACCTTACTACGACGATTTCGATAAGGATAAGAATTTTTATCGAGTGCTGTTCCGACCTGGTTTTCCAATTCAGGCAAGAGAACTCAGCACAATGCAGAGTATTTTGCAGAATCAGGTAGAAGGAATCGGTACGCACTTGTTCAAAGATGGTGCGATGGTTATTCCTGGTCAGGTGGGTTATGACCTGAACGTTCAAGCAATTCTTCTACAAGAATCTTTCCTTGGTAGCGATGTTGAAACATACAGAACTCAATTAGATGGTGCCATTATTGAGGGTCTGACAACTGGTGTTAAGGCGAAGGTTCTCTACAGTATTTCTGCTTCTACTTCAGAAAGAGGATACATTACTCTCTACGTTAAATATATTGATTCTGGTGACACTACTTCAGAATCTAGTCTTAATACATTCCAAATCAATGAACAGTTGATTGCAAATAAGGAGATTACTTTCGGTTCTACACTGATTGAGATTGGTACTCCCTTTGCTCAACTTCTCCCTGTAAACGCTACTGCTGTTGGTTCTACAGCATATATCAGTGAAGGTGTTTACTATATTAGAGGACACTTTGTAAATGTCCCCACAAGTTATCTCATTCTGAACCAGTATGACAGTAATCCTTCTTACAGAGTTGGATTGGAGATTCTGGAGTCTATTATCACTCCTGAAGACGACGAATCCCTTAATGATAATGCTGCTGGTACATCAAACTATTCTGCGCCAGGTGCCCATAGATTTAAGATTAGCACACAGTTCGTCAAGAGATTAATTTCAGACGAAGCAGATAAAGACTTTATTGAATTACTTAGAATTAATAACAGCAGAGTAGAAAACTTTGTTGAAAGAACAGAATATAGCGAGCTTGAGAAATCAATGGCTCGTCGTACATTTGAAGAATCTGGTGATTACGTTGTAGATACTTTTGATGTCACTGCTCGTGAACATCTTAATGATGGTTTCAATGCTGGTGTATACAATAGTGGTGATACATCCACTGATGGTAACGAAGCACAAGAAGGAAAACTTGCAATCGAAGTTTCTCCTGGTACTGCATATGTTAGGGGTTACAGAACTGAATTCATCACACCTCAGTATGTTGATGTAGATAAACCAAGAGATTTTGATAGCAGACAAAACGGTATTATCAACTTTAACCTTGGTAACTTTGTTAAGGTTTACGATGTATATGGTTGGCCAGAAGTTTCTGGTGATGGTGTCGGTGATGCATATCAGATTCTTGATCTGTATGATGACTTTGCAGCAAACACAACCAATGCTGTGAAATCTGGTGCTAATAGAATTGGTAGATGTAGAACTGTACAATTACAGAAATCCACTACTGCTCTTGCTGCAACATCTCCCTTTGGTATCAACCCCACTGTTGCTGGTGGTGTATATGATCTTTGGTTGTATGATGTTCAGATGTTCACTGTATTGAACATTGCAAATGCTGTAACACCATATACAGTAGGTACTAGAATTGTAGGTAAGACATCTGGTGCTGCAGGATATATTGCAGATACTGGTAATAATACACACTATGTTTGGATTGAACAAGTCACAGGTACTTTCTCTAACGGTGAACTTCTTCAAATTAATGGTAGAGATGTTGGTACATTAGAAGCAGCATGGTCTTATCAGTTAAGTGATACTAGATCTGCTTTTGGTCTTGATGGTTCTAGTAATATTAGATTTGGTTGTAACTGGATCTTGAATGATTCTAGACCTATCGAAGCATCAACTATTGAAGTTGATCAGGCAACTGATGATGAATTGACTGGTTTCCGTACTAGATTTGAGAAAGACCTCAGACCTGGTGATATTGTTACTCCTACATTATCAAGTTTTGAGGGTGCTAATACTCTTCGTGTTAAGAGAGTTGTTCCTACTGCTATTGCTACAACCGCATCAAACAAGAAAGCAACTGTAGGATCTGCAGATATTATCTTCAATTTTGCTGATCAAACTGCAGCGTTAGATCAATCATTGATGATTAACACTGTTAATGATGGTGATTATTCTGAGATGGTAAGGATGCGTCCTTTCATCTTCCAAAAAGATTATCAAAACGGAGAACTTTCGTTTGACCTTCCTGAAGACGTAATGAAGTCTCTGGATGATGAATCGTTCTTTGTTTACAGAAACTTTGCATCTAAGACTGTAACAACTGGTTCTATTACATTCACTGTACCTGAAACTGAGTCTTTTGCTGCTCTGTCTTCTGACAATTATATTCTGACTGTTATCGCTAATGGTGGTTCTGGTACATATTCCAATGGTCAAAACATTGATGTTCAAGCAGAAGTAGATGGTGGTAACTTAACTGCAACTTTCGGTGCAAATAATCAGTCATTTACAGTTGCTGGTCTTGGTAACGTTGCGACTGTTACTCTGACTGCACTTGTTTCTAAGAACACCGTTGCTAAGAAACTTAAGACCGCATCTAAGATGCAGGCACTTAAGGTATTCAAATCTGATCAAGATTTAACTAATCAACCTACAGGTCTTACTTATAGTGCTCTTTATGGTACTAGAGTACAAGACGAAGAAATCTCATTTGGTGTTAACGACGTTTATAGAGTACATGCAATCTATGAGTCATTTGATGACAATGATGCATCTGCTCCTTATGTCGTTCTTACTGAATCGGTCTTCTTTGCAGCAGGTACGTTGATTGTTGGTAAGACTTCTGGTGCTAGAGGTCGTGTCATTTCATTCCAAAACGCAGATCTTAAACTCTACTATGTTGCTCTGAACGAGATTCCTTTCATTCAGGGTGAAACTGTAAATGGTTTCAATGGTAGTGGTGATGCTATTGCTGGTATTATTGATGACTCGGCAAACTCTATCTTTGCTGGATCTAAGGTTATCACTGATCAATTTGAACTTGAAGCGGGTCAGAGAACTAACTTCTATGATGTTTCTAAACTTACTAGATTACCTTCTACTGTTGCACCTACAAGAAGACTGCTTGTAATCTTTGATTACCTTTCTCATGCAACATCGGGTGATTACTTCTCAGCAGAATCTTATAGTGGAATCAGTTACAAGGAGATTCCTAACTATAAACTGGATGGTTCTATTAAGTTTATTAGAGATCAGATTGACTTCCGTCCTGCTGTTAAAGAATTAAGAAACGGATCAGGTACAATTGGTGCTCCCTACTATGTCAACTGTACTACTTTTGATTTCGTTTCAAGAGTATTTGATACAACTGGTGGAGCGGCAGGTTCTACCATCTTTGATATCATGCAGATCAATTCTTCATTCCGTGCAGACTACTCTTGGTATCTGCCTAGAATTGACAAACTGTATCTCTCCCATGATGGCAAACTGAGAGTTTCTAAAGGTGTGTCTGGATACTATTTGATTCCACCACAACCTGTAGCAAACTCGATGCTTTTGGCAACAATCGAGTACAAACCTTATGTATTTGACCCTGAAAGAGATGTTCTGATTACTCCAGAAGTTCTGAAGCGTTATACGATGAAGGACATCGGTGACCTTGAGGATCGTCTAACTCACGTTGAATACTATACATCATTGTCTATGCTTGAGTCTCAAGCAGATAATACTAAGACTTATGATGAAAATGGTTTCGACCGTCTGAAGAATGGTTATGTTGTTGATGACTTTACTGATCACACCACTGGTGATGTTCTGAACCAAGATTATAAGTGTTCACTTGACTTTAGAGAAGGTCAATTACGTCCTCAGCACTATACAACAAACGTTGGTTTACAGTTCAATGAAACTGCATCTACTAATGTTGTCAAGACTGATGGTAACGTTATCATGCTTCCTTATGAACAGGTTGCTGTTATCACACAACCTTATGCATCTAGAGTTGAGAATGTTAACCCATTCAACGTATTTACATTCATCGGTCGTATTGACTTAACTCCTGCATCTGATGACTGGATTGATATTGAACGTCTTCCTGCTCGTGTAGAGAACGTCGAAGGTGACTTCTCCTCTGTTGCAAGAGATCTTCAGGTTGACCAGAATGGTTTTGCTCCTATTCAATGGCAGTCTTGGCAGACTACTTGGACTGGTGAATCCACGATCTCTAGAAATAGATTTAGATCTAGATCTGGTACATACGGTATTGGTCGTCAGTTAGGTCGTGCAGGTCACGGTCAACGTCGTCAAGGTCTGTTCTATCTTCATGAACGTCGTACTGTTCGTGTTGTTAACAACCAAGCACGTCAAGGTATTCGTACCAGAATTATTCCTAAGATTGAGCGTAAGTCTTTAGGTGATACCGTTCTTTCTCGTAGTGCAATTCCTTGGATTCGTTCTAGGAACATTGGATTCAACGTTGATCGTATGAAACCACGCACAAGATTCTATGCATTCTTTGATGGTATCGATGTTACTGGTTACATCACACCTAAAGTTATTGAAATTATCAAGAACTCTACAACTGATTCCAGAACAAACGAAACACCATTCGTTGTTGGTGAGACAGTAATAGGTCAAACATCTAAGTGTCAACTGAAAGTTGTTGCACCTGATGATGGTTATAAGACTAACCCTTATGGTAAGGGCACAGAGGCACTTCCTACTTCATACTCTTCTCAAACTGAGTATTTGAACCACGATATCACTGCAATCTCTGAGACTGTATCTCCTGATTACTTTGGTAACGCTCAGGTTGGTGAACTGTTAGTTGGTCAAACTTCTGGTGCTGTTGCTGTTGTTAGAGATCGTCGTTTGCTGACTGATAACGTTGGTAATGTTCAGGGTACTTTCTTCATTCCTTCTCCGAAGAATGATGCTAACCCTCGCTGGGCAACTGGAACACGTTCATTCAGATTTACAACATCTAGCACTAATAGTAAGGCACCTGGTACTGTTGATTCTTCTGCAGATACTACTTACTCAGCAACTGGTACTCTTCAAACTGTTCGTGAGAACATCTTGGCAGTTAGAAATGCTGAGATTGTTAGAGATACCGTTTCTGAAGAAAGAGTTGTACAAACAACCAGAACTGAAACAAGACAGATTGGTTGGTATGACCCTCTCGCTCAATCATTTATTGTTGAGGAAGAAGGTGGTATGTTCTTGAGTGGTGTTGATATCTTCTTCAATACTAAAGATACGAACATTCCGATCTCCATGCAGATCAGAACCATGGAAAATGGTTATCCTACAAAGACTATTCTTCCTTTCTCTGATGTTACGATCACTCCTGACAACATTGAGATTTCTGAAAGTGCTGCAGTTCCAACTAGATTTGTATTTAAAGCACCTGTTTACATTAAGTCTTCAGTAGAATATTGTTTCGTTCTTCTTTCTGACTCAAACGAACATCAAGTTTGGATCTCTAGAATGGGTGATGTCGATGTCTCTGGTACTAGAACAATTTCTGAACAACCTTATGCTGGTGTTCTGTTCAAGTCACAGAACGCATCTACATGGACCGCTGATCAATATGAAGACCTTAAGTTTACTGTATATCGTGCAAACTTCACGCAAAGCACAGGTACAGTTGCTCTGAACAATACTCCTCAGGGTAAGGGTAATAACGGTATTCACAGATTGATTGATAATCCTATTCAAACAATCAAACCTAAATTAGTTCTTTCTCTTGGACCTAATGCAACTCAGTACACCTTTAGTTTAGGTGCTAGACTTCTGCAGCAAACTAGTGCTGCTCAAGCAACAGTTGTATCAACAACTACATCTGGTAGTGTTGCTGATACACTTACAGTTACAGATACATCTGGTTCTTGGTTACAAGGTTCTGCCAGCACCTATCTAGTAAGATCTTCTGAAGCACTTGCAACTATGGTTGTAGGTAGTGCTTCTGGAACACTGGAAGTTGGTGATATTGTTACTGGTGGTACTTCTAACTCCATTGGTATTGTTAAGACTTGGGATGGTTCGGCAAACCTTGTTCTTCATTATATTACTGGTGCATTTACTAATAGTGAATCATTATCTGAACCTGGCGGTTGGACTGGTACTGTAACTTCTTCCACAGAAAGTGGAGACTCCTTCGGTGCATATCTGACTTCTGCTCCTACATTCGATAGTGATCAGACTGAAGTTCTTGTATATCATAGAAATCATGGTATGCATAACAGAACTAACAACGTTGCAATTGAAGGTGTAATTTCTGAAGTTGCTGATACAACATTGACTAGTGCATTAGCAACTGGTGCAACTTCTATCAGTGTCAGCAATGCAAGCACATTCCATACAGTTGTAAATGGTGCTGCTATCAGTAATACCAATCCTGGTTACATCAAGATCGGCACTGAACTTATTCAGTATTCTGCTGTTTCCGTTGATGGTAAAACAATTACTGTTGCCACATCTGGTAGAGGTGCCGTAAGTACAACAGAGCAAACTCATGCATCAGGTTCTGTTGTAGAGTGCTATAACTTAGATGGTATTCCTCTGATTGATATTAACAAGACTCACACAAGTATTTCTTGTCCTTGGTTGGATACTTACATGCTTCACATTACAGGTGTTGCAAATGATGGTATCCGAAGTGGTGGTAATTCAGTCTTCGCAACACAGAATGTTCAGTTTGAAACTCTGACACCTAGTGTATCCGTCATGGATATGCCAGAAACAACTATTACTGCAAGGTTAAATACTACTAGCGCAACATCAATTGGTGATGGAAGTGCAACGGTAGACCAAGCATCTTTCGTTAATGATGGTGCTTACGAACCTATCACTCTGAATGATCTAAACATCTTTGCTAATCCTAGAATGGTTTGCTCAGAGGTTAATGAATTAGCAAAACTAAATGGTGAGAAATCACTTACTATGCTAATTGATCTTTCTACAGAGAAATCCTCACTGTCTCCTGTAGTTGACTTGGACAGATGTTCATTGATTACAACTACAAACAGAATCAATAAGTGGCCTGGTGGTCCTGATGCATACGGTCAACAATCGCAGATTGATACAACTCAAGATGTATCTCAACTGCCTTTCGGTGATCAAAATGACGCAGTTTATATTACTCGTCTTGCAAGACTGATCAGAGAATCTAGATCTCTGAGAGTTGACTTCCAGATGTCACGTCCTCCTGAATCAGAAGTTAGAATTTACTATAGAGTATTCAACTCTGGTACTAATGAGGATGTTGATTCACGCGGTTGGACACTTATGGAATTACCTCTTCAATATGATTCTTCTCCTTCGGAAGAAGTTCTTTGGAAAGATTACTACTACGAGGTAAGTGGTTTGAACTTCAACGCATTCCAAATCAAAATTGTAATGAGATCTTCAAACCAAGCAAGAGTTCCTCTGATCGCTGACCTCCGTGCTATTGCCCTTGCAACATAATAATGAGTGAAGAATTACCAAAGTTAATCCCTGTAGAGGGAAAGGAGGGATGGTTCAGAGATCCCTCCTCTAACGCTATTGTGAACGGTAACCAATCCGATTATGATAAATATATGGCGTCATACAATAAACGCCAGAAAGAAAAAACTGAAAAAGAGGCTTTACAAAAAGAAGTTTCTGAGTTAAAATCTGAAATGAGTGACATCAAATCACTCTTACTAACGTTAGTCCAAAAGCAAAATTAATTATGGCAATTGAATCTGTCTCTCAAGATGAAATGCTCAAACAGTTCAAAGAGCGTTACGCTAAGTTGATTGAAGAGAATCAACAGTTGGTTGAGAAAATTAAAACAAATGAAACTACTGCACTTAAACTTCAAGGTGCAATCGAAACACTAGAATATTTTAATCCTCAGGAGCAAGAGACTGCTTCCCATCCTCCTGATGAAGTTGATGAAGTTGATGCAGAATAATGCATGGGGGCACTGCGCCCCCTTTTTACTAGCATAAATAACTTGGAAGCATTATCTCTATAGAGTTGTCGATAAAAAATGGCAAATAGAATTCAATTAAGACGAGGTGGCGCTCAGGAATGGGCGAACTCTAACCCGACACTCGCACAAGGCGAATTGGGAATCGAACTTGATACAGGTCGGTTCAAAATTGGTGACGGTGTATCCGCATGGAACACTCTTAGATACGAACGTCCTGTTGAATCTGTGTCGAATACGGCAAATACTCTAGTACAGAGAGATGCTGATGGTAATTTTCAGGCAGGTACAGTTACTGCAACGCTGATTGGTAATGCTTCTACCGCTGCTAGACTTGCTTCTGCCCGACAAATTCAATTAGCAGATGACCTTACTGGTTCTGCTATCTTTGATGGTTCTACAAACATTTCCATCAATGCTCAATTAGATTTAATCTCAACTCTTCCTCATTATGATGGTACTGCTTCTGCAACTGGCACCTATACAAAAGTTGTAGTTGACGCCAAAGGTAGAATTTCTAATGCTTCTTTCCCTTCTACTCTTGCAGATTATAACCTCAACGGAACTGTAGAGGGATCTTCTGCTCAACCGTATGACCTTGACCTAGTTGCTGTTGCTGGTCTTACTACTACAGGTATTATTTCTAGAACTTCTGGTGGGTCAATGGCCACTAGAACTATCACGGGTACTGCTACGAGAATCTCTGTTAATGAGGGTGGTGGTATTGGTGGTAACCCAACCATTGATTTGATCACTACAGCGGTGACTCAGGGTGATTATAATACGGAATCCCTGACATCTGTTGTTGGTACTCAAACAGTTAATACAGTAAAATATTCAGTTGACGACTATGGTCGTTTAACAAGTTCTACAACTGTACCTATTGCTACAGCAACTGAGGGCAGTAAGTATGATAATTATGATGCAGCGACTGCTTATTCCAGATATGCAATCATTCAAAATGCATCCAAAGTTTATCAAGCGTATCAGGATATTGGTGCTGGTGCTGGTGCTCCTACTCATTCCAGTGGCGATTCTGGAGGTTGGCGCTACCTCGCGGCTGAAGCAACGGAACAGAAGGGACTGGCTAGTTTTGCACAGGAAGATTTCGACGTTGACGCGAACGGGCACGTTACCATCGCCGCATTAGGTGTAGATAACACACAATTACAAAACAATCGTATTGGTTTCGCTGACGGTAATACCGTTGAGAACTTTGAACTTGATCAAGAACTTACTGCAACCTCTGGATACAGAGGATTCAATTATCTTAACTATGTTAAAGTTAATGACACAAGCGGTAATCTTCTGTTTGGCGCTAACAATACAGGGGACAGTGGCGCTGGTGAGATTGATGTCAACGTCCGTTCCTATTTTTCTGATCCTGATATTACTCTTGACGGAGCAGTTGCTCAGACACTGGATAAAACTGGGGATGGTAACCTTACCTTCCAGTTAACTCAGAACAGTGCAAATGCTAGAAACCTTAGTATTCTCTCTACTAACTCTGGTTCTGGAACTAGCACAGTTACAATTACTGCAGAGGACGTTGTTGATATTGATGCGTCCGATGCAAATGGTAAAGTACATGTAGAAGATCTGAGAATTCAGGCAAACTATCTGGGTGGTACTGGTGATATTTTCATTGACCCTAACGACGATAGAGATGTTAGTGGTCTGGTAACAATTCGTGGTAATCTTCAAGTTGATGGTACAACCACAACAGTCAATTCGACAATTACTACATTAGACGATCCTATCATCACTCTTGGTGGTGATACTGCTCCTGCTTCTGACGATAGCAAGGATCGTGGTGTTGAGTTTAGATATTATGATTCTCAAGCACGTTTAGGTTTCTATGGTTGGGATACTAACTATACTGATCTGGCTGGTCATGAAGGTGGTTATAGTTTCCTTCATGCTGCTACAAATTCTTCCGAAGTCTTTTCTGGTACTGCTTCTGGTATTACTGCTGGTAACCTTAAGTTAACTACTGGCACTGCATCTTCTTCCAACACAACTGGTGATTTGGTTGTTGCTGGTGGTGCAGGTATCACTGGTGCAGTCAATATCGGTGGTCTTCTGGATGTTGATAGCACACTGCGTGTTACTAGCACATCTCGTTTCGATGACAGTGTGGTACTGCAAGGCGCTTCTAAGACTTTACAACTTAATAATGGTTCTGGAACTACGAAGATTGAGTTCCAATCAACAACTGGTAATGCAAGTATCGGTGGTGTAACTGATATTACTGGCAACCTTAACGTTAATACTAACAAGTTCAACGTTGTTGCTGCTTCTGGTAATACATCCGTTGCTGGTACTCTCGCAGTAACTCAAGGCACAACTCTTACTGGTGCTCTTGATCTTAATAATAACGCAAATATTTCTGGTCTGGTTCATCTTGAATCTGTAGATGAACCTGATATCTTATCTGGTGTTCCTCATACCATTCAAAATAATGACTATGGTGCATTAAGAGTAGATGGTGGTGGATACTTTGATAAGGATGTATTGTTCAACGGTGACATCTTCCTGAATGGTGACTTTAACCAGCAAGAAGACGCAACTGAGAATTACGGTCTAAGAAACTACCTGTCCATCCGATATAAGATGAGGGCAGGTTCTGTTGCAACATACACACCATCATTCTCAAACTCCAACACTTCTAACTTAAGAGTCTTTGGTGGTGCTGGTATTAACACTACCTTACATGTTGGTGGAACTGGCAGTGGTCAAGGTTTATTCGTTGGTAAGAAAAACTCTGGTGATACTGTTAAGTTCTCTGTCTTGGGTGCATCTGGTAATACCGATATTCAAGGTACACTTGACGTTGCTGGTGCTTCTGAGTTCAATGGAACTGTTGATGTTGATGCAGATTTCGCTGTTAGAAACGGTACAACCGACAAGTTCTTTGTCGATAATGTAACTGGTAACACCAACATTGAAGGCACATTGACCGCTGATGGTCATACTGAGTTGAACTCTACCTTGAATGTTGATGATAATGTAACCTTCGGTGCTCAACTTACAGTTACTGGCGCAACAGAATTCAACAACACTGTTGA
>Ga0163109_10003659_pt1 | contig 11754 bp, 7 predicted proteins | sample CRUFie1St13metaG_FD_108704 | JGI IMG/M metagenome (GOLD analysis project Ga0163109, IMG submission 108704) | Marine microbial communities from the Costa Rica Dome - CRUD Field 142mm St13 metaG | ecosystem: Environmental > Aquatic > Marine > Oceanic > Photic zone | place: Costa Rica: the Eastern... | reverse complement strand
GGGCAAGTCGGGTGACATCACCGGTGGTCTTCCCCGTGTGACGGAACTCTTCGAAGCGCGGAACCCTTCAAACCCTGCAGTGGTGTCTGAAGTGGACGGCATCGTGAGCTACGGCAAGATCAAGCGCGGAAACCGCGAGATCATTGTTGAGGCGCGCACGGGAGACAAGTTCAAGTACATGGTGCCTCTCTCGAAGCACATCCTTGTTCAAGACAACGACTTCGTCAAGGCAGGCATGCCATTGTCGGATGGTGCCACCACGCCCAACGACATCTTGAACATCATGGGGCCAACGGCCGTTCAGGAATACATCGTGAATGAAATCCAGGACGTCTACCGCCTGCAGGGTGTGAAGATCAATGACAAGCACTTCGAAGTCATCGTACGCCAGATGATGAAGAAGGTGGTCATTGAAGACGGTGGAGACACCCAATTCCTCGAAAAGCAAATCATCGAAAAGTCAGACTTTTTGAATGAAAATGACCGCATGTTTGGCATGGTCGTCGTGACCGATGCTGGCGGTTCAGAGACATTGAAAGTCGGCCAAATGGTGTCTGCCCGTCGCCTGCGCGATGAGAACAGCTCCTTGGTCCGTCGTGATTTGGCCAAGGTCGAGTGCCGCGATGCCATTCCAGCGACATCTCGTCCATTGCTTCAGGGAATCACCCGGGCTTCATTGCAGACCAAGTCCTTCATTTCGGCGGCGTCCTTCCAGGAAACGACGAAAGTGTTGAACGAGGCGGCAGTGAGCGGAAAGCAGGATCACCTGCTCGGGTTGAAGGAAAATGTGATTGTGGGCCACTTGATCCCTGCGGGAACAGGGACGCGTCAATTCTCCGATTTGAAGGTCGGCTCCAAAGAGGAGTTCGAGGCACTCGTGGAGCACGCCTCCATCGAGGACTGATTCTTCGAAAAACAGACTGCACCAAAAAAGGCATCCAATCGGATGCCTTTTTTGTTTCGCCATGGGATCGCTGTAAGAGATCAAGGGCGGGAAGCCGAGTTCACTTCTGTTCGATGGCCCTGGCGGCTGCGGCGGCAGGATCTTCGTCGTGGGTCTTTTCAGGTTTGGACACTCCACAGAACCCAAACAGGCAATTTTCCTTGATGATGCGGTCCACGAAGTCAGGCACCATCTCAATCCATTCCTCACCGCCAGATTTGATGGATTCAAGGGCTTTGCGGCTGAAAATGGACAGGACATCAGGGTCGTAATCGTGGATGTCCGCAATGCGCTTGTTGAACGCCAGGTATTCGTACAGCGGCTTGAGCCGAGGGTGGATGGGCGTGGTCGTCGATGTCCACAACTCTCCGGACTCTTCGTCTTTCCACGGGTAAAGGAGAATTTTCAGATCCCGTGAGAACAAAATGCCAAACGCTTCAAGGATGCCTCCATTCAAATCGCGGTAGTACTTCTCATTGAAAATCTCGACCAGGGTGGATGCCCCCATGATCACACCCATCCGTTTTTTGGTGTGGCGGGAGAAGAAGTCGATCAGCTTGAAGTATTTCTGGTAATTGCTGATGAGCACAGTCTGTCCAATGCTGCACAACACGTCAGCCCGGTCCAAAAAGTCCTGCTCATCGATGTCGCCTTCGACGCTAAGGTTGTTCAGCGTGATTTCGAAGAGGACTTGGAGGTTCTCTGGATCGACTTTGGGCTCTTGCTTGAATTGGGCAAGTCCCTTGGCGATCATGTCGATGTTCACCTTGGTGACGGGCCTGAAGCTTCCACGGATGGCCAAGATGTTCTTTTTGTACAAGACATCTGCCGCCTGACGGTTGCGACCGTCGGGGGAGAAGATCACGGCATCGGTCATGCCTTGCTTGACGAGCTGAAGCGACATCAAACGGTTGTCGACATTTGCAAAGTCAGGACCGTTCATTTGGATCATGTCAACCTCCAACTGGTCGCGGTCGAGGTTGTCGTACAAGCTCTGGAGCAGTTCCTTGGGTCGTTTGTAGAAGAAAAAGGCCCCGTAGATCAGGTTGACCCCAAGCAATCCAGTGGTCTGTTGTTGCAGCAGCGCATCCTGCTCGTGAAAACGTGCGTGCAGGACAATCGTGTTGGGTTCGCTTGAGGCGGACGTTTGGAACTTGATGCCAAACCAACCGTGACCTTGGCTGGTCTTGTGGTAGTTGATGGTGGCCACCGTGTTGGCGAAGGCGAAATACTGCTTGGTGGGGTGGTCGTCCCGCGTGATGCGTTCCTCAATCAACCCGTACTCGTGCTCCAGCATCTTGTCAATCCGTGACTCACAGACGTATCGGCCTTTGGCCTCCTTGCCGTAGATCGCATCGCTGAAATCTTTGTCGTACGCGGAGATGGTCTTGGCAATGGTGCCTGATGCTCCTCCTGCTCTGAAGAAATGGCGAACGACCTCTTGACCTGCCCCGATCTCGGCGAACGTGCCGTACAGATCCTGATTGAGGTTGATGCGAAGGGCCTTTTGTTTGGCCGAGAGGATGACGCGTTCCAAGTCCACGACGAAATCGGTAAGGTTTGTATCAAAGGTAAGGATACCTTCGTGCCATGAACGGCGCAGAGGAAAAGAGATTGTATCGGATGGTGTTCTTGGGGACGGGGACGTCCCAGGGAGTGCCCATCATTGGGTGCCATTGCGAAGTCTGTGCATCGGGAGATGCCCGCGACAAGCGCCTTCGAACCTCGGTGGCTTTGGAGAGCCCAACTTCCCGCGTGGTGATTGACACAGGACCAGATTTCAGGACCCAAATGCTTCGAGAAGGGTTCGATTCCCTCGATGCTGTTGTGTACACCCACGAGCACAAGGATCACCTCGCCGGCATGGACGATGTCAGACCGTTCAATTACATTCAAAAGCGGGCCATGGTCTTGCATGCTTCTGCCCAGGTGGAAAAAGCCCTGAAAAGGGATTTTCATTATGCGTTTGACGAGAACAAGCATGGTGGCGTGCCCAACGTGACCATCGAGCGCGTGAAAGACGAAGACGACTTTATTGCGGGAGGGATGACATGGCAGCCTCTGTCTGTCATGCATGGAGCCCTTCCCATCCATGGTTTTCGCGTGGAGGACGTGGCGTACATCACCGATGCCAACGACATCCCAGACGCCACCTTGTCGCACATGCAGAACCTCGAGGTCTTGGTGCTGAACGCCTTGCGCCCCAATCCCCATTACAGCCATTTTTCACTCGAGGAGGCACTCGAGGCCGCAGAGAAAATCGGGGCCCAACGGACGTACTTCACCCACATCAGTCATCTCATGGGGAGGCACGCTGACGTGGAGAAGCAGCTCCCTCAGGGTGTTCGGCTTGCCCACGATGGTTTGGTCTTGGTGCGGCAGGACGAGGGCTGGCAAGAAGAGCATTCACCTTGGTTGTCTCAAATGGTCGCGTCATGAAGGTGCTGTCGTTGTTGGGGCATTTGCCACGATGGATGCTGACGGTGTTGGCATGGAAAATGACCGTGCTGATGCTCTTGGTGGGAGGGTACAGAGGCAAGGTGGTTCGTGCCAATCTTGGGAAGGCATTTCCCCACCTTTCGTCACGCCAGCGCTGGTGGATGTACGCCAAGTTTCAGCGACATTTTGCCCAGCTGATGGTCGAGTCTGCCAAGCTGTTTTCCATGCGTCGTGAAGATGTGGATGCTGGGATGGTGCATGAAGGAAAAGACGTCATGACCCAACTGCACGCCAAGGGCAAGCACGTTCTTGTGGCAGGTGGGCACATGAACAATTGGGAGTGGAGTGCCTTGACCCTGGACCAAAACTTGCCCTTCCGCACCATGGCACTGTACAAGAAGTTGAGCGACAAGAACGCCGAGAAGTTGATGCGTGAATCCCGCAGTCGATATGGGCTGGAGATGGTGCGGACCAAAGAGGGGAGAGCCTGGATGAATGTGGCGCGTCACGCCGATCCAGTGGCCGTCATTATGGGGTTCGATCAGAGTCCTGCCGATCCAAGCAAATGTTGGTGGACCACGTTCATGGGGCTCGAAACGGCGGTGTTTTACGGTTTGGAGCAATGGTCCAAGATGTACGACATGGCCGTCGTGTATGCGAGCATTCGTCGCCGAGGACCGTGGAAGTACACCCTGACGTATGAATTGATTGCCGAGGACGTGGCCGACTTGGCGGAGGGAGAGATTTTGGACCGTTGTCTGGCCAAACTTGAGCGCGAAATTCAGCGTGATCCTTCAAGATGGTTGTGGTCCCACAAGCGCTGGAAACACAAGCGTCCGGATTCGCAACCGTGTCATCCAAGGCGTCACAGCGCCGCGCAAGCCTAATTTTGAAGCATGCAAACAGGAGCGCCGTTGGCAGAGCGAATGCGTCCAAAGTCGTTGGATGAATACGTGGGACAAGACCATTTGGTCGGGGACGGTGCGGTGCTTCGCAGGGCGATGAAGGCTGGCACCTTGCCAAGCATGATCTTGTGGGGTCCTCCGGGGGTGGGCAAGACCACGTTGGCCCGGTTGATTGCCGCAGAGTCGGACCGGCCTTTTCACGCGTTGAGCGCGATTCACAGTGGCGTGAAGGACGTTCGCGCGGTGCTCGATTCTGCAAAACGTGACGGCATGTTCGCGGGCAGGGCCCTGCTGTTCATCGACGAGATTCACCGCTTTTCAAAGTCGCAGCAGGACAGTTTGCTCGGTGCGGTGGAGGCGGGCACAGTGACCCTCATCGGTGCGACCACAGAAAACCCTTCTTTTGAGGTCATCCCTGCATTGCGCTCACGTTGCCAAACCTACGTTCTCGAGTCTCTTTCGGCGGACGTTTTGATGGGGCTCGTTCAACGCGCGCTTACGGAGGATGAACGGATGGCAAAACGGAAGGTGCGCATCGCTGAACACGAGGCGTTGTTGAGGGCGAGCGGAGGGGATGCGCGTCGTTTGTTGAACACTTTGGAATTGGTGGTGGACGGCTTGACCGCGGATGAGAATGGGGAATGTGTGGTGACGAACGACGAGGTGGCTGAGCGGGTCCAAAATCCCCATGTGAACTACGACAAAGGAGGAGAAGCGCATTACGATGTCATCAGTGCGTTCATCAAGAGCATCCGCGCCAGTGACCCCAACGCGGCCGTGTATTATTTGGCGCGCATGGTGGAGGGAGGCGAAGACCCCAAATTCATTGCCCGCCGCTTGCTCATCTCCGCCTCCGAAGACATCGGCAATGCCAACCCGACCGCACTGGTGTTGGCCAACAACGCGTTTCAAGCAGTGGAACGCATCGGATGGCCAGAGGCTCGGATTGTGCTGGCACAATGCACCGTGTACCTGGCCACAAGTGCCAAAAGCAACGCCTCGTACAAGGCCATTGGCGAGGCGCAGGCATGGATTCGTCAGCACGGCGAAGCTCCGGTGCCCCTGGCGCTCAGAAATGCGCCCACGGGCTTGATGAAGGACATGGGGTACGGCAAGGGATATGCCTACGACCACGACAGTGCAGGCAACTTCAGCGGGCAGGAATGCATGCCCGAAGGGATGGAGGGCACCACGTTCTATCGTCCAGGGGACAATCCTCGTGAGCAAGCGGCGATGGAGTGGTTGAAAGCCCGCTGGGCAGGCAAGTACAGCGGCTGACTCAGTGTTCTTCAGTCCGTTCTAGGACGTCCATGTTGAAGTGCTCGGTCAGGACAAGCCGGCCTTGTTCGTTGTAGTGGTACACTTCACCGTCAAGTTTGCCTTGCACATACTCGCCTTCACGTTTGATCTGAACGCCCTTCATCACTCGCCGTTGCAACTGCTCACCGGTGTCGGGGTCGATGAAGGTCTCGAGGACAAACCCGCCCTGGTCGTGCCATTCTTGAAAAGGTCCGTCCAGCATTTTGTCTCTGTACGTGTGCTCCGAGGCAGGCCGTTCTTCGCCGTGCCATTCGGTGAAGGTTCCATTGACGCGAATGGTTTCCAGCAAAGTTCCGTTGCGGTAACGGTGAATGTGCTGGAGGCGCCCATCTTCGAGGTAAAATTTCCAGCTCCCTTCCTCTGCGCCGTCCAGGTAGTTGCCGTCGCTCATTCGGCCTCCGTCTCCGTAAAACGCTTGGAAGGGACCGTCAAGGGTGCCTTGGCGGTAGGTGACCCGTTGCCGCAACAACCCGTTGTCGTGCCAAGCTTGCCACTCGCCGTCCATTTCGCCTTGGACGTGGTTGCCTCGCTCGCAAACAGCACCACTTGGGAGAAAGCGTTCTTGCAGGCCGTGCTTCTGTCCCCGATCGTAGTGAACCGTTGTGGTCAACGCTCCTTTGGCCGAGAACAGGTGCCAAACCCCGTGTCGTTCGGGAGTGCTGGGTGGCGCATTGGAAATGTCCCGAGGCAAGGCCAAGGGTTCGTGGATGTATCCACCTTTGGCGGTGATTTGGCCATTGGGGGCGAACATCGTCGCATCTGAAAATTGCGGGTCGTCACGGTGCACAATGTGGCTCAATGCAGTGCCGTTTTTTCTGAAGTACCACCAGCTTCCAATGGGGTTGCCGTGTTCGTATTCGCCTTTGTAATACAAGGAGCCATCTCCGTACACACGGATCCACAGTCCATGTCGGAGTTCGTCACCATCGACCAAATTGTAATCCTCTTCGAACACGCCTTTGGGCCATGCATTTTCCGCATTGAGCGGACGGTCAATGGCCTGGGGTCGAGAGGTGCCTTGGGACGGCTGAGCCTGTGCCCCAATTGTGAATGGAAAGGACGCCAAAGCGACACCCAAGGCAATCAACGTGCCCCGTTGGAAATGGTGAGTCATGGAACAAAGATGCATCTTGTGGCGGACGATGGCCTGTGGTTTGGGTACTTTTGCAACCCAATCCGTTCTATTCATGAAAGTAACAGTTGTCGGCGCCGGAAATGTAGGCGCCACTTGCGCAAATGTGTTGGCCACCCGTGAGGTTGCCAACGAAGTGGTTTTGTTGGACATCAAAGAAGGCTTCGCAGAAGGCAAGGCCCTTGACATCTGGGAGACCGCCCCGATCAACTTGTACGACACACGGACCGTGGGGTCGACCAACGACTACAACAAGACCGCCGGTTCTGACGTGGTGGTGATCACAAGTGGTTTGCCACGCAAGCCGGGCATGAGCCGCGACGATTTGATTGCCACGAACGCTGGCATCGTGAAGACGGTCACGGAGAACGTCATGAAGCACAGCCCTGAGGCCATTTTGGTGATTGTGTCCAATCCTTTGGACGTCATGACCTACTGTGCGTACCTCACAGCGAAGGTGGACAGCAAGCGTGTGTTTGGCATGGCGGGCATCCTCGACACAGCGCGCTACCGCGCCTTCCTTGCGGAAGAGTTGAACGTCAGCCCCAAGGACATTCAAGCGGTGCTGATGGGCGGCCATGGAGACACCATGGTGCCGCTTCCTCGCTACACCACGGTGGGCGGAATTCCTGTGACTGAACTCATCGACGAAGACAAGCTCAACGCGATTGTGGAGCGGACGAAGAAGGGGGGCGGTGAGATTGTGAACCTGCTCGGTACTTCTGCATGGTACGCTCCTGGTGCGGCTGCAGCCCAAATGGTCGAAGCCATTGTGCGCGACCAGCGCCGCGTGTTCCCATGCTGTGCGTGGTTGACCGGGGAGTACGGGGTCAATGACCTCTACTTGGGCGTGCCCGTCATCCTTGGCAAGAACGGCATCGAGCGCATCATCGAACTCGACCTGAACGACGACGAAAAGGCCTTGCTCGCCACAAGCGAAAGTGCCGTGCGCGACGTCAAGCACGTGCTCGACGGACTCAGTCTCTGAACCATCAACGCAAAGGCCCGTTACTCGGGCAGCTTGATCCAAGTCAAAGGCGTTCCAACTGGGACGCCTTTGCTTTGTCGTCCTGTCCCAGTTCCGGCGTCGATGACGGGCCTGAGGAGGTAGGTTCCTGCCGGCCATCCAACCACGTCGATGGACCCGCGCTTCGCATTGTGGACGCGCGATGTGGCCACTTTCTGACCGGCGACACTCCACACTTCGAACGCGCCCGTCCAAACGACTGCACTGGACCATCTCAGCACGTGCTGGCCAGGGTTGGGCATGACGGCCCATTCCCAAGCGTGGGCCGTCAAGGAGGCGTCCACCACAGAATCGGTGGGGAGGAGTGATGCATACGCCAGGAGGCCGCCATTTTGGACTCCGACAAATGCATCGAGGACCCCATCGCCATTGACATCGGCAAAAGTGGCGGCCGCCCGGAGACCCTGGCCTGCACCAAACACGGCATCGTTGACTTCGAAGAGTTCTTCGTCCCAATTTGAGGAGGCCCAACCGAAGTCTTGAACGGTTCCGATTTCGTTGGCCACATACACGCGGATGCCCTCGGTCGTTGGGGTCAGAGCGGGCACGCTGTAACCGTTGATGCCGAGCACATTGTCGACGACGATGTTGCCCCAATTCTCGCCGTGAACTGGGGAGATGTACATGCTCCATGTTGTCTCGCCAATGCATTCAAGCAAAGTCAAGGTGCCGTTCTTCTCTCCAACCACCATGTCGAGGTCCCCGTCTTCGTCCAGGTCCATCAACTGTGGAGTGGCGAATTGTCCTACGTCGATGGTTTCCCCTGTGGCGCCGTCTGAAATGGCCAGGTCAGCAAGCTCGAACACTGGCCATTCTCCTGCATTGGCTATGTTCGTGTACATGTGAATGCGCCCCAATTCATCGCCCACAAGAACGTCAAGGTCTCCGTCGCCGTCGAGGTCGCCAAACGTGGGGTAGGGACTTTCAATTTGATAGGTTTCGAGGTCGATCCAATTCAGCGTGTCCAAGAGGAAAATGGGCTCGTCGAGCGAGCCTGTGTTGCGGTAGAGCGCCACGGCCGCTGGGGTTTGGTCCACGCCTTCATATCGCTCTTTGTTGGCCACCACCAAATCCATCAATCCATCCTGGTTGAAATCGTGAAGGGTGGGGTAGGCGCCTCGTCCCAAGTCGATCATTCCGCTTTGCAAAAACGTGTTGGTGTTGTACTCCCATTGAGGCACGTCATCGCTTCCCACGTTCCGATAAAGGTGCACGCTTGCATCGTCGTCCGACTCGAGTGCGGAGTTGGGTGAAAAGAGCAAATCGCGTGCCCCATCGCCATCCACGTCGAGGTGATACGCAGCGGGAAATCGAGGGAGATGAAGGGCTGAATCCCCGTACAAATTGGCGGGAAATGCAGGGTCCAAAACCGTCGCGCTGTCGAGCGAACTCCCCCCGACTTCCAACACCACACCGATGGCTTCCGGATAAGTTACATCACTTAAAATGAGGTCTTTGGGGCCGCCTGGTTCGAGTTGCAGTGAAGCGATGGCACCCCCTGCATGCACACCCGTTCTCGCCACATTGGATGCCAGGGGCATGCCCGGGTTTTCCACGTTGAAACCGCACTGGTCCTCGGTGAAAGCTTCGCCGATGAACAAGGTGTTGTTCTCCGAGGCTTCGGCGATTTTGCCGTAGCAGAGGTTGGTGCATTTGAGGTCCAATCCACATGAAGTTTGGCCTTGGAATCGGTTCAAAGTGGAGGAGTTGTCCGAGAAGGAAATGATGTCCAAATCTCCATCGTCGTCGTGGTCCAAAATGGCGGGCATGTCCATGCCTAGACAATAGACAGGCAGCATGGTGGGATCCGCATTGACAAGGTCGAACTCGGCCATCAAATTGATGGGGGTGTCGTCAAAGCTGGGTGCACTTCCTGGCTCTGTGGTGTTGGTGTACACCCGGATGCCGTTTTGGTGACTGGTGAAGATGTCTGCTTTGCCGTCGCAATTGTAGTCTCGAAGAAGGCACCATCCGGTCATTTGGGGCCAACCTGCGGACCAATCCGGTCTCCACTTGAAACGGTCTTCTTCATTGAGGTCAGAAGGGACACGTTCAAACACCAAAACGCGGTCGCCGTCTCGGTCAAAGGCAAACAAATCTTCGACGCCGTCCATGTCCGCATCGAAAGGCGACCATTGAGGGGCTGTCAATCCGCCAGTCCAAGGGTTGGGCGCGATGTTTTCCCCGACCATCACACTCCAAGACGCGTGTTCCCATGAAGACCCAGGTGTTTGGCCCCAGCACACGGCACATGTCGACATCAAGAATGAGAGGAGCGCGCACAGGCGCAATTGAAGGCGGAGATGAGCTGTGATCATGTCCAATAAACCTTGAAATGCCATGGAGGGTTGTTTGCGTGAACGTTGGATGCGATGCGGTTCAAGATAGGGATTCCGTCAACCCGCCGTGGACGCTTTGTGGACAACGCCCATCTCTTGGATGATGGGTCTGATGTAACTTTGGCCTCGAGGATGCAATGATCAAACCTCGCACATCATGAAACACGTTGGAAACACCCCGTTCGACGCGCGTTTGGACGCCGTAGGACTTGAAGGTGTGGGCAGGGCCCACTGGAACCTTCCTCCCGCCAAGCTCATTTTGCAAACCCTCCTTCGTGGCGAAGGTGTCTTGACAGATCAAGGCGCGTTGGCCATCAAGACAGGGACATTCACAGGACGGTCCCCGAAGGACCGTTTTTTGGTGAACAATGCTGTTACAGCCGACAGGGTGGATTGGGGCGACATCAACCAGCCGATGACGTCGGAGGCGTTCCTTGCGTTGCTCCAAGACGTGCAATCTCACCTTGATGGAAAGAGCGTCTTCGTCAAGGACGCGGCGGTAGGATCCGACAAACGCTACCAAGTTCCAGTGCGCGTGGTCGCGGAGAAGGCCTGGTCGTCTTTGTTTGTCGACAACATGTTCATCCGACTCACAGACGAAGAACGGTGGGTGGCAGAGCCCGAATGGCACGTCATTTGTGCACCGAGTTTCAAGGCCGACCCGAAGCGACACGGTTGCAGACAAGGCAATGTGAGTGCCATCGATTTTGAAAGGAAGATCATCGTCGTCGCGGGCTCTGGCTACACGGGAGAAATCAAAAAGGGGATGTTCTCCGTCATGAACTTCATTCTCCCCGTCGAGCACGATGTGTTGCCCATGCACTGCTCTTCCAACCAAAGCACGGAGGGGGACGTGGCGGTTTTCTTTGGTCTCTCAGGCACGGGGAAAACCACGTTGAGCAGCGATCCCAACCGCGCATTGATTGGAGACGATGAACACGGATGGACGCCGGATGGGGTCTTCAACATGGAAGGGGGGTGTTACGCCAAAACCATCAACCTCAGTCCCGAAGGTGAACCTGAAATCCACCAAGCCATTCGGTTTGGTGCATTGCTCGAGAACATTGGTTTTCACGAGGACGGGGTGACTCCGGACTATGCCGACGATGGCATCACCCCCAACACCAGGGTGAGTTATCCCTTGCATCACATTTCTGGGGCCGTGCGTTCAGGGCAAGGCGGCCACCCCACGGACATCTTCTTCTTGACGTGCGATGCCTTCGGGGTGCTGCCTCCCTTGGCCAAGCTGAACAAGGGCCAGGCCATGTATCATTTCTTGTCGGGTTACACGGCCAAAGTGGCTGGCACGGAAGCCGGTGTCGTGGAACCTCAAACGACCTTTTCGGCGTGCTTTGGCGCTCCGTTTTTGCCCCTGCCTGCCACAGCGTATGCCCAAATGTTGGGAGAACGCATGACCACCCACGGCGTTCGCATGTGGCTTGTCAATACGGGATGGACAGGCGGAGGCTACGGCACAGGGCAACGGATGAGGTTGTCCCACACAAGGGCCATGATTTCCGCCGCGTTGAACGGAGAATTGGACGAGGTGGCCACCCAAACCCATCCGGTGTTCAACCTGGAGGTCCCCACCTCGTGCAGCGGCGTCCCTTCTGACATTTGGGATGTGCGAAGCACATGGGCCGATGTGG